>Ga0157370_10000188_pt1 | contig 77439 bp, 57 predicted proteins | sample C35metaG_FD_113463 | JGI IMG/M metagenome (GOLD analysis project Ga0157370, IMG submission 113463) | Corn rhizosphere microbial communities from Kellogg Biological Station, Michigan, USA - C3-5 metaG | ecosystem: Host-associated > Plants > Roots > Rhizosphere > Soil | place: USA: Michigan...
ATCGTGGTGCGCTCCGGCGTGGATGAGGGATTCGTAGATGGATTTGTAGGCGTCCTGCAGCTCGATGTATTTTCCGGCCACGGCGATGGTGACCTTGTTCTTCGGGTGGATGACGCGCTGGACAAAGCGTTCCCAGTCTTCCAGAGCAGGGGATGGGGTGTGGCCGAGGCCGAGGCGGTCCACCACCAGGCGGTCGATCTTATCCCGGCGGAGGTCCAGCGGGCACTCGTAAATGCTGTGTGCCACATCGCGGAAGGCGACGACGTTCTTTTTCTCCACGTTACAGAACATGGCGATCTTGCGGCGGTTATCCTCATCCAGATCCGCCTCGGTGCGGCAGATGATGATGTCCGGTTGGATGCCCAGTTCGCGGAGCTTTGCGGCGGATTGCTGGGTGGGCTTGGTCTTCACCTCACCGGCGGCCTTGATGTAAGGGAGAAGGGTCACGTGGATGAAGCAGACGTTGTCCTTCCCCACTTCCAGGGCGAACTGGCGCAGGGCCTCGATGAAAAGCAGGCCTTCCATATCGCCCACGGTGCCGCCGATCTCGGTGATGAGCACGTCCACCTCGGGATTGTCCTCCGTCACCTTATAGATGCGGGCCTTGATCTCATCCGTGACGTGGGGGATGAACTGGACGGTCTTGCCCAGGTATTCGCCACGGCGTTCCTTTTTGATCACTGCATCGAAAACCTGGCCGGAGGTGAGATTGTTCATCCGGGAAAGCACGCCGGAGGTGAAGCGCTCGTAGTGGCCCAGATCGAGGTCCGTCTCGGCACCGTCATCCAGCACGTATACTTCCCCGTGTTGATAAGGGGACATGGTGCCGGGATCGACGTTGAGATACGGATCGAATTTCTGCATCAGCGTTTTCAGTCCGCGATGCTCAAGAAGCGCGCCGATGGAGGCGGCGGCGAGGCCCTTGCCGAGGGAGGATACGACGCCACCAGTGACGAAAATGTATTTCATGGGGAAAAAAGTGCGAGGGGTGTGAGTTCAGTGTTCTGCGGCAAGGAGTCGCTCGATTTCAACGGCTTGTTCAGGAGTGTCAACTCCGGGTGAGGTGTCCCCGGTAATAAGGATACGGATGGATGCGCCGTTTTCGAGAGCGCGGAGTTGCTCCAGAGACTCGGCTTTTTCAAGTGGAGATGGTTCCCACGTGACGAATTTTTCCAAAAACTCCCGGCGGTAGGCGTAGATGCCCTTGTGCCGGAAGACGGGCAGACCCTCCACTTCATTGCGGAAAAAGGGAAGCGGAGAACGGGAAAAATAAAGTGCCTTTCCATCCAGAGCGGTCACGCACTTCACCACATTCGGATCCTGCACGGCGGGGTCTGCCGGTGAAAGCGGGTTCGCAGCGGTGGCCATGTCCAAATGAGGATCTACCGTCATGGCAGCGGCCAGCTCATCGATGAGCGCGGGATCGATCAATGGCTCGTCCCCCTGGATGTTCACGATGTGGGTGACCTGAGGAAAAGCGCGGGCCACCTCTGCGATGCGATCCGTGCCCGTGGGATGATCCGTGGAGGTCATCGCGGCCTTTCCCCCAAAGGCGATCACAGCTTGGCGGATGCGCTCGTCATCCGTGGCGACGATGATTTCGTCCAGCCCGGAGCACTGCTGGCAGCGTTCCCACACATGCTGGATCAAGGGTTTTCCCGCGATGAGGTGGAGCGGTTTCCCAGGGAAGCGGGTGGACCCCCACCGCGCGGGGAGGACACCTAGGACGTATGTTTTTGAGGGAAAATCGGGCACGAGTGCGTGAGGCTGGGAGAACGTAAGGGACGGACCACCAGCCGGACAAGAGCGGTTTCGTGAAAAGTTTGGCGCGTTTTCCCGGTTGCTTGCCGTGAGGAGGTGGGAGCGGACTCGCCGCATGGATACATGAGCCCCGGAGAAGCGAATCAGGCGGACGGGTTCTCATGATGCCAGAATACCCGGAGGGAGGAGTTTTAGGCATCATCAATAAGCGGAGGGAATCCTGCTCATTTGTGCATTCTTTGTTTTGGGGGGTGGCCATTAAATCGCTCAGGATTATAATGTTAGAGTGGCAGTATGTTATACAGCGTCACTTGAATTTGGTGACGAAAATGGCACCTGTCAGATGATGGGAAATCATGTGCGGGTAGTAGAATAGGCCTCAAGCAAAGAATTTCTGTTATTTTGATATTTGTTAAAAATCTGATTGTGGATTTTTAAATGTGGTGTAGTCCCGGGCGACGCTCGACGCCTCCTGCCCCCCTTTCCTTTTCTCAAAATGATGAAATTTCATCCTGGTAAGTTCGCCCTGGCCATCTTCTTGAATCTTGCGATGTTCATGCACTCTGCTCAGGCAGAGCTGTCGCAGATCACTTTTGACACTGTTGAGTGGGTGCCTCTGGCTTCTGTGGGAACGAATCCTCAATCCGGCTGGCAGTCCTATTCTGGAAATGCAGTCGTGTCTCCGAATGGCGAGGGTTATACCGGCGGAAAGGCATTGCTCATTCCTGCAGGTACTCAGCAGGAAGGCATGATTTCCCGCCAAATTACTTGGAATGCTACAGATCAGACGGCGTTCATCGATATGATGCTAAAGCCTGCGGCCGATCCCGAGGGCAGTCTGGCGACTATTTATGCGAATGGCACCCAGTTGGCATTCCAGCTTCCAGCGGGAAGTGAAACTGGATCCATTTGGGTTTATCACGGCAATGATGGCGTGGCGAATCCAACAGCCCAGCCGGAGCAATGGGCACAGACAGTGGGTTCGTTCCATGTGCCTACCGGCAATACACAGGCCGATGCTTATGTGCGTGTTACATTGCGTCACGACTATCAGCGGAATCTGTGGGACCTTTTTGTGGATGGTAAACTGGCAGCTGCGAATCTTTCCTTTGAAGGGCGTGGCTCGAATCTGACGGCCATTGATTTTTATGGCAGTTTGGTGGGTGACACCCGGGTGGACAATCTGTCCGCCCTTGTTACCAATATGCTATTCCCTGATGCCGATAAGGATGGTCTGCCAGATGCCTGGGAAATTGCAAATGGCTCCAATCCAAATGTCTATGACCGGGATGCCGTTAAGGCCGGCACAGGCACGTCGTTCCTTGATCTCTACATGGCGTCGCTTTGGGGAACGGGCGGGGTGAATGGTAATCAGGGCATCGTGTCCACTGGGACAATTCCGCCCATCACGATTCTTGGAAACCATCAACCCGTGGGAGCCCTAAAGGGATCTTTGTCGGTTGGCCTGGAGGGAACCGCCAGTTACACGATTCCGATTGATGTGCCTAAGGGAACTGCCGGCATGGAGCCTAAAATCTCTCTCGCCTATTCCAGTGGCGGAGGCAGTGGAATGGCTGGACTGGGCTGGAGTCTTACCGGCTTCCAGAGAATCACCCGTGGTCCATCTGCCCCTTTGAAGGATGGCAGCTATGATCCTGCAAATTTCGATTCCAGTGATCGCTTCTTCCTTGATGGTGAGCGTTTGATTTGCGTTTCCGGCGCGTATGGCGCTGCCGGTTCCGAGTATCGCACGGAGTTCGATTCGTTTGCACGTATTACTGCGGTAGGCAGTGCTCCCGTCGGTAGTGGCCCGGATTCATGGAAAGTGGAAACCAAAGCCGGCCTGATTGTCACTCTGGGCGGAACTGCTGATTCAAAGTCTCAGGTTTCCCAAGGCACACAGTCATGGGGGGTGAACAAAGTGTCGGACACCGTTGGAAATTATTATAGTGTGGACTACGCACGTGATAGTGCAATCGGCCTGCCGTTCAATTTCATCAATGATCGGGTAGCTGCCGTTCACTATACCGGAAATGCGGCTCAGGGACTGGCTCCTTACTGCCACATTGTTTTTGATTACGAGGATCGTCCCGATGTAAGTCGCGCTTATTCGACATATGCCGGAGTCAAGGTTTCGAAGCGTCTCTCGAAGATCACGGTAAAGACAGATTCCTTCATCAATCATTCGTATCGTCTTGCTTATACGACTTCCTATCAGACGGGTCGGTCGTTGCTCACCTCCATCACCAAAATGATGCAGGACGAGCCTTCGCTGTCGGTGCCGGCCACCACGTTCAATTATGATGGTCTTCAATTGGGACAGGCCATCTGGAAGGACCCGGGTGTTGACCAAATTTCCGCATACAGTTCTAATGTGGATGCTACGGATTACGTGAACTCCATGGTGACCACGGAGGATGCTAATACCACTATCCGTCTTATCGGCGACGTGTCACGGGCTTATCTTCTACCGTCTGCTGTCAATATCACCACAGGCAGCAAAATCCAGTTTGATTACAAGGGGTCCTCCACCAATATCAGTTCGATCATTGGCTTAGATGTGGATAAGATTTATCAGCTTCCAAATCTTACTAATCCTCCGGCTCAGACGAAGTTGTATAGGATTGGAGGAACAGGTGATTTTCGCCTGGCACCAAGTGATGGTGCATTTAAGGATCCTTTTTTCCGTGGTACTGCGCTCACCTATAGTGGTGGCTGGCAGACCTATACACTTGATGCCACCAAGTTCGGTACGGGCGTGATGAATTACCTCGTCATGATGCTGTCCGATGAAACCATGGTGGATGGTGTCAATGAGGCATGGTTCCGTAATGTAAAAATTTACAACTCCAATACCCAGAATCCGGCGGATGTGACACCGCTCACATTCAACGTTGGAACTGGTTTGCCACGTTTCCTCAACAATGACGGTAAGGATCAGGGCGTCATTGCGATGGATTTGAATGCCGATGGTCTTCCAGATTTTACGGACTGGCGCGTCCATGATTATTCCCTTTCCGGCTCCAACCTGGTAGCCGCGACTTATGGAAGCAGCTACAGAAACAATGGAGACGGCTTCACCGTGGATGACTCTATCCGTCCTCCGACGCAAGTGCCGCTTGCTGCGCGTAAGACTGCGGAAACAGCTTACAAATATAATGAAAAGCATCATCTGTTGGGCCAACCCGTAGATATCAACAATGACGGTCGGGTGGATCTGTTGACCTCCACAAATATCACACAATCCGGAAGTGTTCTCAAGAATGAGTATTCCTTCCTGACTCAGACCGGTACGGATAATACGACGCCATCAACCGGGTGGCAGATTTTGTCGGGTTATGACCTTCCGTTCCGTATCGAAAATACATCTTCCAGCGACAATTACGGAGGTAAAAGACGGGACTATCATTTCCAGTGGGTTGACCTCAATGGCGACGGCTATCAGGATCTCACACTTGCTACGACTTCTTACGGTCGTTTATACGATAAGATGACAAATGCCTTGATTGCTGATGTCAATACAAGTGTGGTTTATCTCAATAAAGGGAAAAATGGTCCCGGTTGGATAAAGGATGATTCGCTGAGACTTCCGGAAGTTTTGATGAGTATCAACTCAGGAGATCCCCTGGATCTGGGTAGGCGTGTAATGGATCTTGATGGCGATGGTATCCCTGAAATTGCAGAAGCCCGGTATGATGGATCAACGGAAATACGCCATACCTATAAGATGCTGTCGACTGGTAGTTATCGGTGGAATTCCACTCCCGGACAACAAAATCCCCCGGCCTCGATTTATGATTTACCCATTGGTTTGTGTAATGCTTCTGGGGTAGATAAAAGAGGTGCTCAAATTTTTGACTGCAATGGCGATGGCTTGCCAGATATTCTTCAATTTTCGAGAGACGGCAATGGGCCTGCAAAAAAAACATGGCTGAATGAAGGATACCGTGCTGCTTCGCCTTGGGCGCTGGAGACTGCTGCGGCTACGACAGCGGATGAGAAAAACAGCTATGTTCTTCCTCTTCCTCTCACTCAGGAAAGTGATGGGGACGTTAGGGTTCCATATGGCCATGAAAAAATGGATATAAACGGCGATGGACTTGTTGATATTCTCTATTCCAACGAAGAAACCAGTTATACTTCCGGGCCTGATAACCTCGCCATCCTGAATACGGGTAATGGCTGGTTGCAACGATCAGAGTGGGGGCTTCCGGGAGCTTACCGGATTTGCATCAGCGATGGTGATCGTAAGAACGGTAAGCGCCGTGCAAAGTTGATGGATATTAATGGAGATGGTTTCCCAGATCTCATCACCAACATTCTCGATGACACGCCGCGGGTCTGGTATAACCAGTGCAAGGCGGAAGTCCTAACGACCGTGACCGATGGCTTTGGTTCCCAGCTTCAGGTGGAATATAAGCGGATGAACGATCCGTCGAATGCCAATTCTGGATTTGGAACCCGCGTGTATGATCGCAAGTGGTGGGGATTCATGGGACCGCAGGGTATCACCAATGTGACTGACAATCGCCTACTCGTTTCCCGCTATTCCGAGCCGGATGGTCTCACCTCTAATGGCCGCCGCTGGAAATCGCAGCGTTATTCAGAGCTTCTGTATGATAACATCAACCAAGTGTCCTTGGGCTTCGGCAAGATTGAAGCAATGGATGAATTGACCGGTCAAGTTACCGAAACAACCACATCACAAAGTTATCCATTCAATGGTAGTCCACTGCAAACGCGAACATTCGTAACTGTCACACCTGCGGATCTGGCTGCGATTGGCTCCAGATGTCCGGGGGTTACTGTTGGCAAAAAACTGCTTTCCGAAGAAACCGCGACTTACGCGGAAATGACTCCCCAAGTGGGCGTGGGCGGCTCCATCCGCCGTGTCGTTCAGACCGGATCCGTACAGAAGCACTTTGATCTTTCCGAAACGCTGCTTGCGCAGACCACCACCACCCAGAATCTTGCCGATTTCGATGCCTACGGTTTCGTCAAGAAATCCACGGTGACTTCCCTGGATGGCACCACGGTTGTCACGGAGAGCAATTACAACCATATCGTCAATTCGACCCAGTGGCTGTTGGGAAGACTTGCGGATTCCACAGTGGCCAAGTCTTCACCTGGCAAGACATCCATCACCAAGAGCTCCGGATTTAATTATAACACTACCACTGGACTTCTCACCTCCGAGACAGTCCAGCCCGGACACTCGCTTTCATCTACGAAGAGCTACACCTACGACGGTTTCGGAAACATCACTGCTACCAGCGTCACTGCTTCCGGTGCCACCCGTTCTTCCTTTTCGATTTATGACACCCGTGGTCGCTTCATGACCCGGGAGCAGAACGTCCTGGGGCAGCATGTGGACTATGTTTATGATACGGCGAAGGCTCTGGTAACCTCCACCATTGATCTCAATGGCAAGTCCACCGGCTTCACCTATGATGCCTTCGGTACCAAGATTCTGACCCATCACCCGGATGGAACGAAGACGGCGGAAATCACCGGCTTTGCCAGCAATAGTTCGCTGCCTTCTTCTGTGGCCGGGCAGACGAGCAATCCGATCAAATACTTCCGCGCCACCCAATCCTCCGGCGGTCCTGTGACCAAGGTCTATCTGGACGCGATGGGTCGTGAGTTGGTAAAGGAAACGACCATCCTGCGCAACGCCAATACCAGTAGCGGACGTTATTCCCAAGTGTATGCAGCCACCCGCTACGATGCCTGGGCTCGCAAGGTGGATTTCACGGAGCCCTTCGGTGTGGGTGAAACTCCCCGCTTCACCCACATCACCTATGACCTTCTGAACCGTGCACTCGTCACCACCCATCCGGATGGCACATCCGATGAAGTAATCACCTATGGCACCGCCCCGCTGGGTTCCAACATCCACACCTACTCCAAGGTCCAAAATGCCAATGGCATGATTCTGGAACGTTGGGAAAACGAGCAGGGTGCGCTTGTGCAATCGAAGGATCCATCCGGCCTAACCACCGTCTTCAGTCACGATGTGGAAGGGCGTCTCGTCTCGGTCAATCTGGGCGGCGACACGCTTCTCACCAATACCTTCGACCTGTTGGGTAACAAGACCAGCGTGTGGGAGGCCAATTCCGGCACTTCCACTTCCGTATACAACGGTTTCGGTGAAACCACCAGTTCTACCAATGCCAAGGGCCAGACGACTTCCTACACTTATGACAATCTGGGTCGTGCCCTGACGGTCACCAAGCCGGACGATGGCACCTACACCACGGTTTACGATGGTGCTCCGGGCGCAGGCATGGGCAAGCCATGGAAGATCACCGGTCCGGATGGCTACTCGGAGGAAATCGCCTACGACACCATGGGCCGCCCCATCGGTAGCACCAAAACCCAGTATGGAGAAACCTTCACCACGGCTACTTCCTATAATCTTCTCGGCCTGCCACTCACGGAGCGCGATGCCGGAGGTCTGATCGTCGTTCACGAATACGATCCTACTTATAGCTTCCCGCTGTCCCTCAAGATCGGACCGGGAGTGGAAGGGGCTGGCACCGTCCTGTGGAAAGCGGGCACCTACGATTCCAAGGGACGTCCGCTCACCCAGACTCTCGCTCAAGGCATCAGTGCCTCGGCGGAATACAATTCCGTCAGCGGCATGCTGGAGCGGCTGCTCGCCACCCATGCCACCAGCGGCACCTTGCAGGATAAATCCTGTGCATGGTCCTCCATTGGAAACCTCACCAGCCGCACTGACAATCTTACCCACCTCCAGGAAACCTTCTCCTATGATGGTTTGAATCGGGTGACGGGCGCCACCACCGTGGCATTGGCCGGAGCCAGCATTTCTACGGTTCCTCCCCCGCAGACCTATTCCTATGACACCAAGGGCAATCTGCTGACCAAGGCAGGAGCCACCATGACTTACGGTGGCACCCGTCCGCATGCGGTCACCTCCGCCACGGTGAAAGGCGATGCCAGAACCTATGCTTACGATGCTGCAGGCTATGTGACCTCGGACACCAAGCGCACCTACACCTGGACGTCTTTCGGCCAGCTTAGGATGCTGGATTATGCCGCAGCGCCAGCACTGGACGATCTCAATGGCAATCCGGTTTACGGCGCCGCCCGTGTGCAATCCACCTTCTGGTTCGATGCCGGAGGCAATCGTTCCAAGCAACTCAAGGAACGTATCGGTTCCACGGATGAGCGCAAACTGGAGGAAACCCTCTACCTTGGCAGCTACGAGCGGGAAATCCACACCACCAAGGCCAGCAGCACCGCCACCCCGGTGCTGGTCAAGACCGTGCACCGCCACAGCCTTGGAGGCATCGGAGTTTACACCAAGACGGTCAATGCCGCCACCGGCACCAACATCAAGCTGACCACCGTGCTCAAGGACCACCTTGGCTCCACCTCCGTGCTTTTCGTCGGCACTTGGGATGGCACGAATTTTTCCAGCCCGGTCATCGAAGGCCAATCCTTCGATCCCTGGGGCGAGCGTCGCAATGCCAACACGTGGACGAATTTCCACAGCACGAGCAGCGACAGCTACCGCACCTCCGGCCAGGAATATGACCGTGGCTACACCGGCCACGAGCAACTCGACGACAGCGGTCTGATCCACATGAACGGCCGTGTCTATGATCCAGAAATCGGTCGCTTCCTCAGTCCGGACCCGCTGGTCCAAGTTCCTGAATACAGCCAGAGCTTCAACCGCTACAGCTATGTCCTCAACAACCCGCTCAACGCGATTGACCCGAGCGGCTTCTCCTGGATCAGCAACGCCTTCCACAAAATGGGAAGCTGGATCAAGGAGAACTGGAGACAAGTGGTGATTATCATAGTAATTGCCATTTTAACCTACTTTACAGCAGGAGCTGCAAGTGCTTGGGGGGCCGGTCTTTACGCGTCTGCTGCTGGAGCAGCAGGAGCTACGGGAGTATTGGCTAGTGCAGCAGCAGCGTCGGTAGCAGGAATGGCCGTAGCAGGAGCTTATATAGGTGCTGTCAGCGGTGCTCTGAGCGCAGCAATGGCAGGTGGTGACTTAGGTGATGTTCTCCGGGGTGGTTTGATTGGAGGAATTTCAGGAGCTCTGACTGGTGCATTGCACGCAGTAGGGGGAACAGCCTTCCTACAAACCGTAAATGTTGTTGGACACGGCGTTGTCGGAGGCCTTAGTAATGTTGCGATGGGAGGTAAATTTGGTGACGGATTTCTTTCAGGTGCCGCATCCGCTGCTGCAGCGGCAAGCGGGTTGGCTGATCCCAACTCTGATGTAGGTAAGAGTATGGGATTTTCAGGAAGAACGACTGTTGCTGCAATCGCAGGAGGAACTGCTTCAGCCATTGGAGGTGGTAAATTTGCTAATGGCGCCGTAACAGGAACGATGTCACATCTATTAAATACAGAAATGAAAGATCCTAATGGGGGGTGGAGTTCGGCTCCGCCAAAAGCTATCCGGCTTGATCAGCAAGTTTTGGTCTTTGAGCCAACAGGATTATATGGTTATGGTAATAATAATCAACCTATTACTAGTGGTTTGTTGTATTGGCTCGATAAAGGTGGAGATATATTGGATGTGTTTAGTGTTAGGACTGGAGGGCTAGTTATTGATGAGCATAAGCCGCCAGGCTCAGACACTCAAGTTAGAAATGGTGAGTATACTGCTTCTAACTGGAGGCCATCAAGAAATGATAAGCCAACATTTAAAGATTTCGATCAAAATGTTTCTTATTCGGTAGATGTAAATCCTAAAAATTGGGGAGGTCGCGAAGTATGGCAACGCGACATTAGAATACATCCAGACGGTCCAATTAAAAACGGATTATCAACTCAAGCAGGCACTGCAGGATGCTTGGGGGTCACTAATATGAATAACGACCATATCAGGTTTTACAATAGAGCAAATGATTATTTTTCCTCGCATAATCAAATTCCGTTATATGTCCGAAAGTAATATGTTTCTTCTGCTTTTGGCTAGCGTGATGATTTCATCTTCATGTGCAAATCAAGTTCATAGTAATGAAGATATATCACTTAAAGTCGCTGTGTGGCATCCTGCGAATTCTGATGGCGAGTCTCTGGATTTTGTTTATGAACTGAAAAATTCACTATTAAATGAACCATGCGTCTTTCTCGTTCCAGAAGAAATAACAAGTCCATTCTTGCGATTAAAAGTGAATGATAATGATGGGTCTCCTGAATTAATTGATGATGGTGGAATAGTTTATAGTGTGCCTGAAAGTATTTACGTAGAATTGAAGAAACGGATTGATCCTAAAACAAATCTTATTCAGGCAAGGATTCTAGTGCTTAAAGTGGATAAGAAATGTTCAATACTAGCAGTAGCAATTGAAGGAGGACCTTTCTTTAAAGTTTCTTAAGTTCATACGTGGGGCTGGGGTCAATCCCGAATTTCAAGTATTCGACTTGGCATTTTTCCAAGAGTGACGAGTCGAAATTGTGTCGATTTCACCATTGTGGGGGGAAATTCCCCGCTTGCGCCCCGGCAGTGGGGTTTGCAGGCTGTAGGCAGGCATGACCCTTCCGGGATCGAAAAAGATGAAGCTGCTCTACGTGTTGGCATTGTTCCAACTCGTGGCGAGGCCGCTCATGCTGAAGCAGGTGATGGTGTAGACTTCTTTGCCCTAGGCATATCGGAATGAGAAGATTCGGACGGGTAACGTCCGACATCGAATATGAATAAAAGCAAATCACCCAGACTCAGAAGCCCCGGCCCCTTTGCCAACCTTCTGTTTTGCTCTAGCCGCTTGAATCTGACCTGTAAAAAAACTTCTCACATTCAATAAAATTGGCTTTTTTTTCGCGTGCTTGCCTCCTTGGAACATTTCTTTCTTCGGCTAACCAAAAAAGCTTCTTCTCCCAAAATTGTCGGTCTGATGCCAGCACGCAATGAAGGGAACAAGCTCAGAGCCTCGTTGAAAGCCTTGGCTTATTATACGGATGCCATCGTGTATTTGGATGATTGCTCCACGGATCATTCCTTGGAAATAGTGGAATCTTGCAGAGCAGAATGCCGGATCGAAAGAATACTCAAAAACAACGCATGGCGACGGGATGAACCCGGAGATCGGAACTTGTTGCTACAAGCTGGCAGGGAGATTGGCGGTACTCACTTCATCGTTATCGATGCGGATGAAATATTCACCTCCAATTTGCGGGTAAACAACCTTCTGCGTAAAGAAGTTCTCAAATTGGCACCCGGACAGGCCTTATCAATGCCATGGATTCATCTGTGGCGTGGGGCGGATCGCTACCGATTGGATGGAAGGCGCGGAGCGCTGAGGACGAAAGCTTTCGCATTCTGCGACGATGGGAAAGTCAGTTACATATCTGATTTTATTCATACTCCTCGGGTTCCCACTTCCAGACGACGCCGCACCCGCAAGCTGGGCCTGCCCTATGGCCTGATTCATTTTCACTGCGTGAATTGGGATAATCTGGAATTGAAACAAAAATGGTATCGCTGGATGGAACGGGTAGAACGCCCAGACCGGAGTTTGGCACAAATCAATGCCCGATATGCTGGTGCGTTCGATGAAAAAGAAGTTCAGACCGCGCTTTCCCTAAGTGAATGGTTCGAAAATTATCCAGATTTGGACATCGCTTCTTTTTCACTCCCAGATCAATGGAGATTGGACCAAATCAAGGAATGGGAAGCCGCTAAAGGAACAGCGTATTTCGAGGGCTTGGATTGTGAAATGCGTAAGCAGTAAGCAGGCCACCTGACTGGAGGCGATCCCAAGTTCGTGGCAGGCGTTTTTGAGAATGACGAGGCGAAGTTGTGCTGATTTCGGCACATGGGTGAAAATTCCAGACTTGTCCCTGAGACCATGGTTGGCAGGCTGTAGGCAGGCATGCCCCTACCAGGCTGGAAGAAGATGAAGCTGCTCTACGTGTTGGCGTTGTTCCAACTGGTGGCGGGGCCGCTCATGCTGATGCAGGTGACGGTGTTTTGCAAAATGGTGGTGAAGGAGTCTCCGCGCCAAGGGGTGGCGGCGGCTTTTGAGAAATCGTGGAGCAGTGAGGAATTCCAGGCGGTGCTGGCATCGCCGGATCCGCTGAAGAAGAGCGAGGCGCAATCGCCGCAGCCTGCGCCGGAGCAGAAGCTGAAGGTGGAGAAAAAGATGCCGCTGATGGCGTGGCAGGCGGTGGCTTTTCTGAAGGTGCTGCCGTCCGAGCGGGTGGCATGGGTAGTGCCGGAACGATGGCGATATGGGGTGTGGCCGCAGGCTCCTCCTGCGCCGCCGCCGAGGGTGGGATGAACAAGAACTGATCTCTGTGGGAGAAGGTGCGCGATGCTCCTTCCTCCTGCGCGTTTGCTTGTTTCCCATTTCTCTCAAATCATGAAAATTTCCAATTGTAGTTCTGTTTTTCTAACATTCATCTTTGCGGCCGGAGCACACGGCCAGACGACAACCTCCGAAGAGCTGCCGACGATGGTGGTGACCGGGAAAGCGGAAAGCCTGATCGGGGAAGCGGAGTCCGCCTCACAGGGGCAGACGAGCGCGAAGGAGCTGGAGGATCGCCCCCTGTTGCGCCGGGGGGAACTGCTGGAATCCGTGCCGGGGGTGGTGATCACCCAGCATTCCGGCGATGGTAAGGCGAACCAGTATTTCGTGCGGGGCTTCAATCTGGATCACGGCACGGATTTCTCCATCATGATGGACGGCCAGCCGGTGAACTTCGTCACGCACGCGCACGGGCAGGGCTACGCGGATCTGAACCCGATCATCCCGGAACTGGTGGAGAGCCTGGATTACTGGAAAGGCCCATTCTTCGGTGAACTGGGCGATCTCAGCACGGCGGGCGCGGCGAGGTTTCGTTTCTTCGATGCGCTGCCGCAGGGCATCGCCAGTGTGACAGTAGGGCAGCACAACTTTTACCGGGGGCTGCTGGCGGATACCATCGATCTATCCCCGGCTGCTGATGCCAAGGGTGGAACATCCAGCGGAACCTCCGGCCTGACCTATGCGGTGGAATACAATTACTATGACGGCCCGTGGAAGCTCCCGTCCAATTCGGAGCGGATCAATGGTTTCCTGAAGTACTTCAAAAAGTCCGGGCAGGATCAATACAGCCTCACCGCCATGGCCTACACGGGTGAGTGGGATTCCACCGACCAGATTCCGAAGCGTCTGATAGATGATGGAACGCTGGGCCGCTACGGAAATCTGGATGAAACTCTGGGTGGGGAATCCAGCCGCTACAGTCTCATGGGTGCGTGGGATCGTGAACACACGGATGGCCGCACGCACGCGGATTTCTACGCCGGATATTACGATCTCGATCTGTTTTCCAACTTCACCTACTTCCTGAACGATCCGGTGAATGGCGATCAATTCGAGCAAAAGGACGAACGCTTTTTTGCAGGCGGCGAGGTGCGGCGCGAGTGGGACTTTGGCCAGAAAAACAAGCTCACGGTAGGCCTCCAGACGCGGAATGATTTCCTCAGTGGCATCGGCCTCTACAACACGGTGGAGCGTGAGCGGATCAACACCGTGCGCGAGGATGATGTGATCATCAACTCGGTGGGCATCTACACCACACTGGTCTATCAGGTGAATGATTGGTTCCGCGTGCAGCCGGGAGTGCGGGCGGATGGCTTTCACTACGATGTGGATAGCTCGGATCCCGCAAACTCCGGCACGGACCACGATGGCATTGTGAGCCCGAAGCTCAGCCTGATCTTCGGCCCATGGGCGGATACGGAATTTTACGTGAACGGCGGCTACGGCTTCCATAGTAATGATGCACGTGGTGTAACGATCACGCGGGACCCGGTGACGGGAGATCCTGCGAACAAGGTGGACCCTCTGGTGCGCACGTATGGCGGTGAGTTGGGCGTCCGCACGGAGAGAGTGGAAAATGTGGTGAGCACGCTGGCGCTTTTCTATCTGCACAGTGACTCGGAACTGCTCTACGTGGGAGACGCTGGAACGTCCGAGGCAGGCCCGGCAACCGTGCGCTACGGGGTGGAGTGGTCCACCTATTGGCGTCCCAGCGAGTGGCTGACGCTGGACAATGAGCTGACGTTTTCCGAGGGGAGGCTGCAGGACGTAGGCCCGGATGATAAGATCCCGGGTGCGGTGCCCTTTGTGTGGAGCTCCGGCTTCACCGTTGGGAAGAGCGGGGGAGCATTCGGCAGCTTGCGTGGCAGGTATTTCAGCCCGCGCCCGCTCATCGAAGACGGCAGTGAGGAATCCCGCGCCAGCTTCCAGGTGAACAGCCGCATCGGCTATCGCAAGGACAATTGGGAAATCTCGCTCGATTGCCTTAATGTGTTAGATCGGAAGGACAATGACATCGAGTATTACTATGAATCCCAGACAGCCTCTGAGCCAGCCCCGGTGGAAGGCGTGCACCTTCATCCATCGGAGCCACGTACCTTCCGCCTCACCGTGACGAAGAAATTCTAAATCACCGGGGAAAGGGAAAAAACTGGTGGCGGCACCGTGCCGCTGCCACGCTCCGCCCCGCGCATGATGCGGTTCATCTACATGACGGGATTTCCCGCCCTCTCCGCCAACGCGGTGGTGCCGCAGTATTTCGCAGATGGATTCCGCCACATCCTGCCGGATGGGCTGGACCACATCCTCTTCATCCTTGGGCTGTTTTTCCTGAGCCGGGATTTTTCCGTGCTGCTGTTTCAGATGACGTTGTTCACGCTGGCGCACTCGCTCACGCTGGGGCTTTCGCTGTATGGCTTCGTCTCGGTGCCTTCGTCGTGGGTGGAAGTGGCCATCGCGCTGAGCATCAGCTTCATCGCGATGGAAAACCTGCTGGTGAAGGATCGGCTGTGCGCGTGGCGGCCATGGGTGGTCTTTGGCTTCGGCCTCATTCACGGGTTGGGATTCGCGCATACGTTTTCCGATCATCCCATCGCTCCGCAGCATTTCCTGCCCGCGCTGTTCAGCTTCAATCTGGGAATTGAGTGCGGCCAGTTGGTGGTGGTGGCCCTCGCCTACGCTGCCGTCTCCACCTGGTGGAAACGCGCGGAGTATGGGAAATTCATCGCCCGGCCTGCGTGCTGCGGCATCGCGGTGACGGGACTGTGCATGGCGGCCATGCGGATGGTGTGATGCTCTGAAAATTGGACCGCGGGATTCATCCCGCTTGGCTTCGCATAGCCGTTTAAATAGCTAGGCTAAATTGGGGCGGGATGAATCCCGCGGTCCAGTTTCCCATGATCACTCCACCACGGGCTCACCGGAGATTTCGCGGCAGGCATCCAGCAGGGCGTTGAAGAGATGGTGCCGGAGGATGGGTTTGGTGAGGTAATGATTCATTCCCGCAGCCAGGGCTTTGGTTTTCTCTTCTGATAGAGCATTGGCAGTCAGGCCGATGATGCAGGGCTGCTTCATGCCATTGAGTTTGCGAATCTGTTTGGTGGCTTCGTAGCCATCCATCTCCGGCATACGCACGTCCATCAGAATAATGTCCGGGAGGGTGGTCTTGAAATATTCGATGGCCTCGACACCAGTAGAGCAAAAGCTGGCCTCCAGCCCGAACTGGCCCAGCATCAGGCGCATGAGCCGCTGGTTTACCGCATTATCCTCCACCACCAGCAGCTTGGCCGGGAAGTGGCTGAAACGCCGGGTCTCCTTGTCATTGCGTGCATGGCGGTAGGTGGTGCGTTGCCCTTCCAGCAGGCCGGAAATGGCGCGGGCCAGATCGCCTTCACGGATGGGCTTGGTGGCTACCATGGCTCCCTCCGGCGGGCGCGCGGGCCATGCCACGGATGTTAGAATCAAGGATGGCACGCGAGCGCCCCGGGCCTTTTCCACCTCCGTGATGAGCTGGCTGCCATTCATGCCGGGCATGTCCAGATCCGTGATGATGAGATCCAGCGTGCCAGCCTGGGACGCCCATGCGACAGCCTGCAGGGGATCGGAAAAGGAAACCGGCCTGGCACCCCACTGGCGCATGCTGTTTTCCAGAATCGTTAGATTGGTCGGCTTGTCATCCACGATCATGACAGTGGTGTCTATCAGCTTTTCCGGTGCCGTGGCAGGATGGCGGGAGGGAACTGCCGTTTTATTGGAGGCCATGTCCACGGTGAAGTGGAAGGTAGAGCCTTTTCCTTCCGCGCTTTCCACCCAGATTTCTCCGCCCATGGCATGCACCAGTTTCTTGCTGATCGCCAGACCCAGTCCGGTGCCGCCATAGTTCCGGGAGGTGGAGGCATCCGCCTGGGAAAAGATCTGGAACAGCCTGCCGATCTTGTCTGGAGAAATGCCGATGCCGGAGTCCCGCACCGAGATGTGCCAGTGCCCCGGACGAGTGGGATCCACATTTGGGTGGATGGAGATGAAAATCTCCCCCTCGGCAGTGAATTTCGCGGCGTTGGACAGGAGGTTCACCAGCACCTGGCGGAAGCGTGTCACATCGCCTGCCAGATCGATGGGCACGCCGGGGTCCAGATAGAAAAGAAGCTCCAGCCGCTTCTTTGAAACCACGTGCTTGAAGAGATCGATGGAGTCTTCCACCGCGTCCCTCATGTTGAAGGACACCTCTTCCAGCTCCAGGCTGCCTGCCTCGATCTTCGAGTAGTCCAGAATGTCATTGATGAGGGAAAGCAGCGTCTCGCCACAGGTCTGCACTGTTTCCGCATACTCGCGCTGTTCCCCGGACAATGACGTGCCGAGCAGCAGGCCTGCCATGCCGATCACCCCATTCAGCGGCGTGCGGATTTCATGGCTCATGGCGGCGAGGAAATCGGACTTCGCCTGGTTGGCCCGGTCCGCTTCCTCGCGGAGTTCATCTGCCAGAATCCTGGCTTTTTCCACATCCGCCACGTGAGTCTGCCAGGCATTCACCAGTTGGTGGAATTGGCGGATCAGCGCACTACTGTGATTTTCCGCTGCAGGAACTGCGGCCAATGCCTCGGGATACTGGCGGGCCAGTTCATCCAGTTGGGAGCGGATGAAATCGAGAGTGGCCTCCATTTCCCGGTTTATTTCCCGAAGCTTGGCCATGAAGGTATTCGCCTCCTCCGTGCTGATTCGCAGCGCCCGTGCCTGGCGTTCACTCTGCTGCTCCGCCGTGGTGTAGCTCTGGCTGATGGCGTCCAGAAATTCCTGGATCTGCTCAGGGGAGGCCTGCGCGAGCTGGTCCGCCAGCGGGAGATCCTGCTCAAGCTCCGGGAGGCACTTCCGTGCCTGTAACTGGAGGAGTTTGTGGATACAGGCAGGCATGGGCGGAATCAGAAAATCTCGCTCAAGAGGGTGACGGTCATCGTTTGATTGTGGAGTTCCACATCATGGGCATTTTCATCCAGGCCTATCTCGCCGTAGGAGTGGAAGCCGGTGAGAATGGTAGACGGCGGCAGGGCATCCTTCACCGCATCCACCTCCAGATCGGTATAGCTCGCCAAAGCAAGTTTCCTGCCCACACAGCTCACCAGGAGAGCGAGCGAGGGTGTGGGCAGATCCTCCGCGGCCTGTCGCGCGGCCTGTCCGGCTCCATCCACCAGTTGATCATAGCTGGCATTCATCAGCCGCACTGTGCTGCCCTGTGGAATGTCTCCGGCGAAGGTGAGGCGTCCGTTTTCCTTATCCACCGCCAGCAGCGTGCGGATCAGCGGGGCGGAGCCATCTGCCAGATGGATCTCCAGCGGATAGAGCAGGCCGGAGGAGGGGAGATTCGCCGCATCCGCTCCCAGATAGGAGGAATAAACTTCCAGAGCGGGCTTCCCATCCAGTTCGTCCAGATGATTGGCCTGTGAGCGGGTGACTTCCCGGAATGTGCCGAAGGGACTCCACCCCGCCACGGAGGAGCAGGAACTGCGCAGGCTGGCCCCTTTGAAGGCCACGCCCACCACCGCCTGCTGTTGGAGCTGGCCATCGGCAATCACCGCCGTTTTTTCAAACTTGGAGCCATCCCCGGCCAGACCACCGGAAAACTGACAGCGTCCCGCCAGACCTTCGCGCAATCCGGCCACCAATTCGCTGCCATTCACATTCAGACCATCGGAAAAAATCAGGACAAACGAGGGCGTGCCCATCTTGTCCTCAATGGCGGCTGCCAGCTTCTTCCCGGTATCGCGTGACTGGTCCATGCCGAGCGATGGCTGGGCGATGACCTCCACCTCGCTGTTTTCCAGCGTGATGAAGGTGAGCGTGGCGGCCTGATCATGAGCACCCCTAGCGGTGATTTCTCCTGCCGTGGAGCACCCGGTGATTTTCGTGCCAGCCGGAGTGGCGGCGCGGATTCTATCTAAGAAGTCACTCTGTTCCAACCACTCACGCGGGGCAAAGATTAGTAACAGATGGGCTCCCCCATTCCCAGCGAATGCTTGAATTTCCGAATGGGGAGACTTCAGGATCTGCTGGGAAATTTGCATGAATTTCAGGTTTTATACTTTGAATCAGAAAGTGGTGAGGAAGGGAAATATAAATGTCCTGAGAGATGGATTTCCGTTTTGCCAAAGATCCACGGATCACGGCCTATGGGGGCCGCCCCATGAACCGCATCGACCGCCTGACCGGGATCATCCTGTTGCTGCAAAGCCACCGGACGATCACTGCCGAGCAAATCGCGCAGCATTATGAAATCAGCGTGCGCACGGTCTATCGGGATATTGCCGCACTGGGAGAAGCGGGCGTGCCCATCATTGCGGAGGCGGGGCAGGGCTACAGCCTGATGCGTGGCTACCATGTGCCGCCGGTGATGTTTACGGAAAATGAAGCTGCCGCCCTTTTCCTGAGCGGGGAGGTGACGGAGCAGGTGGCAGATGAATCCCTGAAGGAGGCCTTAAGATCCGCGTTGTTGAAAATCCGCTCGGTATTGCCCACGGAACGCCGTGATTATGTGAATCGTCTATCAAGTGTCGTCGGCATCCGGCTGCCATCACCGGCCAGCATGGAGGATTGCAAGCAGGCACTCATGCCTCTCCAGCAGGCCAGCGTGCAGCAAAAGTGCGTGGCTCTCCGCTACAATGCCGGGCGGCGAGGAGAAATCACCACCCGCATCGTGGAGCCTTTGGGGCTGGTGTTTTACAGCCGCCAGTGGCACCTCATCGGCCACTGCCGCCTGCGCGATGCGGTGCGGGATTTCCGGCTCGATCGCATGGAATCCTGGGAGGTGCTGGCAGATGGATTCACCCGGCCGGAGGGATTTTCCGTGAAGGATTTTCTAGCAGAACAAATCGCCTGCCAGGATCTGGTGCCGGTGCAGCTCCACGTGCTGGCGGAGGTGATGGAGCGCGTGCGCATGGAGTTGTTCTCCGCCCCCATTTCAGAAACAGAGCTGCCCGGCGGCTGGGTGCGCGTGGAAATCCTCTCCTTCTCGCTGGAGTGGACGGCTGCGTGGCTGATGGGATTCGGCCCCATGGCGGAGGCGGTGGAGCCACAGGCACTGCGGGAGAAAATCCACGCCGCTGCCCTCGCCATGGCCGGCCGATATGAGAAAAAGTGAAATTTTTTTCATCCTCCTGACATAGGGTTGTCAGTTGCATGGGATTGAATGAGTGCGTCCTTCGGAATTCACCGTCGGCCCTTACTTATTCCATCATATGAAAACAAATGCCCTCAACTGGTTTGAAATCTTCGTCGCTGACTTCGACCGCGCTCTCAACTTTTACCAAACGATCCTCGGCCAAACGCTGACCGTGGTGGATTGTGAATCCAAGATGGGCATCTTCCCCGCTACGGAGGAAGGTGTGGCAGGCTCCCTCACCCTCAGTGACAAGCGTCAGCCGGGCGAAGGCGGCACACTTGTCTATCTGAATGTGGAAGGAGATCTGGACGGCGTTCTTTCCCGCGTGTGGTCCTCCGGTGGCACCGTGATCCAAGGCCGCACAGCTATCCCGCCTCACGGCTTCATCGGCATCTTCAAGGATACGGAAGGAAATACCGTGGGCCTGCACAGCATGGTGTGACCTCGGAAAGGTAGCCTAATGGCTTCGCCATTAGGGTTGGATGGGGCTTCAAGCTTTCCAGCAGTGCTTTTTATCGAAAGGCCGCGTTAGGGAGGCATGCGCATCCAGCCCGCTTTGATGGCGCAGCCATCAAGCTACGACTCTTCCATCACTTCAGTTGTGATAGATACTTCGCAGGCTCCTTGCGGAAATCCGGCTCGCAGTGGCTGCAGCAGAATTTGATCTGCTGGCCTTCGTAAACGATTTCGTAGGGAGGTCCCATTTTTCCGAGCTTTTCACCGGAGATGAGACAGGTGTCCGGGGTGTAGGGCTTGGCATTTCCGGCGGTGTCCTTTGACTTGCAGGAGAAAAGCGCCAGGGAGCAGGCGGCGAGCGTGACGATGGTTTTCATGGATCAATGTTATGGTTGGGATTGAGTGAGAGATTCAATGTTCCTTTTTGCAGCTCACGATGGCGGAGCCACAGGAAGATCACGGGCGTGACGATGAGGATGTGGAGCAGGCTGGAAATCATCCCGCCGATCACCGGGGTGGCCAGCGGCTTCATGATTTCCGAGCCCTGGCGGTGGCTCCACATGATCGGCAGCAGGCTGGCGACAATGGTGGCCACGGTCATGACTTTAGGCCGGAGACGGAGGCGTGCGCCGTCCTTCACCGCCTGGACGAGATCCTGATAGGTCATCGCGCTGCCCTTTTCCGCAATCCGTGCCCTCACCGCTTCCTCCAGATAGACCACCATCACCACTCCCGTCTGCACCGCCGTGCCGAAGAGTGCGATGTAGCCCACCCACACCGCTCCGTTGAAATGGTAGCCCAGCAGTTTTTGCAACAGCACCCCGCCGCTGAGGGCGAAGGGTACCGCCAGCATCACGTGGGCGGCCTCCACGGCGCTGTGATACACCAGATAGAGCAGCACGAAGATGATCAGCAGGACAATGGGGAAAACCAGCATCATCGTTTGGGTAAAGCGGCGCTGGTTTTCATACTCGCCCGTCATCTTGTAGGTCATGCCTTCCCAGTTGACCTGGCTGAGCTTTTGCTCGATCTCCTGCACGAAGCCGCCCAGATCGCGGTCCTGCACATTGGCCTGCACGAAGGAGCGGAGCTGCCCATTCTCCGAGGCGATTTCATTCGCGCCGATCTCACGGGTGATCTTCGCCACCATGCCCAGCGGGATGGCGGCCATGTTTCCTTCCATGCCGGCCTTGGTGGAGATGAGGATGCGGTTCAGCTTGTCGATGTCATCCCGCTCGCTGCGCTGCACCCGGATCTGGATGGGGTAGCGTTCCCGTCCCTCGATGGTGGTGCTCACGTTCATCCCGCCGATGGAAATTTCCACCGCATCCAGTACATCGCGCGCGCTCAGGCCATAGCGGGCCATCGCCTGCCGATCCACCTGGATATTCAGATACGGTTTCCCCTGCACGCGTGAGGCGGAGACTCCGGCTGCACCGTCGATCGAGTGGATCAGTTTCTCCACCTCGAAGGCTTTCTGTTGGATCTTGCCCAGATCATCGCCGTAAATTTTCACGCCCACCTGCGCACGGATGCCGGTGTAGAGCATGAGGATGCGGTTCTCAATCGGTTGGAGAAATGCGGGCACGTAGCCGGGCACCTCCTTCATTTTTCCAGTGAGTTCCGCCTTCAGTTTTTCAATCGTCATGCCATCGCGCCATGCAGGATTGCGAGTAGAGCCGAACCATTTGTTAGGCAGGTATTCCGGCTTCAGCATGATCGTCGTCTCCAGCATCTCCGTGGGAGCGGGATCGGTGGCGGTTTCGAAACGGCCCAGCTTTCCGGCCACGCTGGCCACCTCCGGCACTTCACTCATGATCTTGTCCTGCCACGCCATGACTTTCTGGATTTCCCCCAGACTGGTCTTGGGCAGCAGCACCGGCATGTAGAGCAGGCTGCCTTCATTGAGCGGCGGCATGAATTCCTTGCCAAAGCCCGCCACGGCCTGCGCGAGTTGTGGATGGCCGGAGTCGTGGATTTTTTTCACCGTCGCACGTGGCAGGCCGATGGCCGTCAGCAGGGAAACGGATAGGATTCCCAGGGCGAGACCCACCACCGTTTTGCGATGCTCCAGTGCCCAATCGAGCACGGGTTCATAGATCCGCAGCAGGAACTTCATCACCACGTTCTTGTCTTCCGAGTGGAATGGCCCGCGCACGAAAACAGAGCACAGCACCGGCACCAGCGTGACGGCCAGCAGCGTGGAGCCGATCATGGCGAAGGTCTTGGTAAACGCCAGCGGGTGGAACAGTTTTCCCTCCTGCCCCGTGAGGGCGAACACCGGCACGAAGGCGAGGATGATGATGGCCATCGCAAAAAAGATCGGCCGTCCCACCTGCTTGCAAGCGGCCAGGGTGACGTGCCAACGCTCATCGGCGGAAAGTCTGCCGCCCTTTTTCTCTTCAGCCAGTTCACTGTGCCGGATCACGTTTTCCGTCACCACGATGGCCGCATCCACCAGCACACCGATGGCGATGGCGATGCCGGTGAGGGACATGATATTGCTGGTGATGCCTACCTCCTTCATCAGCAGGAATGAGATGAGAATGGAGATCGGCAGCGGCAGCGTGACGATGAGGATGCTGCGGAAGTGCCAGAGGAAAAGAATGTGCGCCAGCGTGACGAGGAGGATTTCCTCTATCAGCGCGTGCTTGAGCGTGCCGATGGTGTGGTCGATCAACTCGCTGCGATCATAGAATGGCTGGATGGTCACGCCGGGAGGCAGACTCTTGGAAAGGGTGGCGATCTTTTCCTTCACCCGCTCGATCACCGCCTTGGCATTTTCACCCGTGCGCATCACCACGGTACCACCCACGGCTTCCTGCCCATCGATGTCCAGCGCACCCCTGCGGAAATCCCCGCCGATCTGGATGGTTGCGATGTCCTTCAGGTAAATCGGCGTGCCTTCCACTGCCTTCACGGTCACCAGTTCCAGATCCTCTGTGCTGGTCACCAGGCCCGTGCCACGCAGCACGAACTCCGCTCCATTTTCCTCCACCACTTTTCCGCCCACATTCAGGTTCGCGTTTTTCACCGCGTTCATCACCTCCATCAGGGACACCCCGCGTTCACGCATCTTCGTGGAGGACAGCTCGATCTGATACTGCTTCACGAATCCTCCGATGCCGGCCACCTCCGCCACCCCCTGCACGCTGGCCAGTTGGTAGCGGATGTGCCAGTCCTGCAGGGAGCGGAGTTGCGCCAGATCATAGCCGCCGTTCTCCGTTTTTTCCGGGTCCACCTTCAGGTAATACTGATAGACCCACCCCAGCCCCGTCGCGTCCGGGCCCAACTGCGGCGTCACGTTTTCCGGCATCTGGCCCTTCATGAAACTCAGCCGCTCCAGCACGCGGTTTCTGGCAAAGTACAGATCCACGTTGTCCTCGAAAATGATCGTGAGCAGGGAGAATCCGAACATGGAGGTGGCCCTTACCTCCTTCACTCCCGCCAGCCCCTGCAGGCCGGTGGAAAGCGGATACGTCACCTGATCCTCTACCTCCTGCGGGCTGCGCCCCATCCAGTCCGCATACACCAGCACTTGGTTTTCCGTTAGGTCCGGGATGGCATCCACAGGCGTCTGATGGACCGCGCGGATCCCCAGCACGACGATAAGCAGCGTGGCACAGGCGACGAGGAACCGGTTTCCCAGGCACCATTGGATGATCTTCTCAATCATGGCTGGCACCTCCCTTCACGGGCTCACCACAATCCAGCATTTCACTGCCGAAGTAGGGATTCATTCCGGCGCGTCCCGCCTTCTGAATCCACAGGCCGTGCTTGGTGGGAATCTTGATCGCCGCATCCACCATCGGGCATTTCCAGATCTGGAAATCAGGGACACCGGGCTGGTCTGCGTAGTGACCGAGTAATTCTGCAGCAGCCATTGAGAACGTGTAAAATGATTCGCGGGCTTTCTTGATGTCTTCGTAGCCTTGGAAATGGCTCTTCTCCTCAAGGCGCGATTTCACCCCCAGTGTCTTTACCAGTGCGGCGGACTTTTTCTCCGCCCCTTGGCTGGCTTGGTTGAACTCCGCGAGATTGCTGTTTGCCAGTGCCAGGGACATGGCGTCCGCTGTTTCCACGAAATCACGGATCGCGTTCTTTTGCTCATCCGTTAGAGATAGCGCTTCCGCCGTAGGGGAAAAGCTGCGGTTCATCTCTGCCTGGCCATCGATCAGCAGGGTGCCGGTGGTGACCACGGCATCTCCCGCATTCACGCCGGAAAGAATCTCCACCTCCTTGTCTCCCCGCCTGCCAAGGGTGACCACCCGCTGGGCGAAGGTGGAGTGCCCCACGTCCACATACACCACCGCCTCACTGCCAGTCTGGACCACGGCAGACTTCGGGGCGAGCAATACATCCGGCTGTTCTATCAGGATTTCTCCATCCGCATAGGTGCGGTGGAAAAGTTCGCGGCGGCCATCCACCAGAGGATTCGCCAGATCCACCCGCACCTTCGTGCTCCGCGTCGCTTCGCTGAGGTTCGGATCGATGAAGGTGATCTTCCCTTCGAAGATTTTTCCCGGCAGGGAGGAGGTCTGCACCCGTACGGGCTGCCCGGTTTTCAACCATGGCAGATCCTGCTCATACGCATCGAACTTAAACCACATGGTGGAAAAATCCGCGATCTCGAACAACTTTCCGCCTTCCGCCAGATATTGGCCCTCATACACATCCCGCGCCACCACCGTGCCCGTCATCGGTGCCAGCAGGGTGGTGGTCAGTTGGTCCGCAGGCTTGTCTGCCAGGGCGGTGATCTGTTTCGGCGTGAGTCCCATTTGCTTGAGGCGCAGGGCAGCGGTGCGTTTCAGATCCCCGGTGAGCTGGCGGTATTCGCGCTCCGCCTGGAGCAGGGCAGGGCTGTAGATGTCCGCCAGCGGCTGGCCTTCCGTCACCTCCGCGCCCACATAGTTCACATGCAGCTTGTCCACTCGGCCCGGCACATAGGCTGATAGAATGCGGTGGCGGGAATCATCATCATCGATCATGCCTGCCACCTGCAGCGTCCGGGTGAGCGTCCCGCTGGCGATCTTGCGGGTGGCCACGCCGAGGATGCGGGATTGGCTTTGGGTGAGCGTGATCGAGTTTTCCGCAGCGGAATCATCGAATCCTGGATCGCCTGCATACACCGGAGTCAGCTCCATGCCACAGATCGTGCAGCGGCCCGGTTTTTGGCTCTTGATCCACGGGTGCATCGCGCTCTGGTAATACAGCGGCTGCTTTCCCGCAGAAGGAGCCGGAGGCTTGTTTGTTAGGAGAAACGTGGCGGCGATGGAGAGGACCGCCGTGGTGAGAATGATGAGGAAAGTTTTCATTTGCGGGGAACGAGGACGTTGAGTTCTTCCAGCGCGGAAAGTTGCATCGCGATGAACCTGCGCTGGTCGAGGCGGATGGAAAAAAGAAGGCGGCGTGTCTCCAGCAGTTCTGCCAGTGTGGCCGTGGAGCTGATCCATGAACTCTGGATCGATTCCGTGGTGAGACGGGCCTTGCTTTCCACCTCGCCGGAATAGGCATCCGCCTGGGCGGCTGCATTGGTGGCCTCCGTCACAGCGGCGATCACCTGAATTTCAATTTCGCGGATCAGGGTGTCCACATCCGCTGCGGCAGCTTTTTCCCGCAGCGCTGCGGCATCCACCTTTGCCTGATAGGAATGATCGTTGAACCATGGCAGGCTCATCTTCACCCCCACTTCCGCACTCCGGTAGTCACCCGTGCCGGAGTAGCTGCTGCTGCCAGCCGTGATGGAAAATCCGGGCTGTCGCTCACGGTCCGCCATCCTCGTTTCCGCTTTGGCGGCGGTGGTCATTTCCTTCAGGGAGAGCACCATCGGATTCGTGCGGGAAATGCGTGCCACTTCGGCCTTGGCAATCGGTAGGAGCAGGGACTTCACCGGCAGGCGCAAGGTGGGCCATGCGGAACCGATGCCGCGCCCGAGTTGGAGATTCAGCTTGCTCGCCAGATTGCTGCGGATGCGCTTCGCGGATTCCAAGAGCTGCGTTTCCTTTACCAGTTCGCTTTCCATGCGGAGTGGCTCGGCGCTGGTCATTTCCGGATTGATCGCACGCTCTCTGGCATTCGCCGCCATCTCCTGCAGCCACCCGAGTTGCTGCGTTTGCAGAGAAAGGGATTCATCCGCCAGTGCCAGTTCGATGGCCGTGCGGGCGGCGGCAGCGCCCAGTTCCAAGCGCGCATTGATGGACTTTGCCTGTTCGGCACGCTGCATGGCGCCCGCCTTGTCCTTGCTCGCCTGATAGAGTCCGGGCTTGGGAAGCGGCTGCTCGATCATCAGTTTGATGTCGCCCTCATCGCGGCGCATCATCCGGTCGGCGCCCATCACGGAGAGGCCCGCCATGGGATCGTCCCACAGGCGGAGGGCCTGGCCATCGGCGGCGGCAGCTTGCGCCCGCAGTAGGGAGGCAGCGGCGGCTGGGTGATTTCGCGCAGCCTCGGCACGGATGCGGGCGAGGAATGCATCGTTTAAAAGCTCAGGCTCTTGTGCATGGAGCCAGCTTCCGGCCACGAGCAGGCCGGATAGAAGTGTGGCATGGAAAGTCATGAATCATGTGAGTGGGAGATTTGGAAAAACAGTTTCCAATCAGCCTGATAGGCCACCGCTAACCGTGCGGTGAAGGCATCAGGGCATAGTAAGCCTGGGAAGGCGTGCTCTCACATGAGAAATCGGCAGAACGCGACGGAAAGCGCGACGCCGGGATAACCGGTAAAACGTTGAAACTCCACCTCGGCCCCCGCCACGTCCATTGATGGAGAAGCGGTCAGCGCAGAGGTGAGGGGATCATTGCTGTCAGCCCGCACCGCGATGATTTTCACCATCTCCGGCGCAGGAGCAGCGGGGGACTGCGGTTTTTCAGAAGACGTATTCTGAACGCAAGGGCAGGAATGGGTGCAGCAGGATTTCTCCTCTGGACGCGCAATCGACCGGGACACACCCGCCTGCACCTGAGCCAACTGGAAAACCAGCCCAAGCAGCATCGCGAGAAATGCCTTCGGATTCATTACGAACGTGAGAGTAACCCTGCTGCGGATTTATTCCAAATGATTTCAGTAAACTGGAGCGCGGGATTCATCCCGCCCCTATTTGTCCAAGCCAGTTGCAATAGCCCTCCAAGCCAATCGGGATGAATCCCGCGCTCCATTTCTTACATAAATAAACCACCTCCCGAGTAGGCTCAGGAGATGGCTGTGACTCAGCAGAGATATTGAAATTTCTCAGTGAGCGTGGCCGTCGCCAGGACCGTGGGCATCTGGCTTCTCCTCGGCTCCATGGTCACAGGAGCAGGCATACTCGGCGTGCGAGCAGGTCGGGCAGTTGGAAAGGTTCAGGTTGAATTTTTCCGTCACCGCCTTCTCGCCTTCCTTGGCGCGGATCTGGAGAACCACCGGGAGGTCCTTGCCTTCCGGCACGGTTTTGTCGGACACCAGCTTGTCGCCATCCTTGGTGAAGGCCAGCTTGGTCGGGTTGGCACGGTCACCCATGATGACATTGGCGGTTTGGTCTCCCGGAGCCACTACCTTGCCCGCTGCATCGAGGAAGCGTATTTCCACCTTCTTGTCCGCTGTCACGACGAATTCAGCTTTTGGTTCCACGGAGCTGATGATGCGGCCGCCGTTGGGAGCGGTGATTTTTTCAGCGGCGCTGGCGAAGGTGATTCCGGCGCAGAAGGCGGCGATGGCGATGATGTTGGTTTTCATAATATTGGTTTTGTTTGGAGTTGAGACGTGGAAACGCAGTGAAAATTCAGCGGGATGCGGCGGATTCCGCCTCGATGGATTTGGCGGCAGCCTTGCGGCCAAAGAGCCAGAACATCGCAGGGGTGACCGCCATATCCAGGAAGGTGGAGGAAATGAGTCCACCCACGATGACGACGGCTACCGGGTGGAGGATCTCCTTGCCCGGTTGATCCGCAGCCAGCACCAAGGGAATGAGGCCGATGCCTGCTGATAGGGCCGTCATCATCACCGGGATGAAGCGTTCCAGCGTGCCCCGGATCACCATCTTTTTGGTAAAGCCTTCTCCTTCATGCTGCATGAGGTGCAGGTAGTGCGAGATCATCATGATGCCATTCCGGGCAGCCACACCACCCACGGCGATGAAGCCCACCAGCGTGGCGATGCTGATGTTGTTCAGCTTCAGCCAGGTGAATGCCAGCCCGCCCATCAGCGCCAGCGGGATATTCACCAGCACCTGCGCCGCCAGCATGCCGCTGCGGAAGTAGCCGAAGAGCATCATGAAAACCGCCACGAAGATGACGGAGGAGAACACCACGATCCGCTGCGTGGCTTCCTCCTGTGCCTGGAACTCTCCCTCGAAGGTGATGAAGTAGCCTTCCGGCAGCTTGATCTTTTCATGCACCTGCTGTTGGAGTTTCACCACCAGATTGGAAACGTCCCGCACGGTTGGCTTGATGGCCACGGCGAAACGGCGCTGGCTGTTTTCCCGGAAGATCACGTTAGGCCCCTTGGCTTCCCTAACATCCGCCACGAGTGAAAGCGGCACCCGCTGGCCATTCGCCACCTCAATGGGTAATTGAGCGATCTTGTCCGGAGAATCCCGCCACTCCAGCGGCAGGCGGGTCACCAGATTGATCGACCGTTGCCCATCACGAAGCTGGGTCACCTCCTTGCCTCCGATGTAGGCGGATAGCTCTTCATTCAGTTTTCCAGGCGCGATGCCATAGGCCATCGCCCGGTCTCTATCAGCCTCGATGCGGAGTTGGGGAATGGAGGAGGTCTGATCGAGCTTGGCATCCTCAAAACCCGGGATGGTCCGTGCAATGGTCTGCACCTCGATCCCGATGGAGCGGAGTTTTTCCAGATCCGGGCCGAAAATTTTCACGGCCACCGGAGCAGACACACCGCTCATCATGTGACCAATCCGATCCGCCAATGGGCCACCCACCACGGCGAAAACACCTGGCACGGTCTTCACCTTCCGGCTGATGTCTGCCAGGATTTCCTTCCGGTCGCGGCCCTTGCTGCCATCTTCCGCTTCACGGAAATCCACGTCGAATTCTGCGGTGGAGACAGGCACCACATGGTCGCCTCTTTCCGCCCGGCCCAGTCTGCGGCCCACCTTGCGCACTTCCGGGATGGAGAGGATCTGCTGCTCGATGATGTCGGAAATGCGGTTCATCTCTTCCAGTGAAGTGCCGGGAGCTGTGGTAGCTGCCACCAGAGCCGTCTCTTCCTGGAATTTCGGCAGGAAGTCCTTGTTCATGATCGGATAGAGCGAGAACGAGCCGATCAGGAGGATGAGGGAAATGGCCAGCACCATCATCGGCTGGCTCAGCGCAAAACGCAGGAGCGTCTTTTCCAGAAACCATTTCATCCAGCGCACCAGACGCCCGTCCTTGTGCTGATGCCCTGCCTTGGGATTCAACAGGAAGGAACACAGCACCGGGATGGCGGTGAGTGAGACGATGAAGGAGGCGATCATGGAAATGATCGTCGCGATGGCGATGGGAGCGAAGAGCTTTCCTTCCACTCCGGTGAGTCCTAACAGTGGCAGGAACACCAGAATGATCAGCACCGTGGCATAGAGAATGGAGTTTCTGACTTCCCCGGAAGCGCGGGCAATCACGGCCAATCTCGGATGCGGGGTGGGCAGTGCGGCATTTTCCCGCAGCCTGCGGAATACATTTTCCACGTCCACAATCGCATCATCCACCACCATGCCGATGGCCACAGCCAGCCCGCCGAGGGTCATGGAGTTCACACTGATGCCGAATCCCTTGAACACCAGCATGGTGATGCCGAAGGAAAGGGGCATGGCCATGAGGGTGATGAAGGTGGTACGGAAATTGAGCAGGAACAGGAAGAGCACGATGGTCACCATGATGGCACCGTCACGGATCGCTTCCGTTAGGTTGCCGATCGCGTGATCGATGAAATCCTTCTGCTGGAAAAGCAGCGTGGTTTCCATGCCTTTGGGGAAGGTCGGCTGGAGTTCCTGCAGCGCCTTGTTGATTTCCGCCGTGAGCTGGCGGGTATCGAAGCCGGGGGATTTGGTGATCGACATGATCACGCCGTAGGTAGGCACCGTTTCCGGGCTTTGGCTCACGGTGGCATCACCACGCATCGGCTCGATGCCCCACACGACATTGGAAACATCACCGATGGAAATCGGGCGATCATTGACCTTCTTGATGATGGTGCGGGAAATATCCGTAAGCTGCACCGACATCGCCAGATTCCGCACCATGATTTCCGTCGGTCCGGTATTCAGAAAGCCACCGGTCGTGGTATTCGCAGATTGCTGGGCGGCCAGTTCCAGTTCCTCGAAACTGACACCATGCGCCTGCATTTTGAAGGGATCCGGCTGGATCTCTATCTGCTTTACGCCACCGCCCATGTTGAGGATTTCCGCAATACCGGGCACGCTCTGGAGACGGCGTTTGATCGTCCAGTCCGCGATTGAGCGCACCTCGCTGGGACTCATGTATCCCGGCTCACCCTCCTTCCTGGTGGAGCGCACGCCTACCAACAGGATTTCACCCATGAGTGAGGCGACTGGTGTCATGAAGGGCTGCACGCCCGGTGGGAGTTGTTCCTGTGCTCCCTGCAGGCGTTCCTGCACCATCATCCGCGCCTTGTAGATATCCGTATCCCAGTCGAATTCCGCGTAAACAAGGGAAAGGGAAACATCCGAGTTCGAGCGCAGCCGGGTGAGGCCAGCCACACCCATCAGCGCACTTTCGATGGGCTGCGTCACCCGTGTTTCCACTTCCTCCGGGGCCAGTCCGGGAGACTCCGTTAGAATGATGACGGTGGGTTTGGTGAGATCTGGCAGCACTTCCACTGGAAGTTTCGTTGCGGTGCGCAGTCCCAGCACCATCAGCAGGATGGAGATGCCGATGATGATCGCCCGATTGGCGAGCGACCAATGAATCATTTTATTGAGCATCGTTCAGAGATCCTCCGGGTTGAGATTCGTTTTGCTGCGGCGGGTGAATAGCGAGGCCAGCAGAAGAATGAGCAGCACACCGCTAACGTATTTCCACACAGGGCTGCTGCTGGATGTTTCTGGTGGCAGGCCCGCAGCGGCGCGTTTGGCTGCCGCCATTTGCTTTCTTTTTTCCGGCGTGAGTTCCGAGCCATCTTCCGCGTGTTCGTGGCCGTGGGCTGCATCCAGCGCCTCCTTGAGAGAAACGGTGCTCTTTCCCGCGAAGGAAAGGGAGTAGGCTCCACGGGTGACGACTTCATCAGCCGGAAATAATCCGCCGGTGATTTCCACAAAGCGGTCATTCATTTCCCCCACCTGCACCGGCGTTTTGATGAACGCGTGGGCGAGATCGAAGTGCTTCACATAGACGAAGCGATTGCTCGCCTCTCCCTGCAGGGCGGAACGGGGAACACTGAGGACGTTTTCCCGCTTGCTGATTACGATGGAAAATTCCGCGCGCATGTTTGCCCGCATGCGCAGGCCGGGATTTTTCAATTTGAACACCGCATCGATGGTGCCGCTTTCGCGATCCGCCACGGTGCCGAAACGCAGCATCTCGCCTTCCAGTGTTTCCTCGCCCAAGGCGGAAACCTTGATGTTTGCCTTCGTGCCCGGTTGCAGCTTGGCAGCCTGGCTTTCCGGCACACGGGCAATGGCCAGCACCTCGCTGAGATCCGCCACATCCAGCAGTTCCTTCTCCGGTTCCACCGGTTCTCCCAAGCGGATGTGGGACTCCACCACGAGTCCGCTGATCGGGGATTTCAATTCAATGACGGGTGGAGGATTCCCCGGTTGGCGGCTTTCCACACGGACGAGCGTCTGCCCCGCCTCCACGGTGGCTCCTTCCTGCACATCCAGCCCCTGGACGCGGCCGGAGATGCGGCTGCTCACCACGGCGTGATGCTCCGGGATTTCCTCGATGCGGCCCAAGGCGAAGACGGTTTCCTCAAATGAGGTTTCCTCCGCCTCCACGGTTTCGATGCGGAGGTTTTTTTCGCCCATCGCATCCAGCACGATGACGTCTGGAGTGGGGGCGGCGTGAAGAACGGTGGCCCACAGCAGGGCGACGTAAATGGAGAGGGAAATTTTCATGAAACAAACAAAGGGTTAGTAAGTCGCGAGTGCCGTTTCGTAACGGACTCGTGCGAGGTGGAATTGGCGCAGGGCATCAATGCGTGCCCCGGCCAGTTGCAGGCTTTTCTCGCGGGAGCGGAAGACGGTCTGGATTTCACCCTGGCCATTGCGGAAGGCTTCCTCGGAGAGTTTCGCCTGCTCGTCCGCCAGTGGTTGGAGGGACGAGCGCAGCTCGATCACCAGCTTCGCCCATTGTTCCATTTCTTTTCTAGCAGCTTCCGCATCCAGGCGGATGGCGCGGGAAAGAGCGGAGGCTTCCTTCGCCTTACGGGATTTTCTGGCTTCAGCCTCCTGGATGGCACCTTCGTTCTTGTTCCAGAAAGGGAGGGCCACTTTCAGTCGGAAGCCTACAAGTGCCTCGTTTTCATAACCCTCCGGGGCATCTTCGGTGCGTTCTCCGGCGGCAAAAACACCGGCTTCCACATCGTCATAGCGCCGTGCCTGTTCAAGGATCACACCTTGCCCTGCGGCCTTGGCCTCCCACTGGGCAGCTTGCAGATCCGGGCGGGCGGATGGGTCCAGACTCCCACGCGGGACGATGGGTTCGCCCAAGCTGCCACCAATGCTCATGGCGGAGCCGGGCTGCATGCCCAGCAGTGGCTTGAGCGTCCCTGCCATGGCTGCTTCCTCCGCATCCAGTTGCTTCAGCTCGGTAATGATGCTGGCTGCTTCCAGCTTTGCCATCCCGGCATCCAGTGAGGAAGCCTCACCTTTGCCGGCGGCTTCGGTTAGGAATCCGGCGAAGCTGTTCGAGAGTTCGGTTTGTTCTTTCAGCAACTGCCGCCGCTGACGGATGGAAAGCACATTCACGATGGCGGTGCGGGCATCCGCGATGAGACGGCGTTCCACGTCGCGGACTTCAGCTTCTGCTGCCTTCAGTTCTGTGGCGCTGGCTTCCTTTTCCAGCCGCAGCCGCTGAGTGAGAGGAAAGCGTTGGGAAAAGCCGATTTCCAGTTTCCCTTCACGGAAACGGGGATTGTGTTCCAGCGAGGTTTCCAGGTCTGGATTGGTCAGACGCCCGGATTGGTTCAGGCGGCCCAGCGCTTCCTTGATGCGGAAGCGGGCGGCGGCCAAGTCAGGATTCTGGGACCGCACCCGGTCTGAAACCGTGGTGAGTGTGACGATGACAGCAGGCTCTGCCATCAGGGAATGTGCCGTGAGGAAAACGACCAGCACGGCGCTGGCCATAAATTTGAACATGGTTCTGGGAAAATGAAATGGATCAGGAATACAGGAGATCCCATCATGCCGTGTGGGCACAATGGAGCGTCAGCAGGAGACACTCAAATCAATGGTGGCTTCTCGGAGGACAGGAACGGTCCTTCCGGGATCACCTCACTCTGTGGACGGTGGCTCATTCCCTCATGGGAAATGGCAGACAGCCCGAGGTGCTTTTCATCTTCCGCCGGCATGGCAGGGGAAACATGGCAGCCTATGCCGTGATGATGGTGGCCTTCCGGGCATTGGCTTTCCGGGTGCCCCTTTTCCTGGCCGTGACCTTCGCAGCAGTCATTGGATGCTGGAGGTTGGCAAGTGCTGCTGCATCCCTCTGCACGCAATGGTCCGCCGGTCAGCAGACCGAGGAGCATGAGGGCAAAGAGGAAATAGCGCATGGCAGTGGGGACGAGAAAACCATCTATTTCTCTCAAATCAAGCGAGTTTCTCCAGACACAAAAAATGCGCTCCGGGAAAAACCCGGAGCGCACACCATGTTGGGGAAACACTTTCCCGGAAAATCAGCGCATCGTGCGGCGGCGGTTCATCAGGAGAACACCGCATGAGAGGAGACCACCCAGTGCCATGGTTGGCTCAGGAGCTGTGAGGCGTGAGTGCTCGGCAAGGTGCTTCACATTGCCTTTACCGATTTCCACGGCGAAGACCACGTCATTGTAATCCGCATCGCCACCGCCGAAGAGGTCCTCGAAGCTGAGCAGGAGATAGGGGGAGCCTTCAGGAGCGAGGCTTACCGCATGGAAAATGCCGTCAGGATTGAGGCTGTCCACGGTGGAGAAGACCGTTTTCCAGGAATTTGCCCCATCAGCGATGAGGAAGAAGTCCAGCTTGGTTCCGGCCTTGAAGTTGCCCAGGTCCACGAAGTCACCCGGAAGCAGCGGGTTCTTTTTATCGCGCAAAGCCTTGCCGGTGCCATCCAGACCGAGGTTGGAGGAAGCATCCGGGAAAATCAGGGCGGAGTCCGTCTGGTCGCCACCCTTGCCGGTGGTGTAGAAACCGAGGGTGTTGTGATAGCCGGCACCTTCACCTACGAAGTAAACGCGAACCGAGGTGTCTTCGGCGAGGGTTAGCTTGTTTGGATCCACACGGATGGCGTCCAGGGATTTGGCGGCTTCCGCTTCATTGAGGCGCGTTTCGGAAATCTTGATGTAATCCGGCAGAGCCTGTTTTTGGAAGATTTCGGAGGCCTTGTCGGAGGCAGCCACTTGAACCGGGCTGACGATATCCAGATCGAAGGGACGGGCTGGCGATTGCACATCGCTGACTTTGGCAGAGGCCTTATGTTTTTCAGCAGCTTCTAACTTTGCAATTTCCGCACGCTCCTGGCCGACGGATGCGTGAAGGTTTTGAGCTTCCGCTTTCTTGGTGGGATCCTTGGCATAAGCCGGAGCGGCGACGGCGAGAATAGCGACGGCCACGAATAATGATTTGTTTTTCATCTCAGAATGGGGGGTAGACAGTTGAAGGGGTTCGGTGGAGAACGGTAGGGTATGTGTCCGGTTTTGAGACTATATTCAATAAGATTCAAACATCCTACGTCATTGCGTGGGTATGGACTGATGCCTGCAGTTTTATATATCATCATCATTAAAAAGTACGTCATGATCACGGTAGTATAGCGAAACCACACATATTTGTGTTAGATGTTATGGGGGGTGGGAAAAATCAAAAACGAGAGCTCTCCACTCATGAAGGTCATCCTTCTGTTTCAGTAGAGTCCCTTCCTGACTGGAGAGAGCCAAAGATTCACAAGGGGAAATAAAAAGGCGTCTCCGGATAACCGGAGACGCCTGATAGAGATTGAGTGGGTGGAATCTTACATGCGACGGCGACGGCGGGACGTGCCAAGGAAGACCCCGCAGCCCAGCAGCGTGCCGATGGCCATGGAAGGCTCCGGAGCGGAAAGACGCGAATGTTCTGCCAGATGTGAAATGTTGGCTGTGCCCATTTCCACGGCGAAGACCACATCATTGTAATCCTTGTCGCCACCACCGAAGAGGTCTTCAAAGCTGAGCAACAAATAAGGAGAGCCGGAAGGTGCAAGGCTCACTGCATGGAGCAAGCCATCCGGATTGAGACTATCTACGGAAGAGTAAACATATTTCCCGTTTCCTGCTCCATTTCCGATGAGGAAGAAATCGAGCCTGGTTCCTGCTTTGACGATGCCGAGATCAACAAAATCACCTGGCATGAGAGGCGCGGTCGAGGTGCGGATGGGTACGCCGTTACCGCCCAAGCTGGTGTTGTTGGATGCATCTGGAAAAATGAGAGCAGCATCCGGAGCTTTTACAGTGCCTCCAGTGGTGGCATAGCCGAGGGAATTTCGATAGCTTCCGCCTTCACCTACGAAGTAGACTCGAACATTGGTATCATGGGCCAGTGTCAGTTTGTTCGGGTCGATGCGGATGGCATCAATGGCATCGGCTGCCTGGCTTTCATTGAGTCGCGTCTCGGAAATGCCTACGAAGGTGGAAAGAGCGGTCGAATTGAATGTGGCAGCGGCAGCGTCCGATCCGGAAACCTGCACCTTGTCCACGATGTCCAATTTATAAGGACGGGCGGAGGATTGGACGCTGCTTTCAGTGGAGGCGAATGCCGGAGAGATGGAGGTCATCGCAAACAGGGCGAGGCATGCGGTCTTGATTGTCATCTTGAGGGAGAGGGTGTGTGGGATAAAACGGGTGACGTCCCGCCTTATGCGTAGTTTCTCTATGCCACTCAATGGAATTCAGCCCATCCTACGCTATTGCGTGGGGTGAGACTTGGTTCTTTGCTATACCAACTGGGTATCTACGAGAAAGCGATAGATGCCATTTTGATCTATCAATTCATCGTGATTTCCTCTCTCTGCGATGTGTCCTTGATTGAACACGAGGATGTGGTCCGCGTGTCTAACGGTTGACAGGCGGTGGGCGATGACCAGGCTGGTACGGCCCTTCATCAGGCGTTCCAGAGCTTCATTCACCAGGCGCTCGCTTTCAGAGTCCAAGGCGGATGTGGCTTCGTCCAGCAGCAGGATGGCTGGATTTGCCAGGATGGCACGGGCAATCGCGATGCGCTGGCGCTGCCCGCCAGAGAGCTTGGTGCCGCGTGGTCCTACCAGCGTCTCGTAGCCTTCCGGCAGGGATGCGATGAAATCGTGTGCGTTCGCCTGGCGGGCCGCCTCCTCCACTTCCTGTGGCGTGGCACCAGGGCTGCCATACTCGATGTTTTGCAGAATGGTTCCGCCGAACAGCATGACCTCCTGGGGGACGATGGCGATTTGGGAGCGCAGCGCGGAAAGCGCCAGCTCCGTGGTGGGACGGGAATCGAAAAGCACCTGACCGCTTTCCGGCTCATTGAAACCGAGGATGAGTGAGAAAACGGTGGATTTCCCTGCTCCGGACGGGCCTACCAGAGCCACGCGCTGGCCCGGGGTGATGAGGAAATTCAGATCCCGCAGCACCTGCACATCCGGCCGCGAGGGATAACGGAAAGACACGTGATCGAAGGACAGCCAGCCTCCCAGCTTGGCCTCTGGATCACCATTGGTGCGCTCTGGGGGAGTGTCCAGGAGTTCACGCAGCCGCTCGGTCGCGCCTGCTGTCTGCTGGAATTGGGAGATGATCTCTGGAAATGAACCAAGGGAGGCACCCACAAAAACGGAAAACAGGATGAACGCGACGAAATTTCCCCAACTGATCTGATCCGTGGCCAGCATGCGCGCGCCATACCAGATGACGAAGGAAATGGTGCCGAAAAGGGCAAAGATGATGAAGGACAGGAACATCGCGCGGTTTTTCGCGCCATGCATCGTCACTCCGAAAAAGCGATCCAGTGCCCGGGTGTAGCGGGCGTTTTCAAACTGTTCATTGGTGAAGGACTTCACATCCGCGATGCTCTGCACGGTTTCCTCGATGACCATGCCTGCTTCCGCCAGGGAGTCCTGCGCCTCCTTGGAATGACCGCGCACTTTCCGGCCGAAGAAAGCGATGGCCAGCACCACCACCGGCACACTGCACAGCATGATGAGTGAAAGCTTCCAGGAGGAAACGAAAATGAAAATCAATCCGCCTATCAGGATGACGCTCTGACGCACGGCCTGCGGCACGGTATTGAGCAGGGTATCCCGCACCACTCCCAGATCGGAGGATACACGATTGCTCAGTGCACCCGCACGTTGCTCTTGGAAATAAGGCATCGGCAAGCGCACGATGTGGTCGAAGAGATCCTTCCGCAGGCGGTTCAGCGCGGATTCCCCCGAGCGGATGAAACCCTGCACGCGGAAAAAGCCTACCGTCGCCTGGAGAAACAAGACCGCCATCAGCTTCAGCACGATCTCATTCGAGCGGGCGAGGATAATCTGGGGATCGATCTGGTTCTTAAGCGCATCCAGCGGATTGCCCACCAACTGCTTTAGGAAATAGGGGAATGCCAGTGCGAGAATGGCCGTGAGGAACAGGGCTGCCAGGGATGGGAAAAAGATCGCCTTTTCCTGCATGAGGTAGCCGAAGATCCATCGGTTTGAGGAAAGGGGCTTTTTCCGGCGCGGCGCTGACATGCGCGGATGGGAGACGATGGAAGAGAGACAGTCAATGTCTGGAATTGACGCATTTCCACGGGCCTCCATGGTTCACCGGAAGATGATTGCAAGACTGCGTGGAAAAGTGATCGAAGCCTATCCGAATCGGCTGGTGGTGGATGTGCATGGCGTGGGCTATGAGGTCTTCGTGCCGCTCTCCACCTTTGACCGGCTGCACGCCCATGAAGGACTGGATGTGGATCTCCGCACCCACCTCCACATCCGTGAGCAGGCCCACACGCTTTATGGCTTTTCCAGCGAGGAGGAGCGGGATGTTTTCCTGATGCTGATCGATCGCGTGAGCGGCATCGGTCCCTCCATCGCCATGGCCGTGCTGAGTGGCATGCACGTGCCACAGTTCAAGACCGCCGTGGTCGCCGGAGACAGCACTGCGCTTTCCAAAATCAAAGGTCTGGGGAAAAAAACGGCGGAGCGCATCATTCTGGAACTGAAGGACAAGGTAGGCGTGACCGATACCTGGCAGGATGCAGCCGCAGGTCAGGTGAGCGCGCCCGCAGCCGATGCGGAGCTGGCGCTCATCGCACTGGGCTACAAGCAGGTGGATGCGCGCAAGGCGGTGCGCAAGGTATTGGATACGGCTCCCGCCTCTCCGGTGGAGGATCTCATCCGTGGAGCACTCCGCTCCCTCCAAGGTTAGTGGACATAAAAAAAAGGCCTGCCAGTTGATCCGGCAGGCCTTGATGAGTTCGATCAGAGAAGTTCTCTGAAGCGGGGAAGAATTTTTTGATAGAGGGAATTCTTTCCACCGCGTGAGAGTTGCAGGGCCACCAGCTCGGAAGCATTGTCCGGATCACACGGCGAGAGCGAAGTGGCGTGGTAGTGAGGTGCCTCGATCTCCCGGGTGAGATGCCCGTTGTTCGGATCACGGGTCACGCGGACGCTCACATCCGCGGAATGGATTTCCACCTTGCCTACGGCGGGGGATGCTTCATCCGCTACGAGGGTGGCGGTGATGGTCGCCTCTCCCTTGGTGAACTGGTAGATGCCGTTTTGTTGGCTGGTAAGTGCCCATCCCGCCTGCGTGGAAAGCCAGGCAAGGATTTGGAGGGCAGAGTTCCGGTGCTTTGGATGATGGTGGATCTCCACGCTCTTCATCTCCGGCAGGGCTGCCTGGGCAATCGGGTCATCGAAAAGTCCGGCGATGCCGACACGATATTGCCAGGTCCGGGTCCATGCCAGATCCTGAATGATCAAGTCTGTATTCCGCTCGGAATTCGCCACGATGGTATTCAGGCTGCCTTTGACATCTGCCCAGGAGGAACTGTCGATGATCAGGCGGTCGATCACCGCGACGAGACGTTCCGTGAAAACATCGGAAAGTTCACCCTGCCACCAGAAGACCAGCGGCAGATCCGAGTTGAGGTGGGCGAAAACCGTATTCCGGAAGCGTCCGGTCACGCGTCCCGTCAGGCGGAATGCCACCTGCTCACAGCAGACGGACTTCCTTCCTTCTGCCAGATGACAGTGGGCGGTGATCCACGCCCGCAGGCTGGGATCGGTCACGGAGCGATCGATCTCAATGAGCAGGGCACGGCATGCGTGCTCCCGGGTGAGCTCACGCAGGATCTTGGAGTTTTCCAGCAGGCCGCCGCAGCGTTCCGAGTAAACCGCCAGGTTCATCAGAGAGGCATTGGTCTGCGCTTCGTCCTGCTCCCAGAGCTTGTGCAGTTCCTTCTCGATGGAGGCGATGGGAACTTCGACGCCCAGCTCGGGGCAGTTGGCGGGAATGGAGTCGGTGGACACTTGAATGGAAGATGATGTCTGAAAACTGAACACTGTAACCTAGCACACTCTTCTTCAGAGTCTGCGCCAGGCGTTGCCGTCCTGCTGGAGCAAGTCGTCAGCTTCCTTGGGTCCCCATGATCCCGCTACGAATTCTGCCATCACCGGAGGTGCTTCAGATTGGTGCCAGGCATTTTCGATATGGTCGATGAACTTCCATGCTTCCTCCACTTCGTCGCGACGGGCGAAGAGGGTGGCATCACCGGCGATGGCGTCCAGAAGCAGACGCTCGTAGGCTTCCGGGCTGCCCTTGCCGAAGCTCGTGGCATAGTGGAAATCCATCTTCACTGGCTCCAGACGCAGGCTGGTGCCTGGAATCTTGGAGACCATGCGGAGGGAAATGCCTTCGTCCGGCTGGATACGGATCACCAGCACGTTGCCACCGGGAACGCCGCCGGAAAGCGCATTGAAAAGAACGCCCGGGACTTCCTTGAAGTGGATGGAAATCTCCGTGGACTTTTTCGGCAGGCGTTTGCCCATGCGGATGTAGAAAGGAACACCACTCCAGCGCCAGGTATCGATGAGCAGGCGCAGCGCCACATAGGATTCCGTCTTGGATTCCGGGCTCACCCGGTCTTCCTCGCGGTAGCCGGGGACAGGCGTGCCATCGATGTGGCCGGCAGTGTATTGCGCACGCACCACGTTTTGAGCCACCTTTTCAGCGGTATCCCATTGGCGGAGGGAACGGATCACCTTCACCTTTTCGTCACGCACACCATCGGCGGTGAGATCGGTAGGAGGTTCCATTGCGATTAGGCTCAGAAGCTGGAGCAGGTGGTTCTGCACCATGTCCCGCAGCGCGCCGGACTTTTCGTAATAACCGCCACGGCCGCCTTCCATGCCCAGGTTTTCGGCACAGGTGATCTGAATGTGGCTGATGTATTTGCTGTTCCACAGAGGCTCGAAAATGGCGTTGGCAAAACGCAGCACCATGATGTTCTGGGCCGTTTCCTTGCCCAGATAGTGGTCGATCCGGTAGGTGTCGCTTTCGTGGAACGTATCGTTCACCACTTGGTTCAGATGCTTGGCGGTCGCCAGATCGGTGCCGAATGGCTTCTCTACGATCACGCGTGCCCAGCAGCCTTCCTTGGCTTGGTTGAGACCGGCGTTCTTGAGATTGATGAGGATCTCATCGAAAAACTCCGGCGCGGAAGCGATGTAGAACAGCCGGTTGCCCTTGCCCCCACGCTCAGCGTCGATGGCATCCAGCTTCTTGGCCAGAGAGTCATAGCCTGACTGATCGTTGAACTCGGACGTGTGGTAAGAAACAGACTGGATGAAATTTCCCCAGATCTTCTCGTCATGACCGGAGCGGGAAACCTTGCGGTTCAGCTCTTCCAGGCCTGTGCGAAACTCCGCATCCGACTTATCGCGGCGTGCGAAGCCGATGATCTTCACGCCGGTGGGCAGTTCACCATCGACGGCGAGGTTATACAAGGCAGGGATAAGCTTGCGGTGGGTAAGATCGCCGGTGGCACCGAAAATCACGACGGTGCAAGGCTCCGGGCGGGAGCGTGAGACAAGGTCTTCGCGGAAAGGATTGCTCATGAGAGGGCGGGATTTCACCGGAAACCGTCCCGCGACGCAAAGCCAAATCCGGCTTTATGACAAAATTTGGCTCATGTGAAGAATGAGTGCGGGCACAGAAGCCATTTGGGGTTCATTTGGCCTTGAACGGATTAATCGCCCGCACGCTGCCATAGAGTTGGCCGTGGTTGAAATCTTCCGTTAGAAGTTCGCGGGCACCACTGGTCTGGGCGGCTGCCAGTATCATCGAGTCCCATAGCGACAATTGCCAACGCCTCTGGAGGTTCAGTCCAAGCAGGAATAGAGGAAGAGTATTGTCGACGATCGGCCAAAGGGTGAAATCTTCGATGATTTGAGCTGCCTCTTCTTGGGTTTTTCCTTTGCGGGTGAAGTTCACATGAAATTCCTGCAAAACCTGTACACTGATACCACAACTGCCGGACTCAACCATGCCTGCTCCAGAATGGAGCTAGCGATGACCCGCTTGGCTGGATCGTCTAGATCATAGGCATAAAGCAGAATATTCGTATCTAAAAAGCGCTCAACGATCATGGGATTCATCGCGGCTGAGGGTTTTCCCTCCCAAATGATATCCCTTGTGTAAATGGGCAAGGGGGTCGTCAGAAGACTGTAGTGATGTTTGCTGCTTGAGGACCAACTGGAGGCCCTCAATTACCAGGTTTTTGATGGAAGAGCGTCTGCGCGCCGCAGCAACTTTCGTATCTTCGAGAAGTTGATCAGGAAGATCAATGGTCGTCTTCATGAGCAATAAATACAGGAATATGGGTTTGTTGCCAATTGGAGTAATTCCCAACAAAAAAGGCCGGACACGAATGCCCGGCCTTTTGTTTCAGAGGATCAATCCGTTTTTTACCAAGGAAGCGGGAACGCGCGGTTGAAGGCGTAAACGCGCTCGCGGATGGCGTGGAGTTTCTCGATGTTGGTGTGGTCGGACAGGGCTTCGTTGATGAAGTCTGCCACTTGTTCCACATCAGCTTCCTTCATGCCACGGGTGGTGACAGCCGGGGTGCCGATACGGATGCCGCTTGGCTTCATCGGGCTGCCAGTGTCGAAGGGGATGCCGTTCTTGTTCACGGTGATGCCCGCTTCGTCCAGAGCGTGGGAGGCTTCGGTGCCGTTCAGGCCCTTGTTGCGCAGGTCCACCAGCAGGACGTGGTTGTCCGTGCCACCGGAAACGATGCGGAAACCGTGTTCGGTCAGGCGCTTGGAGATGGCCTGGGCATTCTTGATGATCTGGGCGGAGTATTCCTTGAACTCAGGCTTGAGGGCTTCACCGAAGCATACGGCTTTGGCCGCGATCACGTGCATGAGCGGGCCACCCTGAATGCCTGGGAAGACCTGGGCATCGATTTTCTTGGCGAATTCCTCTTTGCAGAGGATCAGGCCGCCGCGTGGTCCGCGCAGGGACTTGTGGGTGGTGGAGGTTACGAAGTCCGCGTGCGGCACTGGGTTCGGGTGCAGACCTGCAGCCACCAGACCGGCGATGTGCGCCATGTCCACGAAAAGGTAGGCACCGATTTCACGGGCCAGCTTGCCCATGCGTTCGAAGTCGATGATGCGGGAGTAAGCGGAGGCACCCACGGTGATGAGGGCTGGCTTCAGCTCGCGCGCGGTTTTTTCCAACTCCTCGTAGTTGATGTGTTCATCGTCCGGGGAAACACCGTAGTGGGTCACATCGTAGAAACGGCCGGAGAAGTTTGCCTTGTGTCCGTGGGTGAGATGGCCGCCGTGGGCCAGGTCCATGGTGAAGATCTTATCGCCCGGCTTGAGGACAGAGAAGTAAACGGCCGTGTTTGCCTGGGAGCCGGAATGCGGCTGCACGTTCGCGTGGGCTGCGCCGAAGAGTTCCTTGGCGCGGTCGATGGCGAGTTGCTCCACCACGTCCACGTTTTCACATCCACCATACCAGCGGCGGCCAGGATAGCCTTCCGCATACTTGTTGGTGAGCAAGGAGCCTTGCGCCTCCATCACGGCAGGGGAGGCGAAGTTTTCGGAAGCGATCAACTCGATGTTGTTGCGCTGACGGTGCTCTTCCGCAGTAATGGCTGCATAGATTTCCGGATCAATTTCGGCGATGCGGCTGCCGGAGGACTTGCACACACGGCCTTCGTGGCGGCCACCTTCGAAGGCGGTGTTCAGAAATGCCTCTGCCATTTTACAGGCGGTTTCGGTATCGGTATACTTGCCAGCCAGGCAGAGCACGTTGGAATCGTTGTGCTCGCGGGTGATAACGGCTTCCTCAACGGTGCGGATGTTTGCAGCGCGAACGTGGCGGTGACGGTTCGCAGCGATGCTCATGCCCACGCCGGAGGTGCAGGCCAGAATGCCGAAGTCATACGTCTCATCCGCTACATTGCGGGCGACGATGTTTGCGTAATCCGCATAATCCACGGAGGCGGTGGTATGCGTGCCGAAATCCTGAACTTCATGGCCGAGACCCTTCAAGTGGGAGACGACGGCGTTCTTAAGGTCGAGGGCGCCGTGGTCGGCTCCGATTGCGATGCGAAAGGTAGGATGGCTCATGAGACTTGGGACGGGGCCGGGATTCAAATGCCGGAATGGCGTCTTGCAAATCTGAAATTTCGGGAAACTTCGATCTGGTCAACAAATCCGCCCGATTCGCGGTGCCTTAAAAGCTGATTTCATTCCGCAGCCCTGACGTCTTGGATCACCAGTTGCAGTGTCGTTCTTCCCCGGAAGGTATTCCGATCGATGGTGAAAGCGATGTCCCACGGGGGATCGGGGAGGGGATATTCTCCGCCACCGAAGAAGACGGCGTCTTGCTCGTGGTAGCCCTGGCGGAGCATGAAGCGCAGGTGATTGTTCTTCATGTGCAGCGGCGGGCGACTGAGACCCACCTTGCGGGAAACGAAAACCGGCTGGGGGTTGCCATTGCCGAAGGGCTGCAGGAGATCGTAGCTGGCCAGGAAATCCAGAGATAGTTGGTCGAAGCCGATTTCCGCATCATACACCAGCTTGGGGCGTCGCTGATCCTCATCCGTCGTTTCCAATACGTAACGGGTAAAGCTTTCGCGAAAGCTATCCATCCGCTGCTCATGGATGGAAAGGCCGGCGGCCATGGCGTGGCCACCACCTGCCAGAAGATCCTCGGTGCAGGCGCGGATGGCATCCACCAGGGAAATCCCATCAATGCTGCGGCCGGAGCCCTTGCCGATGCCATCCTCATCGATGGCGATGATGAAGGTGGGCTTGTGATATTGGCGCATCAGCCGTGAGGCTACGATGCCGACCACTCCGTGGTGCCAATCGCGTGAGCCAAGCACGATCACCGGATCGCGGGAGGGGTCGAAGTTTTGTAAAAGCAGCTCCACCGCTTCCTTACGGATCAGGTTTTCATGAGCCTGCCGTTCCTTGTTGTACTCATCCAGGCGCAGTGCCATCTCCATCGCCAGGCGGCGGCAGTCGGTGGTCAGCGTGGCCAGAGCATCCTCTGGAGCATCCATGCGGCCGGCAGCATTCAGCCGTGGGCCGATGCGGAACCCCACATCCATGGAAGTGGCGTGACCATTCATGCCGGTCACTTCCTGGAGGGCGCGCAGGCCGGGGTTCAGCGTGCTGGGCAGGTGCTTCAATCCATGGCGGACAAGGAGACGGTTTTCACCGATCATCGGCACGATGTCCGCGATGGTCGCCACGGCCACCAGATCAAGCAGACCTTTCAGATCCAGATTCGTGGGGCGTGTCTTTAAGAGAGCATGCCCGAGTTTGAAAACCACCCCGGCAGCGCAGAGGTAGGTGAAGTCCGTGCCGCACTTGGGGTTCACCAGTGCGGTGCAGTCCGGGCGCACGCCGGGAAGTGGTTCATGGTGATCCACGATGATCACCTCGATTCCCTCCGCCCTGAGTGCAGCCACTTCATTGACGGATACGGTGCCGCAGTCCACGGAGATCAGCAGATCCGGCTTGGGGCCTTCCATCATGCAGCGTTTCAACGCGGCCGTGCTCAGGCCGTATCCTTCCGGTCCACGGCGGGGGATGAAATGACGAGGCTCCAGCCCGTAGGCGCGGAGGATTTGCCGCATCAGCGTGATCGAGGTGACTCCGTCCACGTCGTAGTCACCGTAGATGCAGATTTTTTCTTTCCGATCCACTGCCAGCAGAATGCGCTCCACGGCCAAGGCCATGTCTGGAATCAGGAATGGATCCGCCAGGTCCCGTAGGCGCGGACGCAGAAATCCTTCCAAATCAGCGCCTGCAGGAAGTCCCCGCTGGCGGATGAGGTGTTCGAGGATCGGTGGAAACGCACCGGGCGAACCACTTCCTGATTGATGAAAGGGTTCGCCGCGCGGAATCCATTTGAACGGCAAAGCTCGCATTCGCGGGGAGAACGTAGAGGCGTACGTATCTGCCACACAAGACATGAAACGCCGGATGCGTAAAAGTGCGCAGCGCGACACATTGTCGCGCACCTTCTGTGACAAAATGTCCCAATTTTGTGATCGATCATTCTAAATTCAAACGGAATAGGGAAAGGCACCCCGAATCTCACGAATCTAGAGAGTAAGACGAAACCCTTGAAACAAGGGAGTTTACGAATTCCCCCCTCTGGGAAATTCGCTAGATTCGCCAGATTCGCGGTTCCTTTTCTGTGGGAGGCACACGCTTTGCAAAAGGATGGCCATCAATCGATTCGCCCACAGCGGGCGAAAATCCTAACGCAACCAACCCCACCCACTTATGTCCAAGATTCTCGGCATCGACCTCGGCACCACCAATTCCTGTATGGCCGTCATGGAGGGTGGTGAATCCATCGTCCTCGAAAACTCCGAAGGCGCACGCACCACGCCATCCGTCGTTGCATTCGCTAAAAACGGCGAGCGTCTCGTCGGTCAGGCCGCCAAGCGTCAAGCCGTCACCAACCCGAAAAACACCATTTTCTCCGCCAAGCGTCTCATCGGCCGCAAGTTCTCCGAGCTGACCGAAGCCGACAAGCGCATGCCATACGCCATCGTGGCTGCTGCCAATGGCGACGCCCACATCGAAGTGGAAGTCGCTGGTGAGAAAAAGACCTACTCCCCGCAGGAGATCGCCGCCATGGTCCTCGGCAAGCTGAAGGCAGATGCCGAAGCCAAGCTGGGCGAAAAGATCACCCAGGCCGTGATCACCGTTCCTGCCTATTTCAATGACTCCCAGCGGAATGCCACCAAGGCTGCTGGTGAAATCGCCGGCCTGGAAGTGCTCCGCATCATCAACGAGCCTACCGCCGCTGCCCTCGCTTACGGACTTGATAAGAAGTCCGATGAAAAGATCGCCGTTTACGACCTGGGCGGTGGCACGTTCGACATCTCCGTTCTGGAAATCGGCGACGGCGTGTTTGAAGTGCTGGCCACCGATGGTGACACCCAACTCGGCGGTGACGACTGGGACAATACCTTGATCCAGTGGATCGTTGCAGAGTTCAAGAAGGACCAGGGCATCGATCTTTCCGGCCAGCCTGACGCCCTGCAGCGCATCAAGGAAGAAGCAGAAAAGGCAAAGATCGCCCTTTCCTCCACCCAGTCCTACGATATCAGCCTGCCGTTCATCACTGCAGACGCCACCGGGCCAAAGCACATCCAACTCACCCTCAGCCGTTCCAAGCTGGAGCAGCTCACGGACTCCCTCTTCGAGCGCACCAAGAAGCCGGTTCTCGCCGCTTTCAAGGAAGCCGGTCTCAGCGCATCGAACATCGATGAACTCGTCCTCGTCGGCGGCATGACCCGCATGCCGAAGGTCGTGGAAATCGCCCGCGAACTCGCAGGCCAGACTCCTCACCAAGGTGTGAACCCGGACGAAGTGGTAGCCATCGGTGCCTCCATCCAAGGCGGTGTGCTCCGTGGCGATGTGAAGGACGTTCTGCTTCTCGATGTCAGCCCGCTCACCCTCTCCATCGAGACCATGGGCGGCGTTGCCACCGCGATGATCGAGCGGAACACCACCATCCCTGCCAAGAAGTCCCAGGTGTTCTCCACCGCAGCGGACAATCAGCCAGCCGTGGACATCCAGATCTGCCAAGGCGAGCGCAAGATGTTCGCCGACAACAAGCTCCTCGGAAACTTCAAGCTCGATGGCATCGCTCCGGCCCGCCGTGGTGAGCCACAGATCGAAGTGACCTTCGATATCGACGCCAACGGCATCCTCCACGTCTCTGCCAAGGACAAGCAATCCGGTAAGGAACAGAAGATCTCCATCCAGGGTTCTTCCGGTCTTTCCAAGGATGAGATCGAAAAGGCCAAGCAGGAAGCAGAAGCCCACGCCGAAGAAGACAAGAAGCGTGTGGAAAAGGTCGATGCCAAGAACAAGGCGGACAACCTCGTCTTCCAAGTTGAGAAGCAACTCGCAGACCTCGGTGACAAGGCTCCGGCCGAACTCAAGGAAGGCCTCGAAGGCAAGATCAAGGCCGTGAAGGACGCGATCTCCAGCGACGACCTCGCCCAAATCACCTCCGCCACCACCGACCTCGAAAACTCCCTCCAGGCCCTCGCCCAGGCAGCGCAAGCCGCCGGTGCAGGTCAACCGGACGTGGAGCCAGCCGAAGAGCAAGCCGCCGCTTCCAGCGAGCCTAAGCAAGCCAAGGGCAAGGTCGTGGACGCCGAAGTAGTGGATTGATCCTCCCAAACAATTTCCGCTCTGTCTCCCTCAAAAGACGGAGCGGCTTTTCATAAACCAAAACACATAACACCCTAGATACAACATGGCTAACATCAAACCCCTCGGACAACGTGTCCTCGTGAAGCGTATCGAAGCTGAAGGCATCAGTGCCGGTGGCATCGTTCTCCCAGACACCGCCAAGGAAAAGCCACAGGAAGCTGAAGTGCTCGCCCTCGGCACCGGTGGCAAGGACGAAAACGGCAAGGCCATCGACTTCACCGTCAAGGCTGGTGACCGTGTTCTCATCTCCAAGTACGGCGGCACCGAAGTGAAGATCGATGGACAGGAAGTCCTCATCCTCAACGAAAACGACATCCTCGGAATCATCGGTTGAACAGATGGCCATGAGTCACGGGTTGACGGGTCATGAGTGAAGAATTTCTTACCCATGACTCATGCCTCCTGACTCATGATCGAGTCTTAGTTCTCCAACTTACAAATTTCTAACGAACCACACTACCTACTATGGCCAAACAACTCCAATTCGACGAAGCCGCACGCCAGGCCCTCCTGCGCGGTGTTGAAAAACTCGCCCGCGCCGTCAAGGCCACCCTCGGACCAGCAGGTCGCAATGTCATCCTCGACAAGAAGTTCGGCTCCCCGACGATCACCAAGGACGGTGTATCCGTAGCCAAGGAAATCGAACTCGAAGACCCATATGAAAACATGGGTGCGCAACTGATCCGTGAAGTTTCCTCCAAGACTTCCGACATCGCAGGTGACGGCACCACCACCGCAACCGTCCTTGCCGAAGCCATCTATAAGGAAGGCCTCCGCAACGTGACCGCCGGTGCAAACCCGATCTCCCTGCAACGCGGCATCATGAAGGCTACTGAAGCCATCGTGGCTCAGCTCAAGGTGATCTCCAAGCAAGTCAACGACACCAAGGAAATCGCTCAGGTCGCCACCGTTTCCGCCAACTGGGACACCGAGATCGGCAACATCATTGCCGAAGCGATGGACAAGGTCGGCAAGGACGGCACCATCACTGTTGAAGAAGCAAAGGGCATCGAAACCACGCTCGACGTGGTGGAAGGCATGCAGTTCGACAAGGGCTACCTTTCCCCTTACTTCGTGACCAATCCAGAGAGCATGGAAGCCGTGCTCGAAAGCCCATACATCCTCATCAACGAGAAGAAGATCTCTTCCCTCAAGGACATGCTTCCTCTTCTCGAGAAGGTGGCGAAGACCGGCAAGCCGCTCCTCATCATTGCAGAAGACGTGGAAGGTGAAGCCCTTGCCACCCTCGTGGTGAACAAGCTCCGCGGCATCCTCAACATCGCCGCTGTGAAGGCTCCTGGCTTCGGCGATCGCCGCAAGGCCATGCTGGAAGACATCTCCATCCTCACCGGTGGCCGCGTGATCACGGAAGACCTCGGCATCAAGCTCGAGACCGTGGAACTCAGCGACCTTGGCCAAGCCAAGCGCATCACCATCGGCAAGGACAGCACTGTCATCGTTGAAGGTGCAGGCACTTCCGATGCCATCACCGGCCGCGTGAACCTCATCCGGAAGCAGATCGAAGACACCTCCAGCGATTACGACCGCGAGAAGCTCCAGGAGCGTCTTGCCAAGCTCGCAGGCGGCGTGGCCGTGATCAACGTGGGTGCTGCCACCGAGACTGAAATGAAAGAGAAGAAGGATCGCGTGGATGACGCCCTTCACGCCACCCGCGCTGCGGTGGAAGAAGGCATCGTTCCTGGCGGTGGCACTGCACTCATCCGTGCACAAGCCCTCGTCGGCGACCTCGGCCTCACCGGTGACGAAGCAACCGGTGCAGGCATTATCGCCCGTGCTGTGGAAGCGCCTCTCCGACAGCTCGTCGCCAATGCCGGCCGCGAAGGCGCACTCGTTGTCGAGCGCGTGAAGCAAGGCAAGGGTGGCGAAGGCTACAACGTGGCGACCGATAAGTTCGAAGACCTCATCGTTTCCGGTGTGGTGGATCCTACCAAGGTAACCCGTTCCGCTCTTCAAAACGCAGCCTCCATCTCTGGTCTGCTCCTCACCACTGAGGCGCTCATCACAGATCTTCCTGCCAAGGAAGCTCCAGCTGCAGCCGGTGGTCACGACCACGGCATGGGTGGCATGGGCGGCTACTAAGCCCGTGGCGGCGGTTTTCAACCGCCATGCCGCATCCAATCATCAGAGAGGGACAGGAATGTCCCTCCTCTCCAAGGCCGGACAGGGAAACCTGTCCGGCCTTTTTGTATATATAGGAAGGTTGCGGCGTTCGCTAGAGCTTCACAACCTTCATACGTGAATGCGTAAGGAGAAAATCTCGCCTAGCAGCTCGTTCTATCATTTCATCGAGCATGCCCTTGAAGGTCGCTCCGTATTTGTTCTGCTACGTCCTGCTCCTCTCCAGTGTCATGGCGCAAATCCGCACGTGGACCACATCCTTGGGGCGCACGTTTGATGCAGAGTTTGTTCAGATGGAGGGAGAGAGGGCAATTTTCAAGTTTGAGAATGGTCGCACGTTTTCCACTCCATTGTCGGAGATGAGTGCTGCGGACCGGGCGACCCTGCAACAAGCGCGACCGGCGCTTTCCTTCATTCAATCTCCTGCGTCCTCAATGAACTTCGGCGCACCATGGCCGCGTGGAGTGCGTGTGGATGGAGAAATAGTTTCAAAAGTGATCTCGGAGGATCGCCAGAAGGGCCTCTACATTTATGAGAGCCCGCATTATCGCTTCTACAGCGATGCCCGACTCACGCAGGATGTGCTAACGAATTTCGCGATGATGTTCGAGGCCACCTACAAATATGCCAGGACGCTGCCGATTTCCCTGCAGCCGGGAACCCGGCACAAGGGGAAGCTGAACATCCTTCTTTTTGAAAGCATGGCGGGCTATATTCAGGGAGGCGGTCCTGCCGGGAGCGCAGGAGTTTTCAAGGCAGACCCCGGTGTGGTTCTCGTGCCGATGGAAAGTCTGGGTCTGAGAAGAACAGGAACTGGATTCAGTTTGGATACCACACGGCACAATGCGGTGCTGGTGCATGAACTCTCCCACCAACTCACCCCACTGGTCTATCTGATGCCGCCGAGCAGGGGATGGTTCAGCGAAGGGCTGGCAGAATACTTTGGTTCCACGGCCTACACTTGGGGCTATTTCCAGCCGGACCCCTATGGGAATGCGGCGCTGAAGTATGTCACCGCGTATGGAAGCGATGGACAGTTTGGCCGGGGTTTGGGGAACAGGATATCCCTGCCTCCCCTGCGGAATTTTTTCTTGATGTCCTATCAGGAATTTTCCGGACAATTTGCGAACCGGAACTACGGAGGCGGATTGCTCATTGTTCACTACTTTTTCCACATGGAAGGCGAAGGAAAAGCCACGCGCATCACCTCGTATTTGCGAGGGCTGCAACAAGGTGCCACGGGGGAGAGTGCTCTGGCTCCCTTGTTGGGTGGGGGCTCCTATGAAAAACTGGAAAAGGAAATTTCCGATGCCTGGAGAAGGAAGGGCGTGGAAATCACCTTCGGAGGGTGAGAGAGATTTGCTCGTGCCTTCAGAAAATCGTCGGGTAAAGTAAGCCGTCGTCTTGAACGCCATCTACCCAGTCGTCATGGCGGAGCCACGACGCTACCCGCGAAGATCATGGAAGAAGAGCCACCTCACGAAATTCCCATTACCGGAGAGTTGGATCTTCATGCCTTCCGGCCATCCGAGATCGGTGAACTGCTGCCTGAGTATTTCCAGGAGTGTGTGAAGCGTGGGATTTATTCAGTGAGGGTGATTCATGGAAAAGGCGCCGGAGCGTTACGAGAGGGCGTGCATCGGCTCATCGAAAACCTACCCGGGGTGGAGTCTTTCCAATACCCTGCAGGAGCGGGTTGTGGCTCATGGGGCGCGACGTGGGTTTATCTGAAACGATAGTGTCGTTCTAAATGCTTACCTCTGATAGGTCACCAACTCAGGATTGTTTCCCTCGCTCGTCACGAAGATAGTCTTCCCATCTTTCGCAAGGCCAATCGCCTCTGCTTGTGGGAGCTGGTGCGGAGCAAGGATCTGCGGTTTTCTGGAAAACGCATCTTTCCATGATTCCTGTTTCGCTTTGGGGAAAAGAAACACACCGTAATAGGTCACCACTGCGGCCATAGTGCCCTCAGGTGTGAGGGCCATGCCGGTTGGCTGATTGCCGAATGATACGGGTGAGGCGGAAGGTGGGGCGTTTACTTCCATGGGGCAGATCTTCCGCGCCACCAAGGTGGGGTCGTTTCCCCTGAGTGGCAGAGGGAGCTGATAGAGCGCAGGTGGCGTGGTGCGTTTCGAAAGCAGAAGAATCTCCTGCGAACAAACATCCACTGCCACCGACTCGCAATCGCGCGGCCCATCTTCGTAAGTAAAGGAAATCGTCAGCCGGGGAGTGGTTTCCATGGTCAGATTGCTCCCTGGGGCCGGCAGGGTAGGCTCTTCTATCAGATAAAGCGTGCAGCCATCCCTCTTGGAGACATTGTCTCCCGTATCCGCAATCAGTAGAAAGTTTTCTCCATTCATGGAAAAGCTGGCGATGTCTTCCCAATCCACATTCTTCGCCCCTTTGACGGAAACCACCCCGCGCTCATTTCCCTTCACATCGCACAAATGCACCAGGGGTGGCGCATCACTGTCATTGATCAGCCAGAGAAAGTCCGGGTTACGCGAGGATACCGCCAGCCCACTCGCCTCCTTTAGCGAGGGCGATTGAATCGTAACCTTTTGCTCCGTTTTTTGTAAATCCTGTCCGTATGCCGCAGGGGAGAGACAGAGACATAGGCAAGCCATAGCCTTCATGCGTCCAGTTTTTCCTGTGCCCGCCGCAGGCGGATCTGCAGATCGGCCAAGACATTCATAAAATAAATGTAAGCATCATAAGGCGAAGGATAGGGTGTGAAATACGTGTGGATCATTCCGTCTGTGCCCCCTTTGGTAGACATCCAGTAGAAATGATCCGAGGTCTGCATCTTCGCCCATGTATGGGTAAGCTCATCATCCTTCACGGCCAGAATTTCCTTTTCCAGACGGTGCACTTTGGCAATGGCCTCTTGTTGCATGACATTTCCCATCCATGCTGAAAGGTCGCGCTCGGTGTCCGCCCATGAGGTCATGAAAGGAGCATCGTATTCATCCATGGCCCGGTAGAAACTAACAGCCTCCATGGGCGTCACCCATTGCAGGCCTGCCTCATCCACCGCTTCAGGCAATTGCTGCCAGAAATCATAAATCCCCGTCTCCTGCTTCTGGTGCTCGCCGATGGATTCGTAATCGAGAAAAAGCGTGACCACATCCCCCGGCGCTTCGGCCAACCATTGGGCGAATTTCGCAGGCGTAAGTGGATACTCCGGCCAGTTTTGATCCGAGAAGCGGAACCCCAGGTCATCCGATAATTTGTAATTCCGCAGCAGTGTGGTGATGCGGGCGGTGTCCGGTGCCTGATAGAGATTGTTCGGCGTGCGGCCACCCAGCGTGCGATCCACTCCTTCCGCGATGATGCCTTCGAAGCCCATCGTCTCCGCTTGGGCGGCGATGGCGTTGTTATAAATCAGTTCCGTATTCCGGAAAACCCGTGGGCGCACACGGAAGACTTTTTCCAACTTCTCCAAGTGCATTTCCACCTGGCGTTCAAATTCTCGTTTGGAGTGAACGAAGGACAATGAGTGGTAGTAAGTCTCCGCCAGCAATTCCACGCTGCCCGTGGCCACCAGTTTCTGGAAGGACTCCAGCACATCCGGGCGGAAGCGCTCCATCTGCTCGATCACCGTGCCGCTGATGGAAAGAGCCATCCGGAAGCGGCCGCCATTTTCCTCAATCAGTTTTTGAAACATCCGGTTGGCCGGCAGATAGCAGTTATCCGCCACCTTGCTGAGGATTTCCGCATTCAGTGCATCATCCTCGTAGTTGGCATTGTCGCCTATTCGGAAAAAATCATACGGGCTCAGCCGGTTCGGCTGATGCACCTGGAAGTAGAGGCAGATATCTGGCATGAGACAAATGGGTTCTAAAAATAGATGCCTCTCAGGCGAGAAGCGAGCGGTAAACAGTTAGCACCTTGTCGGCAGCGGCATCCCATGTGGCGGGGGAGATGTCTTCGCGGGCCTGCAGGATCACCTTTGCCCGGAGTTCTTCATCAGATAGAAGATCAGTGATGTGCTTTGCCATCAGATCCACATCCCAGTAGTCCGCTTTCAGTGCTCCCCGGAGCACTTCTGAAACGCCGGATTGTTTGGAAATCACTGCGGGGATACTGAATTGTGCAGCCTCCAGGGCTGATAGACCGAATGGTTCCGAGACTGATGGCATGCAGTAAACATCCGTCATGGAGAGCAGATCCCGGACTTTCTCCTGATCGAGAAATCCGGTGAAGTGAAAATGATCGCCCAATCCACGGAAGGCTCCGGTCTCAATCATCGGCCTCAGTTTTTCACCGGTGCCTGCGACTACGAAGCGCACGTTCGGATCTTTCGCGATTACCTTGGAGGCGATCTCCAGGAAAAACTCCGGGCCTTTCTGCGCGGTGAGTCTGCCCAGGAACAAGACCAGCTTTTCCGGGAACTTCTTATTCGTGACAAACGAATGCACCGGGTCGGCTCCATTGTGTACCGGATGGATTTTTGCCTGTGGAATGCCATAGTGCTCCCTCAGGATCTTGCCCGTATAATGGCTCACGGGGATTACTGCATCCGCCTGATCCATGCCGTACTTTTCGATGTCGTAAATCCATCCGCGCGAGTCTGCTCCCGCACGATCATATTGCGAGGCATGCACGTGGACGACGAGCGGCTTGCCCGTGGCCTTCTTGATTTCCACACCTGCTAGAAACGTCATCCAGTCATGCGCGTGAATGACATCGAAGTCTTCCATCAGCGCCAATTTGGCTGCGATCTTTGAAAATTCCACTACCTTGGTGCCGATGTCTGTGCCATAAAGGTCACCGACTTGAAATGATTCGAGTTGCTCACGCGTGGTTTGCGAAAATCTCAGCTCACCACCCGGCCATTCCTCCAGAGCATCCAGTGCCGCATAAGTGGTAGGCTGGCTGGAGTAAGGATCCAGCTCGACCGGCACTTTCCGGACCTGGGCGAAGCTCTGATAGCGATAGATTCCTTCGACCGTGCGCAGATCGTCCGTGTTCAGTTGATTCAGCCCGCGCAGTTCAAAATCATCGTATTCCCCATTTGCAGATACTTGCGGCACGATCACGGTCAGATCCACGTGTTTCGCCAGTGCACGGGAAAGCCCCAAGCTGGCGATGCCGAGTCCGCCATTGATCATGGGCGGAAATTCCCAGCCAAGTTTGAGGATACGTAACCGATTCATTATGGGTGATATCACGCTTTTCAGTCCCTCTTTGTCGAGGCTTCGAAGTGGACAATTTTCAGCAAGCAGGGGCTGGGCCAAAATTCTTTGGAAGCCCGCCTCTCCCTTAATTCGCACTTGGAAGAAAAGCTCAGGCCATGCAGCGTGATTCCCATGCGCGCGAAAGCCCTTACCCTTCTGCGGGAACTTACGGAGGCCCACTCAGTTTCAGGTCATGAGGATGAGGTGAGAGCGATCTTCGTCGATGAGTTGGCGGATGTGGGTGAACTTTCCACAGATAAATCCGGCTCGGTTTTTTGCGCCATCGGAGACACCGGGCCACGCGTGCTGGTAGCCGGGCACATGGATGAAGTCGGCTTCATGGTGCAGAATATTACGCACGATGGTTTCATCCAGTTCCTCAGCATCGGTGGCTGGTGGGAGCACAATCTGCTTTCCCAGCGCGTGGAAATCCTCACCCGCAGTGGGGAGAAAATCCTCGGCCTCATTTCCTCGAAACCGCCGCATTTCCTGGCAGAGTCCCAGCGGAAGCAGGTGATGTCCATAGACCAGATGTTTATTGATGTCGGGGCGGATTCCCGGCAGGATGTCACGGATGGACTGGGTATCTCATTGGGAGATCCCATCGCTCCCGTCTCTTCCTTTACCCCCATGGCGCGGGAGGATTGGTTCCTGGCAAAGGCCTTCGATAACAGAGTCGGCATGGCGGGCGCCATTCAGGCAGGTCAGATACTGGCTGCATCCTCCCATCCCAATCAGCTCATTCTCTGTGGCACCGTGCAGGAGGAAGTCGGCGCACGGGGAGCGAAGGCAGCGGCAGTGTATAGCCAGCCGGACGTTGCCATTGTTCTGGAAGGTGCGCCTGCTGATGACACGCCGGGGTTTTCCAGATCCGATAGTCAGGCCCGCCTGGGTGGCGGGGTCCAGATCCGCCTGTTCGATCCCACTGCCATCGCGAATCCCCGTCTGGCGGCATTGGCGACACGGGTGGCCAAGGAGGAGGGGATACCTCATCAGGTCACCGTCCGCCGCAGTGGCGGGACAGATGCCGGCTCATTCCATCTGGCCAATCACGGCATCCCTTCCATCGTGCTGAGCACTCCTGCGCGATGCATCCATTCCCACAATTCGATGATCGATGTGAATGACTACCTGGCGATGCTTTCCCTCACCATCGCGCTCGTCAAAAGGCTCGATCAGGAAACGGTGGATAGGCTGACACGCTACTTGTGAGGTCCACTCCAGTACACTGGGGCTGATTTTTAGGACTTTCAGTACACCGGGGTGATTATTTGGCAATTTGCACTTGGATTTAAGCGTTTTGCCATGAATTTTTTTAAAAAAATGTAACAAAAGGCATCATTTTTTAAATTTTAATCCTGTTAATAAGTTGTGTAACTTACTTATTACTAGTTTATTACGGGCTGTCTAAAATTCCTCCAATTTCCCCTTGATGTAAAAGTGTACTTTGGTGTATCAAAGGATACTGACGCGACAGTCAGCATCTTTGAAGTGAGTATTATCGGTCAGCGCTACAAGGGTTTTCACCCTTACAAGATGGATCCCAAATTCCGGGTATCCGTCCCAACGAATTGGCGCCCAGCCAATGGAGCGACCCTGTTTCTGCTTTTTTCAAAGGAACATGAAATGCCTGTCGTGAAGGTGCTTTCCGAAGAGGCCTACAACGAAAAAGTCGAGCTGATCAAAGGGAGTGACCTCACTCCCGCTGATAAGAACAAAAAGCTCGGCAAGCTGGCGATGCTCTGCCGTGAGGTGACCCTCAATGATCAAGGCAAGCTGCTCGTCCCCAAGGACCTCAGCGAGAAAGCAAACATATCTTCCGAGTCAGAAGTGGTTCTCGCCGGTCGCGGCATCCACTTCGAAGTCTGGAGCAAGAGCAACTTCGATCGTGTCCTCGAGATCGAGACTGCGGACGAAGAGGACGACGATCTCGGTATTTTCTAAATTTCACACCCACACCTAACGACAGCAATGTTGTTCACCCCACCAACTCCTGCGCTTGAAGCGGTCCGCCCTGTGGCGGCTTCGGCCGTCCTCGCCCATGCGCGGGAGTTGGGAATGCTTTCGCCTTTTCTGGCTGGGCGGAAGAAGTCTCTCGGGACAGAGCTTCTTTCGCTATTTGAAACGATGGTCCGCGCTGCTTCTGGCTGGTTGTTGGCGCGGCCATCGCAAAGTTTTCTGGCTGGGCGGAAGAAGTCTCTCGGGACAGAGCTTCTTTCGCTAATTGAAACAAAGGTTCGCGCCACTCCTGGCTGGTTGTTGGCGCGGCCTTTTCAAATTTCTCAATCGCATGCTGAGGCAGACTTTTCGGAGGAGCCCACTCACGGAGGCTATCACATTCCCGTCTTCCCTGTGGAGATCGTGGAATGGATGAAGGCAGATCCGGACAAGCTCATCATCGATGGCACGCTGGGGGGAGGAGGGCACAGCGAGATGTTTCTCAAAACCGGTGCCAGGGTCATAGGGGTCGATCGGGATCCGGAAGCCTTGGCCCACGCCCGCACGCGGCTCGCCGGATTCGGCAGCCGCTTTTCTACGTTTGAGGGGAACTTCTCGCAAATGCCGGAAATCCCTTCCGTGCAGCAGGGCGAACTCGTGGATGGAATCCTGCTGGATCTGGGAGTTTCCTCCCGCCAGTTGGATTCCGCAGAACGTGGCTTTTCTTTCATGCGGGAAGGTCCGCTCGATATGCGGATGGGGCCATCCAGCCCGCGTAATGCCGCAGACATTGTCAATCATTGGCCGGAAGCTGACATCGTCCGCATCCTTTTCGAATACGGTGAGGAATCGAAAGCCCGCCGCATCGCTGGTGCCATCGTCCGTCATCGTGCGGTGAAGCCATTTGTTACCACCCTGGATCTGGCCAACTGCATCGAAAAAGCCGTGGGCCGCACAGGCAAGACCCACCCGGCCACCAAAGCTTTCCAAGCCATCCGGATGGCAGTGAATGAGGAGCTGGAGTCCCTCGCCATCGCCCTCAACAATGTGCCGAAGGTCCTGAAGCCTGGAGGCCGCCTGCTCATCATCACCTTCCACAGTCTGGAGGACCGGATGGTGAAACGTTTTCTCAAACACAGCTCCACCGAATTTCTCGATGAACCGGGATGGCCGGAGCCAAGGCCGAATCCAGATTTCCAATTCCGGCTGCTCAGCCGCAAAGCCATCGCTCCCTCCGCTGGAGAGATTTCCTCAAACCCCCGGGCCCGAAGCGCAAAACTGCGGGTTGCCCAGCTTTTGAACTTACCGTCATGAACCGTCGCCGTAACGAACCCCGTACTCCTGTGTATGTGTATTTCGCGCTGATCCTTGCTTTTGCGATCATTGCCGCTGGTGGAGTCCTGCATGCGTTCTACAAAAACCGCCAGGTGCAGGTTTCCCGGGACATCGATGCCAGCGAGCGCCGCACGGAGCAGGCTCAGCTTGATATCCGCACCACGGATATGCGCATGGATCAACTTTTGAACCGCTACGTGATCCGGAAGCAACTGGAAGATTCCCATTCGAAATTGCGGCCGATTCCGGTCGGTCTTGTCGAAGAGGTTGACCCGGCGTCGCCCATCCGTCACAGCGTCGCTTCCGCTGTTCCCTAGTCCGTGAAATCATCCTTCCAATCTCGCTGCATCTTATTGTGCTCGGTCCTTGTGGCCGGGCTCAGTGTGCTTTCAGGGCGGTTGGTTCAGATTCAACTGGTTGATCGTCAGAGATATGCCGCCAGTTCACGGAAGGCTTATCACCGCACGGAAAAGCTTCCCGCCCTGCGCGGAATGATTGTGGACCGTCATGAGGAACCTCTGGCCAAGAGCATTCCTGTTTGCTCGGTTTTCATTGATAAAAATCACCTTACGGATCCCAAGTTGGCTTCGTATGGTCTTGCATATCAAGAAGCTAGCGCTGAGCCGGGGTGGGCGGACCTAGACCCTTCCAAGCGCCGGAAACGCATCAATGCCCTACGCGGAGAAATCCTGGATCGTGAGAGCCCGGAGATCATCGTAGAAAAGCATCTGGCCTACGCCATCGGCCTTCTTGCCAGCCCGCTGCGCATGCGCCGTGAGGAACTGCGTGAGAAAATCGAGGGTTCCAAAGCAAAATGGTTTCCCATTGCGAAGGAGCTTCCAGAGGACATTGCTGATAATCTTCGTGAATTGGTGGACGAGCACTGGCTCCAGGGATTCGAGTTTGAAAGCTCCATCAAGCGGTGGTACACCGCACCCAATCTGGCCACCCACGTGATGGGGTTCACGGGCGAAATAGAGGAAAAGGATGATGCAGGCATGGTTCACCAGAAAATGGTGGGCCGTTTCGGGATCGAGTCCTCCATGGAACAATTTCTTGCAGGCCGTGATGGTTTCAAGGAACACATGCGTGACGCCCGGGGACTTCTCGTTCCCGGAGATGCCTCCAGTCTGATGCCACCGCGTGCCGGTTTGAACGTGCAACTCACTCTGGACATCGGTCTGCAAACCATTGTGGAAGAAGAGCTGGATGCTGCCCTTGCGGAGTATGAAGCGCCACGGGGAACGATCATTCTGATGGATCCGAAGACAGGAGATATCCTCGCTTTGGCCAGCCGGCCGCATTTCGATCTGAACCATAAGCAGAACGTTTCCGAAAATGGCTTTAACTTCGCCATCCAAGGGATTTATGAACCTGGCTCCACCTTCAAGATTGTGGCCACTTCCGGCGTGATCAATGAAGGATTGGCCACTCCGTTCACCTCGGTTTTCTGCCATAATGGTCTTTACTCTGTCGGGAAAATTCAGGTCCCGGATCACCATCCGTATGGAAATCTCACGCTGGAAGGCGTTCTGCAGAAATCCAGTAATGTGGGAGCCTACAAGTTCGCCCTCCAACTCGGAAACTCCCGCTTTTACGATTACGTGAAAGCCTTCGGCTTCGGTAAGAAAACCGGCATTCTCCTTAGTGGGGAAAGTTCCGGCATCGCCAAAAACACGGGAAACCCAGTGGACTTTTCCCGTGCCAGCTACGGCTATGCGCTGAATGTCACCCCGCTCCAGATGGCCTGTGCCTACTCTGCCATTGCGAATGGTGGCAAACTCCTGAAGCCTCGGATCGTGAAGGCTCTTGTGGCCAATGACGGGACAGTGGTGGAAAACTATCCCACTGAAACGGTTTCCCAGCCGATCACAGCTGCCACCTCCACAAAAATGCGCGCTGCCTTGGAAAAGGTCGTGCTTCCCGGGGGCACCGCCACCTTGGCTGCTGTGCCCGGCTTCCGCTCGGGTGGTAAAACCGGCACGGCCAAGCGGCATAATCCGAATGGTCGCGGCTATCTGAACAACAGCTACACCGTCTCCTTTGCAGGCATGATGCCGATCCAGGATCCCGCTTTTGTTGCCATCGTTGTCATCGACGATCCGCACACCAATAAGGTGACCCGCTACGGCGGCACTGTCGCCGCTCCCGTGTTCGGGAAAATGGCTGCCCGCGTGGCCGCCCGCATGAATTTACAACCGACTGAACCTATTACTCCTCTGCCCGTCACTTCCGCTTCACGATGATTCTCCGCGCACTAGCCTCCTCCATTTCCCGTGTCACGATCGCAGGATCGCTGGATACCGATATCGTTTCCCTCAGTGCTTCCTCACGCGAAGTTTCACCAGGTGTATTGTTCGCTGCCATTCGTGGCACTTCCGTGGACGGGCATAAGTTCATTCAGGATGCCATCACAGCCGGTGCTGCCGCCATTCTTGCAGAAACGGCTCCTCCTGTGGATTTGCCACCTGCCGTTACCTGGCTGCACGTGCCGGATAGCCGTTCCGCGCTTTCTGCCCTCTCTTCCGCTTTCTACGGTCATCCGTGGAAGGATATGTCCGTTGTCGGAGTGACCGGGACGAATGGCAAGACCACCACCAGTTTCCTTCTTCATCACATCATGAAGGCCCAGTGGCACCGTGCCGGTTTGTTGGGCACGATCCTGGTGGATGATGGCGAGACGACTGAGCCTGCCCACCACACCACACCGGGGTCCATCGAGCTTTCCAAGCTGATCACCCGCATGGCAGACAATGGCTGCCGGGGATTGGCGATGGAGGTTTCCTCCCACGGCATCCATCAGCATCGGATCTCGGGAATCGGTTTCGACGCCGCTGTTTTCACGAATCTCACCCAGGATCATCTCGACTACCACGGCACCATTGAAAATTACTACAAGGCGAAGGCCGATTGGTTCCACGCCTTGGCCGCAGACCCGCATGGCAAGAAGCCGGTAGCGGTCATCAACTACGATGACGCCCGCGGCATCGAGTTGGCCACCTCATTGGAAGGCAAGCTACCGATCCTCCGTTTCGGCTTCGGCGTGCATTGCGATTTCCGGGCTAACAATTTCCGGCAGAGCGCGCGGGGCATGGAGTTCGAACTCACCACGAAATCGAAATCCTATCTCGTCCGCACCCCTTTGATCGGGCGTTTCAACGTGTATAACATTCTTGCAGCCATTACAGCTGCCAGCGCCTGTGGCATCCGCCCGCGCGATGCGATCTCCGCCTTGACTGAAGCTCCACAGGTTCCAGGCCGCATGGAAAACGTCGGCAGCGCCGGTGGTGCCACCGTCTTCGTCGATTACGCCCACACGCCGGACGCTCTTGAAAATGCCTGCCGCACGCTCAAGGAGCTCAATCCGCGCCGCCTTATCACCGTGTTCGGTTGCGGTGGTGATCGCGATACCGGCAAGCGCCCGCTCATGGCGGCTGCAGCGGGCCGCCATAGTGATGCACTGGTCATCACATCGGACAATCCCCGCTCGGAAGACCCGCTTCAGATCATCCGCGAGATCGAAGCCGGTGTTGGTTCAAAACCATCCAAGAGCATCGTGGATCGCGCGGACGCCATCGCATTTGCCGTGAATGCATCGCTCTCGGGCGACGTCATACTGATCGCGGGCAAGGGGCACGAGACCACCCAGCAATTTTCAGATCGGACAATTGACTTCGATGACCGGAAACAAGCCAGCAAGGCGTTGCGAGAGCGCGCCCGCGAAATCTCGGAAAACCGATGAAACCATTATCAGTCCAACAAATTGCGGATATCCTCAGCGGCACCATCGCTGCGGGTAGCCCCGGCGTCATCGTCTCCGGTGGCGTCTCTACCGACACGAGGAAACTCGCTGCCGGTTCAGCCTTTTTTGCATTACGCGGAGATAACTTCGATGGTGATGCCTTTGCCATCCAGGCTCTCCAAGACGGTTCCGCCCTTGCCATCGTGCACAAGTGGGAAGGGGAGTGCCCGGAAAATACGGCAGTCATCATCGTGTCGGACACCCTTCTCGCACTCCAGCGGCTGGCACTCTGGTGGCGCAAGCAGTTGGACCTGCCGGTCATCGCGATTACCGGCTCAAATGGAAAAACCAGCACCAAGGATTTCACGAATGCCGTGCTGTCCCAGCGATTCAATGTTTCTGCCACTCGTGGAAATCTGAACAATCACATCGGTGTTCCGCTCACGGTGCTGGCCACTACGGAGGAGCACACCGCCGCCGTTTGGGAAATGGGCATGAACCATGCGGGTGAACTGGCCCCGCTTTGTCAGATCGCTCAGCCAAAATACGGCATCATTACCAATATTGGCACTGCCCATATTGAATACATGGGCTCACGTGAAGCGATCGCGGATGAAAAGGCCACCGTCGCCCGCTCTCTGCCTGCCGATGGCATTCTTTTTGTTCCTGCCACCTGTGATTTCAACGAGTACCTCCGCAGTCGCACGCGTGCGACGGTGATTTGCGTGGGGAATGGCCGTGGCCTCGTGCGTGCGGAAAATCTGGTTTTCGGTGCGGACGGCACCCGTTTCGATCTGGTGATTCAGGGAACCGCTTCTGTAGAAGTAAATCTTCCGGTGCCAGGCCGCCACATGGTGACCAATGCGCTTCTCGCCGCAGCAGTGGGCTGGAAACTCGGCGTTACTCCGGCGGAAATCGCCATGGGTCTCTCCAGTGTCCAGCTTACCAGTGGTCGTCTCCGGCGTTTCGATTACCAGGGAGTCACCGTTTTCGATGACACCTATAATGCGAATCCGGAATCCATGGCTGCCGCCATTGAAACCTTGGCCGATACACCCGTGGCTGATGGCAGCCGCCGCATCATTGTGCTCGGCCGTATGGGAGAACTGGGGGAACACGCCCCTGCCGCCCATCTGCGCACCGGCGAACTGGCGGCAGCACGCCATCTGGATGTCATTGCAGTAGGCGATGGAGCAGAAGGCATCGCCAAAGGAGCGAAGGATGCCCCGTATTTTCAAGATCTTCAGGAAGCCGCCCAATGGCTTTCCCGTGAAGTGAAACCCGGTGATGCCGTTCTTTTCAAAGGCAGCCGGACCGCCACCGTTGAACGCGTGATGAACGCTGCCTTTCCCCGATAATCACTCAAATGCTCCCCGCAATCTACGACTTCTGGCGCCAGGCTTTCGAGGCACAAGCATCCGACCACGGCTGGGCCTACACGTTTTCGTTTCTCAATCTTTTCCAATACATCACCTTCCGGGCTGCCACAGCGGGACTTTTGTCTTTTGTGCTTTCCCTGCTCTTCGGCCCATGGGTGATCCGGAAACTGATTTCCCTCAAGGTGGGTCAACCCATCCGGACTGCGGAGGAAGTGCATAAGCTTGCTGAACTGCATGGTGGCAAAATCGGCACTCCTACCATGGGAGGCGTCTTGATTTTAGGCTCCGTCCTGATTTCCACCTTGATTTGCGCCCGGCCTCTCAATCCCTTCGTCGCGGTATGCGCCTGCTCGATGGCAGCCTGTGGCTTGCTGGGTTTCTGCGATGATTACAAGAAGGTGAAGGAGAAAACCTCCGATGGAGTCAGCAGCAGAACCAAACTTTTCTGGCAGTTGGTCATCGGTCTTCTCGCTGCGGCATTCATTTATTTCAAGCCGGAGATCTCGGGCCTGGGAGCCACTGCGGATCAGCTGAAGGAAGGCGTGGCCGGTTATCGATTGGGGGAAAAATCCATCGGCATCGGCTCGATTTGCTTTCCTCTGTTCAAGTCACCGATCATCAATCTCGGTTGGCTGATCATTCCGTTTTTCGCGATGGTCATTCTAGGCTGCTCGAATGCGGTGAATCTAACTGATGGTTTGGATGGCCTGGCCACTGGCTGCACCATCAGCACAGCCCTCACCTACTCGCTGTTTGCTTACCTGGCCGGCCACTACTTCATGGCGGTGGAGTATCTGGTGATCCCGCACAATCGCTACATTGGAGAGCTGGCAGTCTTCCTGATGGCTCTGGTGGGCGCAGGCTTCGGTTTCCTGTGGTTTAATTGTTATCCGGCCAAGGTCTTCATGGGAGACACCGGTTCGCTGGCGATTGGTGGTGCCCTCGGCACCGCAGCCATCTGCACCAAGCAGGAGCTGATGCTCATCATCGTGGGTGGCGTTTTCGTGATGGAGGCCACGTCCGTGATTCTTCAGGTGGGTAGCTTCAAGCTTCGCAAAAAGCGGATCTTCAAAATGGCTCCCATCCACCACCACTTTGAACTTCTCGGCTGGAAAGAGAGCCAGGTCATCATCCGTTTTTGGATTCTATCCATCATGCTGGCGCTCTTCGGCCTGGCGCTTCTCAAGATTGTCTGATTGCCCCAAATGATTCTAGCAGGTAAACATGTTGCCGTTCTCGGCGTAGGCCGCAGTGGCCGGGCCGCCGTAGCTCTGGCATTGCGCGAAGGTGCCACCGTGTCTCTCTGGGACAAGGCGGGGCCTGAGGCATTTTCCAATCTCCCTGAAGGCGTGACCGCTCATCCGGAAGCGACGGAAGAGCAGGGGAGCGCACTCGTTTGCGACCTGCTGGTCATCAGTCCGGGGATCGATACCTATGGCTCCTACGTCGCCGCATTTTCGAAAAACGCTGGCGAGGTGATCGGTGAAGTTGAGCTTGCCGCACGTTTCTATCAGGGGCGCATCATCGGTATCACCGGCACGAATGGAAAAACGACGACGACGGAAATCATCGCACGCATTCTTTCCCATGCCTCGCTGGGTGGCACTCCGTGCGGTAATTACGGCACCCCCTTTTCTGAAGTGGTGCTGCAACCGAATCCCCCGGAAACGATTTCATTGGAACTCAGTTCATTCCAGCTCGAGACCATCCGCACCCTCCATCCGGTGGTCAGTGTCTGGTTGAACTTCGCGCCGGACCACATGGACCGCTACCCCACCGTGGAGTCTTACCGGGCGGCGAAGCTGCGTATTTTTGAAAACCAGACCGCAGAAGACACCGCCGTGGTGCGCACGGGAGAGAATCTTCCGCCGGTCAAAGCCCGTCTCGTAACGTTCTCCACGGAGGATGAAACGGCAGAGTGGTTTTCCGATGGCATCGGCCTCTATCACTTCGGTGAAATGTTCCTCAATATGGAGCACGATACCAGTCTGCGTGGCCTTCATAATGCGGAAAACACGATGGCGTCTCTGGCTGCGTGTGCCGCCATCGGTGTGTCTTTCCCGGTCATGCGGGAGGCCCTTCATGGCTATGCTCCCCCTCCGCATCGGTGTGAGCTCATCCGTACTCTGGATGGAGTGGAGTATCTCAATGACTCGAAGGCCACGAATCTCCATGCTTTGGAAAGTGCGCTTCGTTCCCAAACGCGTCCGGTCATCCTCATCGCAGGAGGAAAGGAAAAAGGCCTGGATTACACACCGGTGGTTCCTCTTCTCCAGCAGAAGGCGATTGCAGCGGTGACTTACGGCCAAATCGCGCAACCTCTGGCAGCGTTGTTTTCCGAAGGTGTTTCCTGTCAATCCGTCACAACTCTGGCGGAGGCGGTCGCGGCAGCACGCAGTCTTGCTCCGCGCGGATCCACCATCCTGCTTTCACCCGGCACATCTTCTTTCGATCAATTCACCTCTTACGAGCAACGCGGAAATGTCTTCCGTAATCTCGTTCACCAACTCTGCTGATTCACCCACCCACATGAAACCGAACACCTTGCCTGTCAAACGCCGCCCCGTCTCCAAAGGGGTATTCAAGCGTCTTCACGCCGTGACCGGACGAAAACAGCGCGTGGCTGCCACCGCCACTGCGGAGGATATGGATGTGGATGACAATTCGTCCCGCATCTCCCGCTCCCTCACGATCATTTTCGTATTTCACATCGTTGTGCTGGGGCTGATTTTTTTCCATCAGCAGTATCTGAATGGGCACACCCCTGCGGTGCCCACCAAGGATGAGGCCAAGCTGATGCCTCTCCCTAACACGACTCCCCAAGGTGCGCGGCGTGAGAATTACCCGATGCTCTCTTCCGGTGATAATGCTTACACGGTGAAAACCGGAGACAATTACAGCCGCATCGCTGCAGGCTTCAATGTGGATGAGGCGGAACTGCGCAAGGCGAACAACGATCGCGATATCCAAGCCGGTCTGATGCTGAAAATCCCCCCTGCAAGGGTGACGCCCGCTCCGGTGCCGGTGGCTCCAGCTACACCAGCAGCTCCTGCGGACGATGGTCTGGTGGCAGCCATTCCCGTGAATGGCGCTCCCAAGGCGATTGTCGTGCGTCCCACCCTCGCCCATGCTGAAACAGCCGTTCCTGCAGTGCCATCCGCCTCTTCTGGGAAAACCTACATCGTCCAGCCGGGTGATAGCGTCTGGCGCATCGCCAACCGCTTCAAGGTGGATCAGAACAGCCTGATGAAAAAGAATGGCATCTCAGATGCCCGGAAATTGAAAACTGGTATGAGTCTGGTGATTCCCTGATCTCCCACCCTCCATCACTCCATGACACGCTACAGCTCCCTTATTTTATGCACGGCAGTAGCCGCGTTGGTCGCGCTTGGGCTGATCATGCTGACAAGTACAAGTGTCTGGGTGAAAGGCGTGGAGGAGCCCTATCTCTTCCTGCGCAAACAATCCATCATGGTGGCAGTGGGGCTGGTGGCCGCCTTGGCGTGTGCGAATTTCCCCACCGACTGGCTTAGACGTTTCTATCCGTGGATGCTGGGGATCACCTGTATCCTGTTGATTTTGTGCTACGTCCCAGGAGTCAGCATGGAGGTTTACGGGTCCAAACGCTGGATCCGCATGCCTGTCATTGGTCAGTTCCAGCCTTCGGAAATGGCCAAGTTGGTGACGGTTATCTGCCTCGCAGCATGGTTTGCGCGATGGCAAACGGAAGTGTCCACTTTCTGGCGCGGCTTCATCATGCCCGGCGTTTTGGCCGGATTGCCCTTGATACTCATCGCCGGAGAAACAGACGTCGGTTCGGCGCTTTCCCTGTCGGTAGCAGTGGGGACCATCATGTTCTGCGTAGGTACCCGTTTGATCTATCTGGTGCCTACCGTCGTCGTCACCATGTCCGGTGCGTGGTATTATGTTTCCCATAACATCAACCGGATGTCCCGGATCGAGGCGTGGCTTCATTTGGACGATCCCGTCCATCAGCTCGACAAGGGCATGCAGCAATGGCGGGCTCTTCTTGCACTTGGCAATGGTGGGCCGTGGGGAGTGGGGCTGGGCAATGGCATCGAAAAATTCGGTACGCTCACCTTTGCTCACATCGATTTCATTTTCCCCGTCGTGGGGGAAGAGCTGGGACTGCCTTTCACGCTGGGTGTCGTAGTGTGCTATGTGCTCATCGCCGTGGCGGGATGTGGCATCGCCTTGCAGGCTACCAATCTTTTCAATCGTGCACTCGCACTGGGTCTCACCTGCGTGATCGTGGTCCCAGCCATTCAAAATATTGCCGTGACCACGGCAATGCTGCCGAATGATGGCCTTCCTCTGCCATTTGTGAGCTACGGCGGCACCAGCCTGGTTTTCAGTCTTGCCGCCGTGGGATTGCTGGTGGGCATCCATCGCCGATCACAGGCGGTGGCGATGACGGAGTTTCCCCTTTCCCGGCAGGCACGGTTGGCCGTGCGACTTTAAATTCCGCCCCCGTTTGAGCCTTTGGGTTCATGGAATGTAAATCAATTAACTTATTGCCACTTGAGAGTTGGAAGAAACGTGGATTCTTGTGACGTGGCAGGTTGACAACCCCGGTCGTGGTTGACCAATCTGCGACACGCGCAGCATAGAGTGTTCTCCTTGTCGCGTGCCAAAAACCACTCCAAGGATTCCAAACCCAGTGTTTTCCAACGAAGATTATCTCGCAGAATTGCTTGCCGAAGCTGGCTCGGTGAGCGCCAATCAGGTCGATGAGGCCCGGAATGCCATTTCCGGGGGGCAATCGGTAATCGAATACCTATTGGGCAATTCCACCCTCAGCGAAGAAGACATCGCCAATACCATGGCGGCCAATGCAGGAATCCCCTTCATCCGGTTGTCTGAAGTAAGCTTTGACCCAGCCATTACGGAATCCATCCCGGAGGATGTGGTCCGTCGCTACAAGGTGCTGCCTGTCGTGGATGATGGGATGACGCTCTCGGTTGCTGTTGCTGACCCGCTCAATTTCGACATGCTGGACAGCCTCCCGCATATCATTGGCCGGGAGCTGAATTACTACTGCGCCACCCATCAGGATATCAAGGAGCACATCCGCCAGTTCTACGGCATGGATCAATCCGGCTCTTCCGATAATATCGGATTCAGCGTTACCAGTGCAGATGGTGAAGGTGCCACGGGTGATGATGCACCCATCATCCGTCTGGTTTACCAAACTCTGACGGAAGCTTTTCGTCTCAGGGCGTCCGATATTCACATCGAGCCGCTGGAAACTTCTGTCCGCATCCGCTATCGCATGGATGGCAAGTTGGTCCAGGTCGATTCCCACCCGAAAAAACTTCTTCCAGCGATCATCGCGCGCCTGAAGGTGATGAGTGGTTCCATGTCCATTGCTGAAAAACGCATGCCACAGGACGGCCGTATCCAATTGAAGATGGGCGATAAGGAAATCGATCTTCGTGTTTCCTCCGTCCCCTCCAATCATGGTGAATCCATCGTCATGCGGATTCTTGATAAATCCGCGCTCATGCTTGGTTTGCCGGAGCTTGGCTTCTTCTCGGATGACCAGGCCGTTTTCGAGCAGATGCTTGGGCTGCCCGATGGTATTCTCCTCGTCACCGGGCCTACCGGTTCCGGAAAGACGACCACCCTTTACGGCTGCCTCAACGTCATCAACCGTCCTGACAAAAAGATCATCACGGTGGAGGATCCAGTGGAATATGAACTTCCCGGAATCAATCAGGTGATGGTGAAGGCGGATGTGGGCATGACCTTCGCCGCAGCCCTCCGCGCCATGCTGCGTCAGGCGCCGAACATCATCATGATCGGGGAAATCCGGGATGCGGAGACGGCAAACATTGCCATCAATGCTTCTTTGACCGGTCACTTGGTCTTCTCGACGCTTCACACCAATGACGCGCCTTCTGCCGTTGCCCGTTTGGCGGATATCGGTGTGAAGCCATTCCTCATCGCCTCTGCTGTGCGCGCGGTGCTGGCCCAACGTCTGGTCCGCAAGCTTTGCGCTGTCTGTAAAGCCCCGGCGGATCTTACAGAAAAGGAAATGCGGGCTCTTTCCCTTGATCCTTCCCGGATGGCTGGTGCCACCATTTATGGTCCGGTAGGCTGCGAAAAATGCCGGGGTAATGGCTATAAGGGCCGGATGGGTATTTTCGAACTCTTCATCATCGATGACGAAGTCCGCCAGATGATCAACAATGGCCTGGCCAGTTCACAACTGCGCCGTCGCGCGCGCGAGCTAGGCATGCGCACCCTCCGGGAGGATGGTATCCGCAAAGTTTTGGCAGGCCTTACCTCCGGCAGCGAAGTGGTCCACACCACCATGTCCGACCTCGACTGATCCCACTTTCAAAAACCCTTTCGTTTCCAAGTCCCATGGACCACAAACAGCTCATTGAACTTTTCCAATCCCGCGGTCTGATTGATCGTTCCCTCGCACAGGACATCCTCGCCGAAGTCGATCACAGCGGGAAGGAAATCGCAGAGATTCTCGCAGATTACCAGGTCATCAATCACCGTGATGATGTGTGGCCAGTGGTTGCTTCCGAACTCGGGGCCCAGATGGTGGACATTGCCAACTGGGTTCCCCCGGAAGCCATTCTGGCCCTCGTTCCAGCTGGTACGGCCCGTCTCCACGGCTGCCTTCCAGTTAATTTTGATGAAACCGGCCTTTATGTGGCTCTCGTTGATCCCCTCAATCCGCAAACGGTTGAGGATCTTCGTTTCGCGCTGGGTCGTGAAATCAATGTGGTCGTAGCTCCCGACTACCTTGTTGAACAAAAGATCAACGATTGCTACGGCGGCGAAGGCAAGGCAATGGAGGATATCCTCAGTCAGTTGGAAGTCGGGGCGAACAACATGACCCAGGCGGAACTGGAGGCAGAGGCGAATTCCGCTCCCATCATCCGCTACGTGGATCTGGTGCTCTATCAGGCGATCAAGGAGAAAGCGTCCGACATTCACTTCGAGCCGTTCGAAAAAGATTTCAAGATCCGCTACCGGGTGGACGGTGCCCTTTATGAAATGGCTCCGCCACCGATCCATCTCGCGCTGCCGATCATATCCCGCGTGAAAGTCATGGCGAACATGAACATTGCGGAAAAGCGCATCCCCCAGGATGGACGCATCGTGAAGCAGGTAGGCGAAAAACAGGTGGACATGCGTGTTTCCTCCCTGCCTACCCACCATGGAGAGTCTGTGGTGCTCCGGGTGCTGGACCGTTCCTCCGTCAATCTTTCCCTCGAAAATCTCGGCCTTCCCGATCATATTTTCGAATACATCACGGACACGATCGAGAAGCCGAACGGCATCTTCATCGTTACGGGACCCACTGGTGCAGGCAAGACGACAACGCTCTATGCTGCCCTGCGGCGCATCAATACCATCGATTCCAAACTTCTCACTGCGGAAGACCCGGTGGAGTATGACATTGATGGCATCGTACAGATCCCGATTCATGAAGCGATTGGACTCGACTTCCCGCGGGTTCTCCGTGCGTTCCTTCGTCAGGATCCGGACCGGATCATGATCGGAGAAATGCGGGACAAGGAAACTGCCACCATCGGCATTCAGGCGGCCCTCACCGGTCACTTTGTGCTCTCCACGCTGCACACGAATGATGCCCCTGGCGCTGTGACCCGTCTGGTGGACATGGGATGTGAGCCTTTCCTGGTAGCTGCTTCATTGGAAGGCGTACTCGCTCAACGTCTGGTAAGAACGATTTGTAAGGAGTGCCGTTCTCCCTATGAGCCCAACGAGGCGATCCTCGGCCAACTCGGGATTTCTCCACATGAGTTGGGAGACAAGCAGTTCTTCACGGGTGCCGGTTGCCCTGTCTGCGGCCAGACCGGTTACCGTGGCCGCCGTGGTCTTTACGAACTGCTCAATGTCAGCGATCCAATCAAGGAACTGATCACCGAACGCGCCCCGACGGTGGTCATCAAGCAAAAGGCTGTCGAACTGGGGATGAATACCCTGCGCGAAGACGGCCTCCGTAATATCTACACGGGTGCCACCACCATCGAGGAAGTTCTGAAATATACCTGATCTCAGGCCGATCCGGCTTGCTTCCTTACCCAAAAAAATCCCCAATCCTATTTCAAAGACCCCGTAACCCATGGCAAATTTTCAATATTCCGCGCTTGATGCCAAAGGCGAGCAAACCACCGGTGTACTCGCTGCTGCCAGTGAAGCAGAGGCGATCCAAAAACTTCGTGGCCAAGGCCTTTATCCGACTCAAATCGTAGAGGAAGGAAAAGCTGTGAAAGGGGCAAAGGGAGCGAAAGCGAAGCCCTCTCCCGTGAAAGGAAAGTCAAAGGGTAAGGCAGCTCCCAAGGCTAAGACAGGTGGCCGCGTGAAGCCGAAGAATCTGATGATTTTCACCCGTCAGTTGGCCACGCTGATCGATTCTGGCCTGCCATTGCTGCGCAGCCTCACCGTTCTGGGCAAACAGGAGCCGAATCCAGCTCTGCGGACCACGCTCAACACCCTGGCGGATTCCGTGCAAGGCGGCGCCACTTTCTCGGAATCCCTCGCGCAGCACCCTAAGATTTTCAACAAGCTCTATGTAAACATGGTGAAGGCCGGTGAGCTGGGTGGTGTTCTGGAAATCGTCCTCAACCGTCTGGCCGAGTATCAGGAAAAGGCCCAGAAGCTGAAGAACAAGATCGTCTCCGCGATGGTTTATCCCGTGATCGTGATGTTCATCGCCATCGCCATCCTTGTCTTCCTGATGATTTTCATCGTGCCCAAGTTCAAGGAGATGTTCTCCAATACCGATCAGCAATTGCCATTGATCTCTCAAATCGTCTTCGGCATGTCCGAGTTCTTCCTCGCCCGGCCACTGATCGTGCCGAACGTGGTATTTGTCTTTCTGGTGGTGGGTCTGTTTGTCTTTCTCTTTAATCTCTGGGGTAAAACGGTGGGGGGCCGCAAAGCCATTGATACGGCCAAGCTCAAGATGCCGATCATTGGAGACATTCAGCGTAAGAGCGCCGTTTCCCGCTTTTCCCGTACTTTGGGCACCTTGGTGACTTCCGGTGTTCCTATCTTGCAGGCCCTTAACATCACCCGTGATACGGCAGGAAATGTCATCATCTCCACAGCTATCGAAAAGGTTCACGAAGCGGTGAAGGAAGGTGAATCCATCGTAACTCCTCTCCAAGCTTCGGGTGTGTTTCCAAACATGGTGATCTCCATGGTGGATGTGGGTGAAGAAACCGGTCAACTCCCGGAAATGCTTCTGAAAGTTGCGGATGTTTATGACGATGAAGTGGACAATGCAGTTACCGCGCTTACATCCATCCTTGAGCCGATCATGATCGTGATTCTCGCCATGGTCGTCGGTTCCGTAGTGTTCGCCTTGTTCCTGCCGCTGATCAAGATGATCTCCACCATGGGCAATGCGTCCTGAATTTTGTCCTCTTTCATCCACCGGAATATGAAATCCTTCAAACGCAAGTTGCCCGCTGCCTTCACACTTGTGGAGCTGTTGGCAGTGATTGTCATTATCATGCTCCTGTTCGGCATGGTTCTGGGCGGCCTGAAACTGGCAGGAGACAAACAGAAGAACGAGCAGACACGCGTTCAACTGGCCCGCATTGCCAATGGTCTTGAGGAATACAAGATGGATAAGGGGCTCTATCCTGCCACTCCGGATGGCGATGGAGCGCGTAATTCCAACGAGCTTTTCCAAAAACTGTATTGGGATTCCAATGACGATGGGAACGGTGCGGATAGTGACGATAACCAAAAAATCTATCTCAGCGAGCTGGACCCGAAAAACATGAAATTGAAGTGGTTGGACGGAAGCAATCCGGGCAACTATAAGATTGTGGATGCATGGGGAAAAGAGATCTACTATCGATCCGGCAAGGACGAATCCGGTAATTCAAACAACAGCACCACCAACGACGATTTCGATCTCTGGTCTTCCGGTAAGGATGGCGGCACCAAGCTTGATCCGAACAACAAGGAAAACCGGGATGATGTGAAAGCCCACTGAGAGGCATTTTTCACGAAAGTTTCTTTCCTCTGGACGCCCGCCCTTATGGCGGGCTTCCTACTTAAATCTAATGAGCGACGAATCTGCTTCCATTGAATCTGTACAGCCTTCTGCTGATGCAGCCCCAGCCAAGGCCCGAAAAGTTTCCACCCCCCGTGCCAAAAAAACGGCCAAAGTCAAAGTGGTGGCTCCTGTAGAGGAAGCTCCTGCTCCCGCTCCAATTGTAGTGGTGGAGCCTGTCATTGTTTCTCCAGAAGACTCCTCGGATGGTGACTGGCCGGAACCGGAAGCTGCATCCTCCGGATCGCAGGCCGTTGGTGAAAATCCCAAGCGCAAACGCCGCCGGCGTAAGGGCAAGGGACAAGGAAATGCTGCACACAACCACGCGCAAGAAGATGCTCACGTGGGAACTGCAGCTTCTGAGCAAGCCTCCGCCCCACAACAGCCTGCCTCCCATCATCACCAACAAGCTCCCCGGCCTTCGCAGCAACATGAGCCCCAGCAACAACGGGCGAAGGTGGAGCCGGATCAACTGGCGAAGAAGGCTTGGAAGATCTTTCTGGCGGAAGTCAGTGAGGAAGGTGTGGCTCTGATCGGTGATCATGATGCTAAGGAATTGGCCCGCCGCTGCTTCCGCTTGGCCGAAATCTTTATTGAAGAGCAAAGCCGCCGCCGCTGATCCAAGTGGGATGGAGGCATGCGTCACCACTTGCCCTCGGAGGCATATGCTTTTCCCTTAGCCTGACGAGGTTGAGGGAAATTTTTTCACGGTTGGGTTTATACCCAGGCAGCGGGAATGCTTGCTCTGGATCTGCCTACAAAAAAAGGCGCACAAATTGCTGTGCGCCTTTTTCGATGGAAAAAATGGGTCTTACCGTCCGGCCTCGTTTGCCTTGCGTTCGATCTTTTCACCCAGCCGTTGCAGACCTTTGCCTGTTTGCTGAATGGCATTATCGAGCTTCTGACCTGGAGTCGTCGTAGGTTCTTCCCCGATAACAACTTCGGATTCCGGCACCATGGGCTCTTCAACACCGATTTCCTCTTCAGGAGGAGTCGGCGCGGCGGGAGCTTCTTCCACTACGACAGCGGGCGGAACAACGACGGGGGCCACGACCTTTTCACCCACAGGAGCAGGTTGGATCGTCACTGTTTCCTCTTTTTTACAGGAAACCAATGCAACGCCCATGAGGGCAGGGATGAGAAGCTTAAGGCTCATAAGTAGAGGAAAGTAGCATGCTCTGGCTTTCCGTCGATTAGTAAACATCGCGGAGGTAGCGCTTTTCCTTCTTGAGCTGGGAGATAAAGGCCACAGCTTCCTCTGGTGAAAGCTTGCCATGCTCTTCCGCTACTTTGTGGAGTGCGGCATCCACATCCTTGGCCATGCGCGAGGCATCTCCGCAGATATAGAAGGCGGCACCTTCCTGGAACCAGGCCCAGAGCTCGGCCCCTTTTTGAATCATGAGATTCTGCACATAGACCTTTTCCTTCTGGTCGCGTGACCACGCCAGATCAATCTGGGTGAGGGTGCCATCCTTTTGGAAGCCCTTGAGTTCTTCCTCATAAAGGAAGTCGCTCTTGCTGTTGGGATTGCCGAAAAACAACCAATTCTTACCCTTGGCCCCACTGGCCTTCCGCTCTTCAAGGAAGGCGCGGAAGGGCGCGATGCCTGTGCCCGGGCCGCACATGATGACCGGGACATTGCCATCAGCAGGCAGGCGGAAGGCATTGTTGGCGTGAACGAAGACGCCGGGCTGCACGCCATCCTTGATCCGGTCGGAAAGGAAAGTGGAGCAGATGCCCCCGCGCTTGCGGCCAAATGAGTTGTAACGGACGATGCCTACACAGAGGTGAACCTCACCGGGGTGGGCATTCGGGCTGGAGGCGATTGAGTAAAGGCGAGGCTGAAGTTTTTTCAGCACGGAGACAAAATCTTCTGCATCCGAGAAATCTGCAGGATGATCGACCACGAGGTCGATCAGGTCACGGCCCCAGCAGAAATCGTCCCATGCCTTCTTGTCATCTGCAAGAACGAGGGAGCGCAGGAACGGTGAACCGCTGCGGGATTGCCACTTCTGGATCAGGGATTTGTTGATGGTACCGATGTCGAAATGCTTGAGAAGGGCCTCACGAAGCGGAACTTCACCACCATCCGGAAGGGGCACGTTGCCAGCCTTGAAGGGAAGATTGGCGATGATTTCATCCACGACGTGCTCCGGATTGATCGGATACACCCCCAGGGCATCCCCTGCTTCGTAGCTGAGACCGGATCCTTCCAGAGAGAAGGCGATGTGATGGGTTTCCTTGCTACCCGCGCCATTCAGGTTGAAATTCTCAATGACGGGTGATGGGAACGGGTTCTTCTTGGAATAGCCGGCTTCCACAGGCTCGCTGCTGGTGGCTGCGAGCGGAGAGGCGGAAGCAGCAGGGCTGAGAACGGCCAGAACGGAGGAAGACCATTGGGCGAAAGGGCCGTCCGGATCCACATCCACATCCACACGTGGACTGAGGCAAGTGGCTCCAAGCGCGGCGAGGCGGGCATCGAACTCGATGCCGCACTTACAGAAATCCGGATAGCCGGAGTCTCCCAAGGCGAGCACGGAGTAGGAAACGCCATCCAATTTCGGGGCGGCATCGCTGAGCAACCATGAGTGAAGATCTGCTGCGGAATCCGGCGGCTCACCATCTCCATAGGTGGAGGTAATGATCAGCAGGTTCTTTTCCTGTGGGAGCTTGTTCCGGTCGTAGGTCGCCATATCGGCGATCTCTGCCTCGAAATTACCCTTCTTGAGCATTTTCAGGAGTTTCTTGGCCAATCCTTCCGAATTGCCGGTTTGTGATCCGTAGAGAACGGTGACCGGAATGGCTGGACCGCTGGCAGCGGCTGCTGAACCGCTGGTGGCCAGGATTTGAGCCAGGAAAGTGCCAAGCCATGTGCGTTGCTCCGTGGTGAACGGAGCGTCATCGGGGATAAGGATCGGAGAGGCCATTGCTCGAGTAATAACCGGTCACAGCCGGGCTGCGGACGGTGCGTAAATGCTGCCCACGATTCAAGCCCGGATCGTGCCAAATTTTCACCGGATTCATGAAGAGTATTCCGGGCAGCTATGAGTATTTCAAATCCTTGGAAGGATCCAACTCGAAGTCCATGGTGAAA
>Ga0157370_10000189_pt1 | contig 77032 bp, 73 predicted proteins | sample C35metaG_FD_113463 | JGI IMG/M metagenome (GOLD analysis project Ga0157370, IMG submission 113463) | Corn rhizosphere microbial communities from Kellogg Biological Station, Michigan, USA - C3-5 metaG | ecosystem: Host-associated > Plants > Roots > Rhizosphere > Soil | place: USA: Michigan...
ACCAGCGCTTCCGCAAATGACGGCTGACCAACCTCGCGACGCATCCCAGCCTCCTGCTTCCTCAACAGCAGGGAATCACATCCGGCGACTTATGCAAAGGTCCCGCTTTCGCTGGGGTGACGGGTGGCTATTTCCGACTCAAGGCTTCGATGAGCGTCGCGCGCATGCGGCCGATCTGGGTGGGGGTGATCGGGCCCATCACGCCCTGCACGTCGGCGGGGAGGTGCGCGACCGGATCGCCGTCGGTCTGGAAGACATAATGGTCGAACAGCATGCGCCAGACCTGGCGTTGATCCTCGGGCAGCCCGCGCAGCGACATGAGCGCGAACATCAGCGCTTCATAGGGGCTGCCCAGCCCCTCGGGCGCGGGGTTCCACCAATAATTGACGAAGGCGTTGACCGCATCGAGCGAGTCGACCGCATGCCACCAATGGAAGGGCAGATAGATCGCATCGCCCGGTTCCAGCACTGCCGACTGGGCATGCGCCATCGCGTCTGTGAATTTGGGAAATTTGGCGAGATCGGGATTGGCGATCTCGACCAGGCTGACGGGCGTGCCCGCGGGCGTGAGCTCGAATGGGCCGGTATAGAGGTTGGCGATCTGATCGGGCGGGAAGACGGTGAAGCGGCGTCGGCCCGCAATCACGATGCCGATATTCTCCATCAGGTCATAATGGGTGGCGACCTGGATCTTGTTGCCGAGCCAGATGCGCGGGACGACGCTCTCGTCGAGCAAGTCGATCTGGTTTTCGGCGGTGAAGCCGGGGAGCAATTCGGGGATCGGGATCGACTGGACCGCCATCGCATAAGGCGCGGGATTGGCCTGATCGCGCAGCAGGCGATCGAGGAAGGGGTCGAGCAGGCTCTGGCCGCGCTGGAAATTGAGCGCCTTCAGGTCGTCGGTGTAGAAGAAGCGGCCCTTGATCTCGGGCGGGCCCAGGATCGCGGGCACCGGATCGGGATGGCTGAAGCGCTTGAGATAGGCGATCGCGGCCTCGGGCGCGGTGCGGCCAGCCTGGACCGCGGGCCAGCCCTTGCCGAGGCCGCGCAGGATCACCGGCTGGGCGGCGGGGCGAATCTCGGCATCGAAGCGCGCGCGATCCACGCCTTCGACTTCGCGGATGGGCTTGGGTTCGGCGAGCACCATCAGGCGGCGAGGCCGCGGGCGGCTTCGGAAATGGCGTTGTGCTGGCGCAGAAATTCGAACTGCGTCGGCAGCGCGTCGGCGGTGGCCGCGACGACCTCGCGGATATGCTTGAGGCGGGTCAGGGTTTCCTGATCCGGAAGCAGGTCGGCGGCGGGGTGATAGGCGCCCGCCTCGATCCCCTGGCCGACCATGACCGCGAGCCAGCTGGTCTCGGTGAACAATTCCTCATGCTCGCGGAAGATGCGGCCGTTGGCGCGGAACATGTCGAGCTTGGCCTGGAGGCCCTCGGGCGGCGGCAGGGTGCGGCAATAATCCCAGAAGGGGGAATCGTCGCGCGTCGTCGCCTTGTAGTGGAGCACGAGGAAGTCGCGGATGTCGACATATTCGCGCTCGACCTCCTTGTTATAGCGGTCGATCTCGACCTGCTTGATGTCGCGCGTCGGGAAGAGCGTCATCAGCTTGGCGATGCCGGTCTGGACGAGGTGGATGCTGGTCGATTCGAGCGGTTCGAGGAAACCGCCGGCGAGGCCCAAGGCAACGACATTCTTGTCCCACGCCTTCCTGCGCCGGCCCGCCTTGAAGCGCAGCGGGCGCGGATCGGCGAGCGCCTCGCCGTCGAGATTGGCGAGCAGGATCGAAGCCGCCTCGTCGTCGGAGATATGCTCGCTCGAATAGACATGGCCGTTGCCGATCCGGTGCTGGAGCGGGATGCGCCATTGCCAGCCGGCTTTGCGCGCGGTCGAGCGGGTGAGCGGGTTGCGGTCGCCGCCCAAGGCGCAGGGCACAGCGAGCGCGCGGTCGCAGGGCAGCCATTTGCCCCAATCCTCGAATCCGGCTTTCAACGTCTGCTCGATCAGCAGGCCGCGGAAGCCCGAGCAGTCGATGAACAGGTCGCCTTCGATCCGTGCGCCGCTTTCGAGCTCGACCGAAGTGACGTAGCCGGTTTCGCCATTCTGGTGGACCTGGACGATCTTGCCTTCGGTCCGGACCACGCCGCGCGCCTCGGACATGCGGCGCAGATATTTGGCGTAGAGCGAGGCGTCGAACTGGAAGGCGTAGCCGATCTTGGAGAGCGGCGAATTGGGTTGATCGGGGCGGGGATGCTCGAACTTGCCCGCCATCGCCGCGACCACGCTGATCGCATAATCGTCGAGCGAGGTCATGTCGCCGAGCGTGCGGCCCTTGAGCCAATGATGGTGGAATTCGACCCCCATCATGTTGATCCCGTAGAAACCGAACGGGTGGGTGTAGCGATGGCCGATATGCGTCCAGTCCCGGAATTCGATGCCGAGCTTGTAGGTGCCGTTGGTCGCGCGGACGAAATCGGCCTCGTCGATATCGAGCATCGCGTTGAACAGGTTGATCTGCGGGATCGTCGCTTCGCCGACGCCGACCGTGCCGATCTCCTCGGATTCCACCAGTTCGATCTGGAGGCCGAGATTGCCCATGATGCGCGAGATCGCAGCCGCCGCCATCCAGCCGGCGGTGCCGCCGCCGACGATGACCAGCTTTCGGATCGCGTTGGGGATCATGAATTCTGCCCGGTGAAAGGCATGAAGCCCGGTATCTCATCCGCGAAGGAGAAATTCTGGACCGGCGGAGGGGCTGCGCCGGCCAGACCCAGGAATTCGGCATGGCTTGGCAATTGCTCGGCTGCGCGCAGATAGGTGAGGCGCATATCCTCCAGCGCCTGCGCGACGCGGCCCTCGTCGAGCGCGTCGACCGCGGGCTCGTAATCCTCGGGGATGATATGCTGGCCGAGCATCACCGCGACCCAGGAGGTCGTGCCGAACAGATCGAAGCCCTCGCGGAAGACGCGGCCCTTGGCGCGAAACAGGTCGATCTTGTGCTGGAGCGACTCCGGGATCGCCATCGTGCGGCAGTGGTTCCAGAAAGGGGAATCGTCGCGCCTGGTCGCCTTGTAGTGGAGGACGATGAAGTCGCGCACATCCTCGTAAAGGTCGCGCATCTGCTTGTTGAACTCGTCACGCTCGACGGGCGCGAAGCGCTTGTCGGGGAAGAGCGCGATCAGCTTGGCGATCGCGGCCTGGACCATATGGATGCTGGTCGATTCGAGCGGCTCGACGAAGCCGGACGAGAGCCCCATCGCGATCACATTCTTGTTCCAGCTCGCCTTGCGCCGGCCGGTGGTGAAGCGCAGCCGGCGCGGATCGCCCGTTGGCGCGGCCTCGAGGTTCGAGAGCAGGACCTGCTCGGCCGCGTCGTCGTCGAGGAACTGGCTCGAATAGACCACGCCATTGCCCATCCGGTGCTGGAGCGGGATGCGCCATTGCCAGCATGAGGCATGCGCGGTGGCGCGCGTGATCGGCTCGGGCGGGCCGGCGAGCGCGCTCGGCACCGCGATCGCGCGATCGGCGGGGAGCCATTGCGTCCAATCCTCGTAACCCGTCTTGAGCGCGCCCTCGATCAGCAGGCCGCGGAAGCCCGAGCAATCGATGAACAGATCGCCCGCAATCTCCTGCCCATTGTCGAGCGTGACCGACCGGACGAAGCCGTCTTCGCCACGCAGCTTGGTATCGACGATCTTGCCCTCGATCCGCCGCACGCCGCCGCGTTCGGCATAGGAACGCAGATATTTGGCGTAGAGCGAAGCATCGAACTGGAAGGCATAATACATGTCCTTCAGCGGGAAGCCCGCGCCCGCCGGTGGCCGCGCGAAGCGGTCCATCGAGGCGGCGACCGCGCTGATCGACCAAGCCGAGATATCCTGCATCACCCGGCGCTTGCGTTCGCGCAGATAGAGCTGGTGGAAATGGACCCCGCTCAGATCCTCGCCATGCGCGCCGAAGGGATGGAAATAGCGTTCGCCGATCCCGCCCCAATTCACGAATTCGATGCCAAGCTTGTAGGTGCCATTGGTCGCGCGGACGAACTCATCCTCGTTGATGCCGAGCATGCGGTTGAAGGTGAGGATCGGCGGGATCGTCGCCTCGCCCACGCCGACCGTGCCGATCTCCTCGGATTCGATCAGTGTCACGCGGGTCACGCCATTATTCATGAAGCGCGACAAAGCCGCCGCCGCCATCCATCCCGCGGTCCCGCCGCCGACGATGACCACATGTTCGATCGTATGTTCGTTCATCGGACGGCTTGCCTTTGCATGTGCGTCAGGAATTCGGCCTGGGTCGGAAGCGTCGAGACGATCCGGGCGATCCCGTCCCGCATCGCCGCCATCGCTTGTTCGGACTGGGCAGGCGGGACGGAGTCGATCAGCGGATCGGTGCGGCGCGGGATTACGCCCTGGCCCAACAGCACGGCAAGCCAGCTGTCGCGGGCAAAGGTTTCGTCCTCGTAGAAGGGCAGGCGTCCGCGCTCGGCGAAGAGGCGCATCGTGTGGGCCAGGCTTTCGGGCGGGGTCGCGTCGCGCATCCGGCGCCACAGGGGTTCGTCGCGGTTGGAAGCGGCATAATGGAGCGCGAGGAAATCGCGCACCCGGTCGCTCTCGGCCGCGCACTGGCGGTTATAATCCCATAATTCCACCGGCGAGCAGTCACGGTCGGGCATCATCGCCACCAGCCGGTCGATCGCGCTGTGCGCGAGATGGAGGTTGGTCCATTCGAGCGGCTCGACCATCGTCGCGGCATCGCCCAAAGCGACGCAGTTGCGCAGCCACGGCTGGGGGCGCCGGCCCTGGCGGATCGCGATCGGCGCTTGCGGATCGACGGCGGCATGGCCGCGTAGCGTGCGTGCCGCCTTGTCGTCGCTGAGCTCGCGCGAAGCATAAGCGAAACCGTGCGAGGTGCGGCTGCGCGATTGGGCGACCCAGCGCCAGCCGGCGCCGTGCGCGATCGCGCGATCGAGCGGGGAAGGGTCGGCAGCCGGGGCGGCATCGGCGAGCAGGAGCCGATCGCACGGCAGCCAGCGGCTCCAATCCTCGAACGCCTGGTCGAGCTGACCGCGCAACAACGCGCGCGGACCGGTGCAGTCGACGAACAGGTCGGCCTTCACCTCGCTGCCGTCGTCGAGCGCGACTGCGGCGATGAAGCCGCTCGCGCCATCGATCCGCACGCCCTTGAAACCGCCCGGCCGCTCGATCGCGCCGAGATGCAGGGCATAAGCGCGCATCATCTGCGGATAGGCCTGCGCATCGAGCGCGAGGCCATATTCGAAATGCGCGAGCGGATGCGCGGGATCGGCCTCGGGCAGAACGAAACGGCCGGCGCGCGCCATCGCGGCGGCGGGCGAATAATGATCGAAGGGCGCGGTCGACCCGGCCTGCGCCTGCCGCACCCAATGGATATGGAAGGATGCGGTCCCGAACGGCTGGCCATAGCGATCGTAAGCGTGGACGTAGGAGGGCAGCGGCCCATCCCAATGCTGGAATTCGGTGCCGAGCCGGAAGCCGCAATTGGCGCGCAGTAGTGCGTCGCCATCGCTCATGCCGATGTCGCGATGGAATTCCACGATCGACGGCAAGGTGCTGCTCAGCCGCTCGGCCAGCGCATCGGCGGGCGGGGGCAGCGGCACGACCGTGACGTGCAGCGCGGGAATCTTGCGGCGGAGCGCGGCCGCGGCGGACCAGCCGAGCAGGCCGCCGCCCACGATCACGACGTCGCGCATATTCTCGGCAGTCCCAGGGGCAGTCACTCAGGCCGCCTCCTTCATCGGGCAATAGCGGCGCAGATAGGCGCCATGCTCCTCCATGCCCGAGGAGAGGCCCTGGATATCGGCGACCAGTTTCTGCATGCCCGCGACCAGGCTTTCGGCGGATGGCGCATCGGCGCGCAGATCATGGCCCTCCGGAATGACACGCTGGCCGAGATAGACCGCGACCCAGCTCGCATCGAGGAATACCCCCTCGCGATATTTGACCACGCGCCCGCGCCGGCGGAACAGATCCATCTTCTCGGCCAGGCTGTCCGGGATATCCATCGTGCGGACATAATCCCAATAAAGCGTGTCGGCGCGTTCGGTGGCATGGTAGTGCAGGATCAGGAAGTCGCGGATCCGGTCATATTCGAGATCGATCAGCCGGTTGAACTCGTCGCGGTCGACGGGCGAAATCTCTTTCTCCGGAAACAGCTCGAGCAAGGCGGTGATCGCCGCCTGGATCAGATAGATGCTGGTCGATTCGAGCGGCTCGAGAAAACCCGAGGCGAGACCGACACCGACGCAATTCCTGACCCAGCTCTTTTCGCGCCGCCCAGCCTTGAAGCGTAGCACGCGGGGTTCCGCGATCCGCTCCCCCTCGACCGCGCCGATCAGCGCCTGTGCCGCATCCTCGTCCGACAGGAATTGGCTGGAATAGACATAGCCGTTGCCGGTGCGATGCTGGAGCGGGATGCGCCAGCGCCAGCCGTACGGCATCGCGATCACGCCCGTATAAGGCGTGACTTGGCCCTCGGTGCGGCACGGCATGGCGGTGGCGCGGTCGTTCAACAGCCATTTCGACCAATCCTGGAACGGCACGCTCAAGGTCTTGTCGAGCAAGAGCGAAACGAAGCCCGAGCAATCGACAAACAGGTCGCCTTCGATCTTCTCGCCGCTTTCGAGCTGGACCGAGGTGACGTCGCCTGTCTCGCCATCGCGGTGGACGGTGACGATGCGCCCTTCGGTCCGCTTCGCCCCCATGCTTTCCGCGATCCGGCGCAGATAGGGCGCATAGAGCGTGGCGTCGAACTGATAGGCATAGCCGAAGGTCGAATCGAGCCGACGGCTGTCGCGCGACGGCAGAGCGAAGCGGTTCATCCGCGCCATCGTGCACGCCATCGAGAAACGGTCGAGCTCCGGCACGGCGATGCCCTGCTGGCGCAGCCGCAGCCAGAATTGATGGAAGTCGACCTCGCCCCCGCCCGGCCCGAACGTGCCGAACGGATGGATATAGGAATCGCCCACCCGGCCCCAATCGACGAATTCGATGCCCAGCTTGAAGGTCGCGCGGGTGGCGGCCATGAAATCGGCTTCGTCGATGCCGAGCCGTTCATTGAAAGCGCGGATGTGCGGCAGGGTCGCTTCGCCGACGCCGACGATGCCGATCGCTTCCGATTCGACGAGGTGCACGTCGCAGCGGCCGGGCAGCAATTTGGCGAGCGCCGCCGCGGTCATCCAACCGGCGGTGCCCCCTCCAACGATCACGACGCGACGCGTCGGCATGCTTACTCCCTCCGCTTTATTCTATTTTCCGATCTATGGCGGCGCCACCACGCGCTGGTCAACCAAGGGCGAATGTAACCGCTATCATTCGCTGATCGGACTTAAATTGAGCTATTCGGGCTCAAAAACGTGGCAAAGCGGACACAATATTTTCCGATTTATGAAACCGTCTTGCCCATTTCGGGAACGCAAGTTATCGCTACCGTAACTGGACACGCGACCGGAAGAAGTCAGCGTTGTCATAAAGGGGGAGGGTGCTGATGTTTCGTTCCGATGCCACAAATCCGTATACCGATCATGTCGGCCGGGTTTTGAAGTGCGGCGTTTCCGCGATCGCCTTGTGCGCAATGACAGCGCCGGCCATCGCCCAGAATGCGGCGGCAGCGCCGGCCACCGACACATCGGACGGCAGCAACACCAAAGAAATCACCATCACCGGCATTCGCGCCAGCCTTGCCAATGCGCAGAGCATCAAGCGCAATTCGGATACGGTCGTCGATGCGATCACCGCCTCGGATATCGGCGCGCTGCCGGACCGTTCGGTGACGGAAGCGCTGCAGCGCGTTCCGGGCGTCGCGATGAACCGCTTCGCGGGCAGCAACGACCCTGACCACTTCTCGGTCGAAGGCTCGGGCGTCGTCGTCCGCGGCCTCACCTTCGTCCGTTCGGAATTCAACGGGCGCGACACCTTCTCGGCCGGCGTCGGCGGCCAGGCGATCAACTTCGCGGACGTGCCCGCCGAACTGCTGGGTTCGGTCGAGGTCTACAAGAACACCACCGCCGAGATGATCGAAGGCGGCCTCGCCGGCACGGTCAATCTCAACACGCGCAAGCCGTTCGACAGCAAGGGCCTCCACATCGGCTTCGACGTGGAAGGCAATTATGGCGATCTGGAGAAGCGCTGGACGCCGACCTGGTCGGCGCTGGTCAGCGACACCTGGGATACGGGCATCGGCCGTGTCGGCCTGCTCGGTTCGGCTTCCTTCTCGCAGCTGCGTTCGAAGTCGAACGGCCTGAACATCACCAACATCCAGACCCGTGACGGCCAGCTCGCGGTACAAGCGAACTCGACCAACACCCTGGTCTGCCGCAATCCGCTGCCGGGCACGACCGACACGACTACCTTGCCACCGGCATGGAACGGGCAGACGATGACACTGGCTGGCGCCTGCGGCGCAGCCAGCACGCCCGGCGCGGACGGTCTGCTCGACAATGCCAGCAAGCTCTATGCCCCGGTGGGCGGGCAGTTCCGCGAGGAAGACTATAACCGGAAGCGCCGCGGCATCTCGTTCGCCGCGCAGTGGGAAAGCCTCGACCGCCGCGCCTTGCTGACTGCGCAGTTCCTGCACACCAGCTCGCTCAATGCCTGGGGCGAGCATACGTTCGAAACCGGCCCCGACCTTGCCGAATATAATACCTATCCGGCGGGCTGCCAGCAGAATGGGGACGGTCCGAACGGCTCGACCCGCGCGGAATGCCCGACCGGTTCGACCCAGAATTACACCTATGACCAGAACGGCCTGTTCGAGAAGGGGTATATCACCTACCCGGGTAGCGGCTGGCGCAACAGCACCAGCGGCTCCTCGACCACGCGCGTTCCGACCGGCGGCCAGCAGCAGAGCCTGTCGCGCCGTCAGGTCGAAGAGCAGAACCGCGTCAACGATTATGGCCTGAACTTCAAGTTCTCGCCAGACGATCACTGGCAGATCAACCTGGACGCGGACTATACGCGCGCGCAGCATGATGACCTCGACGTCAGCGTGTTCGGCTCGACCTTCGCCGACAATTATCTGGATCTGACCGGCAACCTGCCGACCATCATTCCGCACAAGCCGCTGACGCTTTCGGCAGGCTGGGCCACGCCCAACCCGCTCGTCGTGGCGGAAAATGACGCCCAGTATTTCGCCGACCGCAACAACGAATTCTGGCGCGCGGCGATGGATCATATCGAGCATTCGACCGGCCATGAATGGGCGGGCAAGGCCGATATTTCCTACAATTTCGGCGGTGACGATCCCTTCCTGAAGCGCGTCAAGTTCGGCGCGCGCTATGCCGACCGCGAGGAAGTGGTGCGGTACACCACCTATAACTGGGGCGCGCTGTCGGAAGTGTGGGCGGGCCAGCAGGTGTCGATGAACCAGATCGGCGACCGTGCCGCGCTCTATACGTTCGACAATTTCTTCCGTGGCGCAGCCGCGGGCCCGCCGGCCGCATATTATTATAATGGCGACCTGATCACCGACTATGGCGGCGGGGCCAAATATTTCCAGAATATCGGTGCGACCTGGAAGGCGCAGGGCGGCGGCACGCCGTGGACGCCGGCCGCGGGCCGCACAGGCGTGATCGCGGGTACCCCTTATCTGCCGTCGGAAATCCAGCCGGTCAGCGAGAAGAACAAAGACGCTTACGTGATGCTGAGCTTCGGCCGTGACGAGCCGCTGTTCGGCAACATCAAGCTGGAGGGCAACATTGGCGTCCGCTATGTTGGCGATACCATCCATTCGACCGGTTACCTGGCTCCGCCGACCGCGCAGCAACTGGGCGTCGTCGATCCGTACACCACGCGTTGCCCACCGCCGGGGCCGCCTGCGGGCGCGCCTGCGGGTACCCCGCCTGCCCCGGCGACCGGCGTCTGCGCACTCGGCCCGGACAATTATGCCGCGCTGCAAAAATTCGCGACCCAGATTCCAAATCAGACCATCCCGAACACGGCGGTCAACAAATATCATTATTTCCTGCCCAGTCTGAACCTCAAGTTCGGCCTGTCGCGGGACATGCTGATCCGTCTCGCAGCATCGCGCGTGATGACCCGGCCGGACCTGGCCGACATTCGCAACTTCGTCTCGACCGGTCTGAGCGCTGACGGTTCGTCCTTGTCGGCCAATGCGGGCAACCCATACCTGAAGCCCGCGATGGCCAGCCAGTTCGACGCGACCTTCGAATGGTATTTCGCCCGCGTCGGCTCGCTGACGGTGGATGCCTTCTACAAGGACGTGACGAACTTCTTCTATCAGAACGTCTTCCTGCGCTCGGTTACTAACAACGGCGTTACTCTGGCAACGCAGGTGCGCGGACCAGACAATTACCATGGCCATGGCAAGATCAAGGGCGTCGAGGTTGCCTATCAGCAGACCTTCGACTTCCTGCCGAGCCTGCTGAGCGGTCTGGGCACGCAATTGTCCTACACCTATCTGCAGAGCAAGGGCTTGCCGAACAGCTTCTTGAACGGCGGCTCGGCGGCGAACAATTCGCCGATCAAGCCGGGCAATCTGCCGCTCGAGCAATTGTCGAAGCACAACGTCAATGCCGAGGTCTTCTACGAAAAGGGGCCGGTCTCGCTGCGTGTGGCTTATACGTGGCGATCGAAGTTCCTGTTGACCGCGACGGACGTGATCTTCCCTTATTATCCGATCTACAACGCCGCCGAGGGCCACCTCGACGCCTCGGCCTTCCTGACGGTGGCCAAGGGTCTGCGTGTCGGCGTTCAGGCGGTCAACCTGAACAACGAGGTCACAAGGACGCTGCAGCAATATACAACCGCGGGTGCGATCGGCCCGCGTTCCTTCTTCACCGAAGACCGCCGCTACTCGTTCATCCTGCGCGGCAGCTGGTAATAAATTCCAACCAACCTTCGAACCCCCTTCGCCCATGGCGGAGGGGGTTTTTCTTTGGGTGATTTCGGGCGCGCTCGGGCTTCCGCCGAAGCTAGTCGCACCAGCCCGGAGTCTTTGTTGTGCGGTCCGACATCCGTCGGACCTCGCGGCACCAGCCCACGCCCCCACCCGACCTCCCAGACAGCCTATTCTATGGGAGATCGGATGGGGGCGTGGGCTGATGCCGCACTATCTCAAACAGCCGCGGCGATCTGGCGCAGCGCCTGTTCGAACGCCTCGGGCGGCTGGCCGCCCTGGATCAGATATTTGTCGTCGATGATCACCGCGGGCACGGCATGGATCCCGCGCGACTGCCACAGCTGTTCGGCATCGCGAACCTCCTGCGCATAAAGGCCCGATTCCAGCACGTCGCGCGCGGCTTCGCGGTCCAGACCCGCCTCGGCCGCCAGCGCGACCAGCTCGTCCCGGTGGGACGGGTCGCGGCCCTGGGTGAAATAAGCATGGAAGAGCGCGTGCTTGAGTTCGGCCTGCCGGCCTTCCAGCTCCGCCCAATGCAACAGCCGGTGCGCGTCGAACGTGTTGTAGATGCGCCGACCCTCGTCGAGGCCGGGCATGGCGAAGCCCAGCCCCGCCGCGCGTTCGCGGATCATCTCGCGGTTGGCGGCGGCCTGCTCGGGCGTGGAGCCATGTTTGCGGCGGATATGCGCGCCCACATCCTCGCCCTCAGGCGCCATGTCCGGATTGAGCTCGAACGGCTGAAAATGCACGTCCGCCTCGATCGCATCTCCGATCCGCTCCAGTGCCTGTTCAAGGCCGCGCAGCCCGATCACGCACCAGGGGCAGACGACGTCGGATACGAAATCGATCTTGATGCGGCGGGCCATGCGGCTGTTCCTTCGTGGTCGTGCCTTTTGCGGCAGGCACGACATGGGAAGCCGCGCACCGAATTGCACGCCAGGCTGCGCTTAGAAGGACGGGTATAATTGCTCTCGCCGGCGGTAGTCCTGGATCCGCGTCAAGCGTAGGCCGAGCATGCCATGGCGCTCGACGGAGCGCTGCCAGGCTTCGAACTCATCGGGGCTGATATTGTAGCGCCGGATCGCTTCGATGCGGGTCAACAATCCGCCCCGAACCGCGCATATCACCTCGGCCTTGCGCCGGATAACCCAGCGGCGCGTCGCCGGCGGCGGCAGCTTGTCCAGCGTCAGCCGCTCGCCCATCGGGCCCAGCGCCCATTTGGCCGGCTGACGATCAGCCTTGCCGTGCGGCATCGTTTCCTCACCTCCTGAGATAGGAAATCGACTCGGGTTCTCAATGTCATACGCTCGGGCAGGCCGTTTGGAGGCGTGCCAAATGATCCAAGCTCGCTCCCATTCGGAGGATCACCGGCGATCGTTCGCGGCCCGCCTGACCCGGCCGGGCGCGGGCAAGGATCTACCCTATCGCTGAACGAGCGGGATGCTGGTGCTGCCGGTGAGGATTGAACTCACGACCTCAGCCTTACCAAGGATGCGCTCTACCACTGAGCTACGGCAGCAAGGCACCAGCATGCTGGTCCCCGAAGGCGCGGAAAACGCCGGGGAAGGCGCGCCTATGGACAAGCAATCGCGGAAGGTCAAGGAACCTTCCATGGCAAAAGACGATCCCGAGCGGCAGGCGCGGCTGGCAGAGGCGCTGCGCGCGAATTTGCGGCGCAGGAAGGCGCAGAGCCGCGAGCAGGATGAGGCGGGGCAGAGCGAGGGCAACACCTCCTCCCGTCATTCCCGCGTAGACGGCAATCCATAAGTTCGCCGGTCGGGAAAGAGGTGCGCGGTTCTGGCTTATGGACTCCCGCTTTTGCGGGAGCGACGAGCGATATCTGTCGGTTGCTTACAGCGGCGCGGTCTCGGCTCTGAGCCAATCGGCAGCAGCGCTGTCGAGCTGCGGACCGACGATCGCCCCAACCTGGGCGTGATAGCCGTCGACCCAGGCCCGTTCTTCGCGGGTGAGCATGTCGAGATCGATCAGGCGGCGATCGAGCGGGGCGAAGGTGAGCGTGCGGAAGCCCAACAGCTTCTTTTCCGCACCCGCCGCGTCGCGCGGCTCGACCAGCACCAGATTCTCGATCCGGATGCCATATTCGCCGGTCTTGTAATAACCGGGCTCATTCGAAAGGATCATGCCCGCTTGGAGCGGCTCGTCGCCGCCGGCGAAGCCGCTGCCGCCCGGCGCGATCCGCTGCGGCCCTTCATGCACCGCGAGGAAGGAGCCGACGCCATGGCCGGTGCCATGCGCATAATCGAGCCCGACCGCCCACAGATATTGGCGCGCGAGCGTGTCGAGCTGGCTGCCGCGCGTGCCCTGCGGGAAGACCGCGCGGGCGAGCGCGATATGGCCCTTGAGCACGCGCGTGAAGCGGTCGCGCATTTCCGCAGTGGGCTCGCCGATCGCGACGGTGCGCGTCACGTCGGTGGTGCCGTCCTGATATTGGCCGCCTGAATCGACCAGATAGAGCGAATTCAGCTCGAGCGGGCGGTTGGTCTCCTCGCTCACGCGATAATGGACGACCGCGCCGTTGGGGCCGGCGCCGGAAATGGTGTCGAAGCTCAGGTCGCGCAGCGCCCCCGTTTCCTCGCGGAAAGCCTGGAGCCGGGCGGCGGCACTAAGCTCGTCGACGCCGCCTTTGGGCGCCTCGACCGAGAGCCAGTGGAGGAAGCGGGTGAGTGCGGCGCCGTCGCGCGCCTGGGCGGCGTCCTGGCCGGCAATCTCGGCCTGGTTCTTGATCGCCTTGGGCAGCACGACGGGATCGCGCAGTTCGAGCACGGTCGCGCCCGCATCGGACAATGTCTTGAAGATGGCCGAGACCGCGCGTTCGGGGTCGGCCGCGACGCGCTTGCCCTTGAGGCTCGCCAGATGGCCGGCGAAGGCGTCGCGCGGATGGACGCGGACTGCGTTGCCGAGATGCTGGGCGACATCCTCCCCGATCTTGCCGGGCGCGACGAACAGATCGGCGGTGCCGTCGGCATTGACGAGGGCATAGGCCAAAGCGACCGGCGTGCGATCGACATCCTGGCCGCGCACGTTGAAGGTCCAGGCGATCGAATCGAGCGCGGACAGGACGGCGGCGTCGGCCTTGGTCCTGGTCAGCCAGTCGGCGATCTCCTGGCGCTTGTCGGCGGATGAGCGGCCGGCAAACTGGTCGGGCTGCACCACGAGCCGCGCGGTGGAGGGCAAAGGCTGGTCGGGCCAGACCGCGTCGACCGGGTTGGTATCGACCGCGACCAGGGTTGCGCCTTTCTCGGCCAGCGCCCTGGTCGCCTGCTCGACCCAGGTCTTGGTGTGCAGCCAGGGGTCGTAGCCGATGCGCGCGCCTTCGGGGGCATGGTCGGACAGCCAGGAGGCGACGCTGGTCTGCGGCACCGACTGATAGCTCCACTGGTCGGCGGAAACCTGCTCGCGCACCTGCAAAGTGTAGCGGCCGTCGACGAAGATCGCGGCTTCGGCCGGCAGTACGGCGGCGGTGCCGGCCGAACCTTGGAAACCCGTCAGCCAGGCGAGCCGCTGCGCATAAGCGCCGACATATTCGGACATATGCTCATCGGTGAGCGGCACGACGAAACCGTCGAGACGGCGGCGGGCAAGCTCCTCGCGCAGAGCCTGAAGGCGGTCGGCATAAGTGGACATAGGGGCCTAATAAACCTCATCAAGCGGCGATCAAACCCGCGCCACCCCAACGCGCGAGCCGATATCGCTCTCCCTGTACGCCCACGCTTAAGATTGTGCCAATGCTTGCGATGGCGCCGTCCTGTCCCCAGAGAGGCGATATGACCGACGCCCAAGCGCCCATCGCCGCGACCAAGCCCCACGTTTATGAACATCATGGCATCCGGATCGAGGATCCGTGGGCGTGGCTGAAGGATCCGAATTATCCGGAGGTCACCGACGCGGCAATTCTCTCCTATCTGAAAGAGGAGAATGCCTATTTCGAGGCGCGGATGGCACCGCACCGGTCGCTGATCGACGCGATCTACGAAGAGATGAAGGGACGGGTGAAGCAGGACGATGCCTCGGTCCCGCAGAAGGATGGCGATTACCTTTATTGGTGGGCCTATGAGACCGGCGGCCAGTATCCCAAATGGTGGCGTAGGCCGGTTGCGGGCGGGCCGGATCAGCTCATTCTGGACGAGCCGAAGGAGGCCGAGGGCAAGGAATATTTCCGCGTCGGGGCGGTCGCGATCAGTCCCGACGGCAAGCTGATGGCGTGGAGCGCGGACGATAGCGGCGCCGAGCGCTACGTGCTGCGGATTCGCGATCTTGCGACGGGCGCGGATGTCGAGACGGTGACCCTGGTCAGCAATGGCGGGGTTGCGTGGAGTGCGGGATCGGACGCGCTGGCCTACACCGAGGTCAACGACAATTGGCGCAGCTACAGGGCGCTGCTGCACCGGCTGGGGGCGGATCCGGCGACCGACAAGGTGCTGTACGAGGAAGCGGACGAGGGCTTCCGCGTCGCGGTCGGCGGCACGCGTGACAAAAAATGGATCGAGATCGCGACCGGCGACAACCAGACCAGCGAGGTTCGGCTTGTGCCGGCGGACGATCCGGCGGCCGATCCGATCCTGATCAGCCCGCGGCAGGTGAAGCGCCGGTATAGCGTCGATTCCGCGCACGGATCGCTGTGGATCCTGACCAACGACGATCACGTCAATTTCCGCATCGTCCGCGCCGACCCGGCCAATCCGGGTGTGTGGGAGGAGGTCGTGGGCGGCTCGGACGAAGTCTATCTGACCGGGATCGCTGCGTTCGACCGCCATCTGATGATCGCGGCGCGGATCGCGGGGCTCGACCAGATCGTCCTGCGCAGCTGGGACGGCAAGGAACGGCGCGTCCAATTCCCCGAGGCGAGCTACAGCGCGGGGGCATCGACCAACCCCGAATTCGCGCCGGCGGCATATCGGCTGACCTATTCGTCGATGGTGACGCCGCTGACCGTCTATGACTGCGATCCCGACACGTTGGCACTGACCACGCTCAAGGTGCAGGAAGTGCCGTCGGGCTATGACGCCAGCAAATATGCGACCGAACGGCTGACGGTGACCGCGCGCGACGGGGCCAAGGTGCCGGTGTCGATCGTCTATCCCAGGGGCTTCCCCAAGGATGGGAGCGGCAAGGTCTTCCTCTATGCCTATGGCGCTTATGGCCACGCGATTCCGCCGAGCTTCTCGACCGGGCGGCTGAGTCTGCTCGATCGCGGCTGGGCCTATGCGATCGCGCACATCCGCGGCGGCGACGATCTCGGCTACGACTGGTATCTGCAGGGCAAGGCCGAGCAGCGCTGGAATACGTTCCGCGACTTCGTCGATGCGACGAAGGGGCTGATCGAGATGGGTTTCGCCAAAGCCGGCAATATCGCGATCAACGGCGGCTCGGCGGGCGGCGAGCTGATGGGCGTCGTGACCAACACCGATCCCGATTTGTGGGGTGCGGTGGTGGCGGACGTGCCGTTCGTCGATGTGCTCAACACGATGCTGGACTCCGAATTGCCGCTGACCCCAGGCGAATGGCCCGAATGGGGCAATCCGATCACCGACAAGGCCGCATTCGAACTGATCCGGAGCTACAGCCCCTACGACAATGTCGAGGCGAAGGCTTACCCGCCCTTGCTGATCACCGGCGGATTGAACGATCCGCGGGTAACCTATTGGGAGCCCGCCAAATGGGCTGCGCGACTGCGCGCGACCAAGACGGATGGCAATAGGCTCTTGCTCAAGATCAACATGGGGGCAGGCCATGGCGGCAAATCGGGGCGGTTCGAGGCGCTGCATGAACGTGCCGAAGCCTTCGCTTTCGTGCTAACGCAGATACCGTGAGCTATTTCCCGACCCTGCTGACGATCCTGGCGGTCTATTGGGTCGCGGTGGTGAGCCCCGGCCCGAACTTCCTGCTCGTCAGCCAGCTTGCGCTGTCGGGCAGGCGGCGGATGGGAATCCAGGCGGGGCTCGGTATCGCGGCGGGCGGAACCGTCTGGGCGATATTGGCGATGGCGGGCGTGGCCGCGGTCCTCGATCACATCGCCTGGCTGCACACGACGATCCGGTTGGCGGGCGCGCTCTATCTCTTGTGGTTCGGGGTGCGGCTACTGCTCGGCGCGCGCAAAGCGGCGGTCGAGGCGCCGCGACTGGTGAGCCTGCCGACGACCGCGCCCGGCGCGTTTCGCGCCGGCCTCTTGACCAATCTCACCAATCCGAAAGCGGGGGCTTTCTGGACGAGCATCTTCGGCTCGATCTTCCCGCCGCACGCGCCCGCCTGGTTCTTCGTCGCGGTCGCCGCGCTGGTGCCGTGCATTTCCGGTGGATGGTATGGCGGGCTCAGCCTTCTGCTTGCATCCGACCGAATCCAGCGTCGCTACCTGCGGCTGCGCAGACCGATCGACGCGGCGTGCGGTACGATCCTGATCGCCTTGGGGCTGAGTCTCGCCACCAACCGCTGACGGCTCGGGCCTCGCGCCCCGTTCAAGATGAACAAGGCGCGGAGGCATGGCTGGCCTCGCACCGTTAATCTGGGGTAAATCTTGCCGACGGCCCGATTCTTGATAGGGCCGACGCATAATTTGCGACGGGGGCATTGTATGACGACCTTGCTTCAGAAAGCCAGCCTCGGCGCCATCGCGGCGTCTTTGGTCACCACGATCGCTCTGGCCGAGCCCAAGCTCGCCAAGGCGTCGAGCGGCCAGCAATTGCAGCAGCAGACGATGGACGACGTGCCGCATTGCACGCGCAAGCTCGGCACGGTCTCGGTCGCCGACGGCGACGATCCCAATGGCTGGACCCAGTTCAGCCTGGCGCCGCCATCCAAGCTGCTCAAGGTGATGATCCAGCGGTCGGGCTGCTTCAACCTGGTCGATCGCGGTGCCGGGCTGAACGCGGCGGAGCGCGAACGCGCGATCGGCGGAAACCTTGGTCTGCAACGCGGCTCGAATGTCGGCCAGGGCCAGATCAAGGCAGCCGATTATGTACTGGTCGCCGAGATCCAGGGCGCGAACGCCAATGTCAGCGGCGGCGGTGCGGGCGCCGCGATCGGCGGGCTGGTCGGCGGCCGTCTGGGTGGCCTGGTCGGCGGCATCCGATCGCGCAAGGTCGAGGCCAACACGGTGCTGTCGCTCACCAATGTGCGTACCACCGAGACGATCGCGACCGAGGACGGCTATGCCGCCAAGAACAATATCAGCTTTGGTGGCGGCGGTGGCGTCGGTTTCCTTGGCGGCGCGGTGGGCGCAGTCGGCGGCGGCTATGACAATACCGATGTCGGCCGGATGGTGACCTTGTCCTTCATCCAGGCCTATTCGAAGATGGTGATCTCATTGAACCTGGTCGGGTCGGGCAGCGAAGGCACGGCCGAGGCGGCACCGGCACGCACCTTCACCACGATGGGACCCGTGGCGCTGCACAAGACGCCAGCGGCCGCGGGCGCGACGATCCGCATGCTGCCGCCCGGCACGATCGTCTACCCGACCGGCAAGAAGCAGGATCTGTGGTGGGAGGTCGCCGACGAGAATGACAATGTCGGCTGGGTGCTGAACACCAAGCTCGCCCCGTCGAAATAAAGGATGCCCGGCGTCAGTCGGGCATCGTCTCATATTCGGTGAGCTCGGTCTTCACCTCCGCCCAGGCGGGGCGGTCGCGAACGAACAGGGCGACCTTGGGCTCGAAACGTGAAGGATCGTCGAGCGAGCCCGCATAGATGGTATGCTCGTCGGTCTCGCCATGGATGCCGCCGAAAACGAGGCCGCCGCACTGCGCGCAATGGTTGCGGGTCGCGGTGCCGCCACTGAAGCTCGGCACATGCGATTGGCGGGCGTCGCCGGTGATGATGAGGTCGGCGGCGCGGAAGCCCATGAAGGGGATGAACGCCGAGCCCGAGGCCTTGCGGCAATCGGCGCAATAGCAAAGGCCGGCATAGATGGGCTCGGCCCGCGCTTCGTAACGGAGCGCGCCGCATAGGCAGCCGCCTTTGATGGGCGTGAATTCGGCCATGCCCCGTCCTATTGTCTGTCGCGCGGCGCGCCAAGTGTCAGTCGCGCAGCAGCAGGTCCTGCTTGTCGAGGACCAGCACCGAATTGGCCGACCAGCCCGACCAGGCCACTTCGGGGATGCCGTGCCGTGCGAGAAGATCCGCGCCATAGTCGTCGAGCAGATCGTAGCGCTGAGGCAGCGCGAAGATCATGCCGAGTGTTGCCTGCAGATCGTTCGCGCCGAAGATGCGGACATGATCGTCCTGGCCGAAGCGGCGCAGCGCGTCTTCGGGCGGGAGCGGGCCAAGATCCTCGGCATAATGGCGTGCGCGGGCGACGGGAATGCAGCAGATCTGCTTGCCGCCGGGCTTGAGCGCGCGATGAAGGTGGAAGAGCACCGCGGTCACATTGCCGCGCACATGCTCCATCACATGCGAATGGAGGATCAGATCGTAGGCGCTCGACGGCAGCGCCGGGGCATCGGCCACCAGGTCGAAGCCCCGGATACCCGGCGCATAGCGATAATGTTCAGGCGCGACATCGACCGGCTCATAGCCATCGCCCAGGATGGCATGAAGGCGCGGCGCGAGCGCGGCTTCGGGCGCGATATGGAGGCAGCGCAGGCCCGCCTGGAGCAGTCCGTGTCGCGTCAGCATCAGCCATATCAGCCGTGTCCGGCCATGCGATCCGCAACCGGGGCAGACGATCTCACGGCTGGGTCGCGCGATCATGCCTTGATGGCCGCAGAGGTTGCAGAGTGCGTCGACCGCGGAGAGCCGCGCCGGTTGATCCGTCATGGGACGCTGTGTAGCGCCCCATGACGCGGGCTCAAATGCTCTTGCTGATCCCGACGAAGAAGCCGCGGCGCGGGCCATATTGGGGCGCACCCACGCCGATGCCCGATCCGTCGCGAATTTCATATTTGTGGTCGGCGACGTTGACCACGTCGAAGCGGATCTCGAACCCTTCGGGAAAGGTATGGCTGGCCGACAGGTTGAACTGCGCATAGCCCGGCAACACGCCGCCATTGGGGGTGGCGCCGCTGGTGCGCAGGCCGGATCCGTAGATCATATCCACGCCGAACTTGCTGTTGGCGAGCGCGCCTTCGTGGATCAAATAAGAGAAGCCCGCCGAGCCGGTATATTTCTGGTCATGGTCGAGATGGATGTAATGATCCTGGATGTAGGCGAGATCGCCCGGATCGAAAGCGAACTGGCTTGAGACGATATCCTTGCCCTTGGCGCTCGCCACCGCGAAATTGGCATAAGCCAGCACGTTGCCGCGCTGATAGGTCAGGTTGCCCTCGACCCCCTTCACCGTGCCGAGCCGGTAGTTGAACGGCTGAAGGATGATCGGCGCGCCGAACTGGCCCTCGTCGATCAGATTGTGCGAGCGGCGATAATAGCCGTCGATGCTGAAGCTCAGCCCCTCGCCCAGTTTCTGCTGCAAGCCGACGTCGAAATAATTCTGCTTCTCGGCAAAGGGCGTGGTGTTCTGCGTGCCCGCCGCCTCGCCGCTGGTGCCGACCAGCTTGTTGACGCTGGTGCTGGCCACCAGCTCGAATGGCGGCGGCGAGAAATAGCGCGCATAGCCGACATGGATCGTGGTGCCCGGCGTCGCCTGCCACACCGCGTTGATGCGCGGGCTGAACTGATGTTCCTGGCGATAGGCGTCGTAGAGATCGAAGCGGCCACCGAAATTGACCGTGAAGGTCGGGGTGAGCTTCCATTCGTCCTGGAGATAGGCCGAGTAGGTCATCTCGGTGGCGCCGCCCTTTTCGGGGATGGCGAAATAGGGCCCGGTCTGCGCGCCATTGTCGTCCACCGGGAAAACGTAGGTGGTCGTGTCGCTGGTGCTATGGTCGCGCGAAATGACCACACCGCCGCGCAACGTATGCGTGCTGTTGAGGCGATAGGCGGCCTCGATCTGGCCGCCGATCGCGAAATCATGCTTCACCGCGCTTTGCGCCTCGCCGTTGAACAGCAATTCGCCGGTGATGTCGGGCGTATAGACCAACGACGAATAGCGCGCGAACAGGCTTGCCTGGAAGGTGAGCTGGCTGCCGTGGTGGAGGTAGGATGCCTGGGCGAAGGCAGTGCGCTCGCGCTGCTTCTCGTTGAGGTCGTCCGAAAGATAGTCGGTCTGGCCGTTAACGTCGAAGCCGAGATCAGGGTGCAGTCCGCGCGGGTTCGGAATCTGGAAGGTCTGATCCGAATAGCCGCCGATCAGCGACACGCGATTGTCGCTGTCGATGATGTGATCCACATAGCCGAAGGCAGTGCCCTGGTTGCTCTTGTCGTGGAGCGGGGTGGAGGAGCCGTCGACGCTTTCGATGCCGAGGTTGGTGTGGCGGAAATCGAACGAGCCGAAATAGTTCGTATTGCCCGACGAGCCGCCATATTCGGCGCTCGGCTCGATCATGCCATGGCTGCCGCCATAGACCGAGATCTGGCCGCCATTCTGGAAGCCCGTCTTAGTCGTGATGTCCATGATGCCTGCGGTGCGCAGCCCATATTGGGCGGGAAGCGCCCCCGTCAGCAGCGCGAAATGATCGATCAGACGCGGGCTGAGCGTCTGGCCGAACACGGCGATGCCCTCGGGCAGGATGGTGCCGTTGATGCGATATTGCAGGCCATTATGATCGTCGCGGACGTGGAACTGGCCGAAGCCGTCCTGCACCACGCCGGGCAATTGCAGCACGATCTGGTTGAACTGCTGGTTATCGCCCCCGGGCAAGGCCTGGATCGTGGTATTGGTCACCCCATAGGAGGTCGCGCCCAGGCTCGGCTGAATGGCGGCGCGTGCTTCGGACAGGCGGCGCGCGGTGACGATGATCTCATTGGGGTGGGCATTGCTCGTATCGGGGCCCGTTATTTCGGTTGGCGGTTTGGGCGGGCCGGCAGGGTCCGCGGTAGTAGTGGCCGGCGTATCCGCAGCATGCGCCGCAGCCGCCATCATCGCGATCATCGAAGCCCCGATCAGTGTCCGCACCTGGTAATCCTCGAAAGATGATATGTTGTATCATCGCGGCGATGGCCCGACTATGATGACGCGTCAATGAAGGGGCGGTGAACCGATGCTGCGGCGCGGCGAAGTGTTTTGGCGGTGCGTCCGGGCGCTTTTGTCGTTCGGCACCGGCCCCCGCCAGACCTCCCAGGCAGCCTATCCTATGGGAGGTCGGGTGGGGGCGTGGACCGATGCCGCAACATAGACTCGAGCCACCGGGCAGCGGCCTCCGGGGTCTGCTTGTCCAGATCGCGGTCGACCGAATAATTGGCGGCGCGCATATCTTCCACGCTGATCCTGTTCACCAACGGGCGGAGCGCCCCGAGGAAGCGCTGATCCCGGGCGCGACCGGGCGCGGCCAGCAGGATCGCGTCATAATGCGGCATCGCGCCTTTCGGATCGGCGAGCACGGTCAGATGGTCGGCGGCGATGCGGCCATCGGACGAGAAAGCCGAGATCGCATCGGCCTGCCCCGATTGCAGCGCGCGATACATGAAAGTCGGGCTGTAAGCGCGGGTCGCCTTGAACTTCAGGCCATAGGCATCGCGGATCGCGCGCCATTCGGGCCGGTCGAGGAATTCGAGATCGGCACCGAGCGTGAGCGTGGGGGCTTTGGCGGCGAGGGCAGCGATATCGGCCACGCCGCTATTGGGGCGGACCGCCAACGCATAGGCATTCTCGAAGCCGAGCGGGCCGAGCAGAACGGTCTTCGGGCCCGCCGCCATCCAGCGCGCGATGTCGTTGAGCATCGCTCGGCGCGAGGGCGTGTCGGTGCGAGCCATCGTGCCTGCCCAGAGCGTGCCCGAATATTCGACATAGACGTCGATATCGCCGCTCTGGAGCGCGCGGAACGCCACGGCCGAGCCCAGCCCTTCGCGATAGGCGACATGGTAGCCAGCTTTCTCGAGTCGCCCGCCGATCAACCGGGCGAGGATATATTGCTCGGAGAAATTCTTGGCGCCGATCGTGACCGTGCGCTCGGCTGCGCGCAGCAGCGGCAGGCAGGCGAGCAACAGGCCGAGGATCAGCAGGGCGATACCGGTATAGGTCAGGCGGCGCTTTCGTTGACCGATGCCGCGCTCGATCAGGCCGAGCAGGCCGTCCGTGGCAAGCGCCAGCACGGCGGCGGCGATGCAACCGGACAGAACCAGGTCCCAACGCTCGATCTGGAGCCCGGCGAAGATCGGATTGCCGAGGCTCGGGTAGCCGACCGTGGTCGCGAGCGTCGCCGCGCCGATCGTCCAGACCGCGGCGGTGCGAACACCCGCCATCGCCACTGGCGCCGCAAGGGGAGCTTCGACCAGGCGGAGGCGCTGACGCGGAGTCATCCCGACCGCGTCGGCGGCCTGGAGCACGGCCGGGTCAATGCCCTGCAATCCGGCAATCACGTTTCGCAGGATCGGAAGCAGCGCATAGAGCGTGAGTGCGAGCAAGGCGGGCAGAAAGCCGAGCGCAGGTACCCGACCGTCCAAAAGCGCCGAAAGCGCCAGTAGCAAGGGATAGAAAAGCGCAAGCAGAGCAAGCCCGGGGATGGTCTGGACCAGTCCGGCCAAACCCAGCGCGATAGCCGCCAGTCGGGGCCTGCGCGCCGAAGCCAAAGCGAGCGGGAGGCCGATCAGCAGCGCCAGTCCCAGCGCGGCAGCAGCGAGCAGCACATGGCTCGCAAGCAGGGGCGGAAGCTGGCGCAGGGCTTCGTTCATTGGAGGAGTGCCGCCAGCCGCTCGGCCTGTTCGCGCGGCACGGCCACCAAGGCGTTGGCTTCCGGACCGGCCTGGCCCGAGAGGAGTTCCCTGGGACTGGCGTCGGCGACGATCTTGCCCTGGTTCATCACAATGATGCGATCGGCCAGCAGGAGCGCCTCGGCCATGTCGTGCGTGACGAGGATGGTGGTAAGGCCGAGTTCGTCGTGCAGCCTGCGCACCGTCTTGCCCAGCGTGTCGCGCGTGACCGGATCGAGCGCGCCGAACGGCTCATCCATCAGCAGCAACTTCCCCTCGCCCGCGAGCGCGCGGGCAATGCCGACGCGTTGTTGCTGGCCGCCGGACAATTGCCCCGGCAGGCGGCCGGCCAGATCAGGTGAAAGGCCGACACGTGCGAGTGCGGCACCGATGTCGACAGGCTCGCGTCCGGCAAGGCGGGGGATGATGCCGATATTCTCGGCCACGCTCAGATGCGGGAACAGGCCGATATTCTGGAAGACATAGCCGATGCCGCGCCGCAGCTGGATCGGATCGGCATGCGCAACGTCCTTGCCATCGACCAGAACCCGCCCCGTGTCGGGCGTGTCGAGCCGGTTGGCGAGGCGGAGCAAGGTCGATTTGCCCGAGCCCGACGGGCCCACCAGAGCGACGAAGGATCCGCGTTCGATCTTGAGCGAGACGTAATCGACCGCTGATACGCCGGCATAGCGGCGCGAGGCCTGTTCGTAGGCGAGCGCGGGCAGGCCCTCAGTCGACAATGGCGTCGATCGCCTGGGCCAGCGCCACGTCGCGCTCGGACAGGCCGCCGCAATCGTGCGTGGTGAGCAAGATGTCGACGCGGTTCCAGACGTTGGACCATTCGGGATGATGGTCCATCTTCTCCGCGATCAGGGCGATGCGCGCCATGAAGCCGAACGCTTCGGCGAAATCGGCGAAGACGACGCGGCGCGTGATCGCGTCGCGCGCCTCGTCATAGTCCCAATCGGGCAGATCATCGAGCGCATCGGCGCGTTCGGCCTCGCTCAACGCTTCGATCGCCATATGTCCCTCCTGCTGGCGCATGCGCACGCTTTCGGCTTATGTCGCGCGATGCTGCGGGCAGGTCAAACTCAGGGCTGGGGCCAGGCGCCCGACGCGGAGGCGATCGAAGCGCTGGCCCGCGCCGCAATCGACCGGTTGCCCGACGTCTTCCGCAAATATCTGGGCGATGTGGTGCTGCGCGTCGAGGAATTCGCAGACGACGCGACGCTCGACGAGATGGAGATCGAGAATCCGTTCGAACTGTCCGGCCTCTATCGCGGACGCCCGGTGGGCGAGAAATCGGTCGGCGACAGCGGCGCGCTCCCCGATATGATCTTCCTCTATCGGCGTGCCCTGCTCGACGAATGGGTCGAGAGCGGCGAGACGCTCGAGGCTTTGGTCAGCCACGTATTGGTGCATGAGGTCGGCCACCATTTCGGGCTGAGCGACGACGACATGCACGCGCTCGAAGCCGCGGCCGGCGCGTGACGCGGCTCGCGCTAGAACAGGTCGCCTGCTTTCGTGGCGGGCGCCTCCTGTTCGAGGATCTCAATTTCGCGCTGGGCCCAGGCGAGGGCATGCTGGTTACCGGAGCGAATGGAGTCGGCAAATCGAGCCTGTTGCGGATCGCGGCCGGGCTGCTGGCGCCGGCGGCCGGGCGCGTGGTGCGTGAAGGCGGTATTGCCTTGTCGGCCGAGGCCGCCGCGCTGGATGAGGACAGAAGCCTGTTCGCGGCGCTGCTTTTCTGGGCACGGCTCGATGGACGGGGGGATGAGGCGGTTGCGCTGGCGCTGGCTGCGATGGGCCTGGCGCGGATTGCCGAGGTGCCCGTACGGCTGCTCTCCACCGGCCAACGGCGCCGCGCGACTTTGGCGCGCGTGATCGCGAGCGGAGCCGGCATCTGGCTGCTCGACGAGCCGGCGAGCGGGCTGGACGCGGCATCGCTCGACGAATTGTCAGGGGCGATGGCGGGGCATCTTGCGGGCGGCGGCATCATCCTGGCGGCGAGCCATCAGCCTTTGGGGCTCGAGATGCGGGAGCTGGCGCTGTGAGCTCGTTCACGCGCCTGGTTCGCCAAGATCTGGCGGGTGCCTTCGCGCATGGGGGCGCCTGGCTGCCTCTGGTCTTCTATTTGCTGGTGGCGACGCTTTTTCCGTTCGCGATCGGGCCGGATGCGGACTTGCTTGCCAAGATCGGCAGCGGCGCGCTTTGGACCGCGGCCTTGTTGGCGGCGTTGCTGCCGGTCGAGCGGCTGGTGCGGCCCGACATCGCCTCGGGTGTGCTGGATCAGCTCGCGATCCGGGGCGTTGGCGACGAAAGCATCGCGGCCGCCAAGCTCGCCGCGCATTGGCTGAGCTTCGGGCCGCCATTGATGGTTGCGACGCTTCCGGCGGCGGCCCTGCTCAATCTGGATGGCGCGACGCTGACGCGGCTGGAGATAGGGTTGCTGATCGGGACCCCCGGCCTGGCAGCTTTGGGGCTGGCGGTAGCCGCGCTGACCGCGAGCCTGCGCGGCGCGGGCGCCTTGATCGGACTGGTGATGCTGCCGCTGGCGGTGCCGTTGCTGATTTTTGGCGCGAGTTCCGGCGCGGGAGCGCTGAAGCTGCTGGCAGCGACGAGCTTGCTGTTCGTGGCGGGTGCGCCATTTGTGGCGGGCGCGGCACTTAGGGCGGGTCGCTCCTAGATCCTCCCCGTTCCGGGGAGGATCTTAACGCGACCAGCGGGCGAAGATGGCGGTGGGGAGGAGGAGGCCGCGCGCTTCCTCGCGGACGGCCATTTCGCCGACCTCGATCGTACCACCGAGATCGGCCAGATCCTGTCTGAGTAGTTCGCCGATCGCGAGCGCGGACATGCGGACCGCATAGACGGTGAGCACCAGGAATTTGGAATTCTGATCGAGCAGTGCGCGGCAATGCTTGATCAGGCCGGGAAGATGCTCTTCAAGCCGCCAGACCTCGCCGTCGGGGCCGCGGCCGAATTTGGGCGGGTCGAGCAATATACCGTCGTAGCGGCGCTCGCGGCGTACCTCGCGCGCGGCGAACTTGACCGCGTCGTCGACCATCCAGCGGATCGGGCGATCGGCCATGTCGGACAGGAAGGCATTGGCCTTGCCCGCCTCGACCGATTTCTTCGACGCATCGACATGGGTGAGCTTCGCGCCCTTGGCGGCCAAAGCGAGCGTGCCGACGCCGGTATAGCCGAACAGGTTCAGCACCTCGTCGCCCTCGCCGGTGCGCTCGCGCATCCAGCTCCATTGCGGCGCCATGTCGGGGAAGAAAGCGAGATGGCGGAAAGGCGTGTTCTGCGCGAGGAAGCGGACCTCTTCCCACTTCATGTGCCAACCGCCGCGCGGGACATCGCGCGAGAGATGCCATTTGCCGCCGCCGTCCTCATCCGACGCGGCGATGAAGTCGCCGTCGGCGTTCCAGCTCGGATCGGCGGGCGCCCACATTGCCTGGGGTTCGGGCCGGATGAACTTGAAGCGGCCATAGCGTTCGAGCTTCCGGCCGTTGCCGGAATCGATCAGGCCGTAATCGGGCCAGGGTTCGGTGACGAGGGTGAGGAGGTGGGTCATATTTCCTCTCCCCTTGGGGGAGAGGAAGGGGCCCATCGCGGAGCGATGGGAAGGTGAGGGTGAGTCGGGGTGAGAGCGGAGTCACCCTCACCCCCCTGCCGCTCCGCGGCAGGTACCCTCTCCCCCAAGGGGAGAGGGTGCATCATGCCGCTTGCGCCAATTTGCCGCCGACCGTGGCGAGCGCCTCGCCGCCGGCGAGCGCGTTGGTGCCGGCCCGGCGGGCCTGGTCGAGCGTGACCGCGTCGATCAGGGCGACGGTTTCCGACGGGGGCACGATCCGGCCATGCACCTGGATCGAGCGGGCGAGATGGTCGGCGCGGGTGGCGACCGATTCGAGGCCCATCAGCAGGCCGGCCTTGGCCTGGGCGCGGGCGCGTTCGAGCTCGGCCTCGGTCAGGCCCTCGGCGGTCTCGGCCAGCACCTTGCGCGTGAGCGCGAGCGCCTGGCCAGCGTCGGCGCGCGCGGCGGCGCAATAGATGCCGAACAGGCCGGTATCGGCGTAGCTGTGCGCCCAGGCGTAGATCGAATATGCGAGCCCGCGCTCCTCGCGCACCTGCTGGAACAGGCGTGAGGACATGCCGCCGCCCGCCGCATTGGTGAAGAGCGACAGGGCATGCATGTCGGGATGCGTGTGGCCGACGCCTTCGAAGGCGAGCGCGACGTGGATCTGGTCGAACCGGCGGCGGTCGTGATGTGCGCCGCCGGCGAAGACGGCCGGTGCGGGCGCGTGCGGAGCGCCCGCGGCCATGTCGCCGAACAGCCGCTCGGCGAGCTTGAGCAATTCGTCCTCGTCGACCTTGCCCGCCGCGGCGAAGACCAGGCCTTCGGGGCGGTATTGATCCGCGATCCAGTGCCGCATCGCGGGCACGTCGATCGCGGCGATGCTGGCTTCGTCGCCCAGCACGGCCTCACCCAGTTGCTGACCGGCGAAGGCCGCGCCCTGGAGGTGGTCGAAGATGATGTCGTCGGGCGTGTCGCGCGCCTCGCCCAGTTCGGCGAGCACGACATGGCGCTCGCGTTCCAATTCCTCGGCGTCGAGATCGGCATTGCGGACCAAGTCCGCGATCAGCTCGCCGCCGAGCTGGAGATCGCCTGCCAAAGCGCGCGCCTGGAAGACGGTATGGTCGCGTGCGGTCCAGGCATTCAAGGATCCGCCTTTATCCTCGATCGCCTCGGCGATCTGGCGCGCCGAACGGCCGCCAGCACCCTTGAACACCATATGCTCGACCATGTGGGCGAGGCCGGACAGCCCCTTGGGCTCGGACCGCGCGCCGGCGTCGGCGTAGAGGCCGACCGCGATCGTCTCGACCCCCGCCATCGGCTCGACCGCGACCCGGAGGCCATTGGCGAGCAGGTGGAGCCTGGCGGTCATGCGGCCGGTGTCGCCCGCTCGGCGATATAGGCCTGGACGGTGGCGAGATCGCCCGGGAGCGTTTCGTAGCGCTCCTCGCGATCGAACAGGTCGCCGACGCGGATCGGTAGCGAGGGGCGGCCCCCGGTGGCGCGCTCGACCGCGTCGCGGAACTTGGCCGGATGCGCGGTGGCGAGCGTGACGATCGGCACGTCGGCGGGCAAGTCGGCGGCTATCGCCGCGGCGTATCCGATCGCGCTGTGCGGATCGAGGATCGTCGCCGACTGCTCATTGGCACGGCGCATCGCCATGTTCATCGCTTCGGGATCGATGCGGGCGCTGGTGAACAATTCCGCCGCTTGGCTACGCATCGCGGGCGTCAGGTTGAACTTCCGGTTCGCTTCGAAGCCCTTCATCGACGCGGCAAGCGCGGCACCGTCGCGGCCATGCAGGTCGAACAGCAGGCGTTCGAAATTGGAGCTGACCTGTATGTCCATCGACGGCGCGGCGGTTGGGGTGACGCTGCCGACCGAATAATCGCCTTCGCTGAGCGCGCGGTGGAGGATGTCGTTGACGTTGGTCGCGACGATCAGCTTGGCGACGGGCAGGCCCATCTTCGCCGCGACATAGCCCGCGAAGACGTCGCCGAAATTGCCGGTCGGGACCGAGAAGGCGACTTCGCGGTCGGGCGCGCCGAGGCGGACGGCGGCGTAGAAATAATAGACGATCTGCGCGGCCAGGCGCGCCCAGTTGATCGAGTTGACCGCCGACAAGGTGAAGCGGCCCGCGAAGCCCGCGTCCGCGAACATCGCCTTCACCATCGCCTGCGCGTCGTCGAAGCTGCCTTCGATCGCGATATTGTGGATGTTGGGCGCGAGTACGGTCGTCATCTGCCGGCGCTGCACGTCGGACACGCGGCCCTTGGGATGCAGCATGAACAGATCGACCTTGGCGCGGCCGGCGAGAGCATCGATCGCGGCCGAGCCGGTGTCTCCCGAAGTCGCGCCGACCACGGTCAGATGCGTGTCGCGGGTCGAGAGGAAGCGCTCGAACAACAGCCCGAGCAGCTGGAGCGCGACATCCTTGAAGGCGAGCGTGGGGCCGTGAAACAGCTCCAGCACCCACTGGCGGCTGTCGAGCTGGACCAAGGGGGTAACGGCGGCGTGGGCGAAGCGGCCGTAGGCGGTGTCGCACAGCTTGCGGAGTTCGTCCTGGCTCAGCGAATCGCCGACGAACGGCGACAGGATCGCGACCGCGGTGTCGACATAAGACAGGCCGGCAAGCGCGCCAATCTGGTCGCGCGTGAAAGTGGGCCATGTCTCCGGGACATAGAGGCCGCCATCCCTGGCGAGGCCGGCGAGCGTGACGCCCTCGAAATCGAGTGCGGGCGCATCCCCGCGCGTGCTGACGTAAAGCATGGCGCGCGCGTTAGCGGGATGGGGGCGTCAGGGCAACTTTGCGCGCCCTTTGCCAGAGCGCGACGCCGTAAATGATCAGCGCCACGCCCGCGAACAGGAACCATTGCACCGCGTAGGACAGATGATTGTTGGGGATATCGGCGGGATTGGGCTGCGCGGTCGGCTTAAGGCCGGGCGCTGCCACGTCGCTGACGATCATCGGTGTGGGCGGCGGCGGGGTGACGAGCAGGTTCATCAGGAAAGGTTGCGTGCCCGAGGCCCAGGTGAGGCGGCCTTTAACCGGCCCACCCTTCCAGGCCGGCGCCTGCGAATCGCCGGAAATACCCATATCGACCAGCACGCCGGGCCCTTCCGCACCGGTGCGGCAGGCCGCGATGTGGCGCCAGCCGGGATTGCCGTCGGCGGAGCGGCCTGCCTGCGCGCGCCAGTGCGTCGCATCGAGGCAGGTAACGCTGGTCCGGCGGTAGAGCGCGTCGTCGGTGACGGGGAACAAGGCGACGAAGGGAAGCGGCGGCTTGGCCTGGTTCGCGGCATATCTTGCCAGCAGCGCCTCTTTCTCGTGCAGGCGATGGATTTGCCACACGCCGAGGCGGACCATCAGCAAGGCCGCGAGCAGCACGATGATCGTCGGCACGACCGGAATGATGCGCTTCATTTCACGATCCGCCCTTCGCGCGCGGCGTGGGCATATTCGAGCGCGAGCAGCACGCCCTTGGAGGCGCGCAGGGAGACGATCGTCATCGCGAGGATGATCGGTGGCCACAGGATCAGGTGAACCCAGAAAGGCGGGGAGAATTTGAGCTCGACCACGATTGCGGCGGCGGCGGTGATCGCGCCGAGGATCAGGATCAGGAAAGCGGCCGCGCCGTCGCCGACGTTGAAGCTGGAGAAATCGAGCCCGCATTTGGAACAGCGGTCGGCGAATTTGATCCAGCCGGCGAACAAGGTGCGCGCATCGCAGCGCGGGCAATGGCCGGCGAGCCCGGCCCTGATCGGTGGGGGCGGAGCGTCGGGCACGTCAGGCGCGGCCGACGCACCACGGATCGGGTTGCATGTCGAGCGGTTGCCCTTCTTCGCCCGGGGCGGGGAAGCGCGCCTTGAAGGTGAAGGCCCGCGGGCTCGGGCCGTAGCGGTCGAGCATCCACAGGCGCGACAGGCCTTCCTCGACCGTGGGTTTGTGCCCAGCGGGGATCCACCAGAGCGCCTGATAGGCGCCCTCGAACCGGTCGAACCATTCGCGGCGGCGCGCCATGAACGGCGTGTGGCTGCTGCGGTACACGAACTGGAACAGGGCATCCGCGTCGGCCCAGACCGACATATTGACGATGAATTGCGGATCGGGCGACGGGCGGATGTCGGTCGCGCCCGCGCCGCTCTCATCCTTGAGGCGCCAGACGAAGCCGGCCGATGCCTCCGCCAGCGCGTTCACATGCGCCAGCGCGTTGACGAAATCGGCAACCGCAGGATCCTCGGCGGGCGCCACCAGACGCCCGACGTTGATCTGTGCTAGTTGCCAGCCGTGCGGCATCAGCCGGCGATCGGCGCGCCCCAGCCGCCCCAGACATAGATCGAGACGAATAGGAACAGCCATACGACGTCGACGAAGTGCCAGTACCAGGCCGCCGCCTCGAAGCCGAAATGCTGCCTGGGCGTGAAGTCGCCGCGATAGGCGCGGACGAGGTTCACGATCAGGAAGCAGGTGCCGATCAGCACATGGAAGCCGTGGAAGCCGGTCGCCATGAAGAAGGAGGCGCCGTAGCTCAGCCCCTTAAAGGCGAAGGGCGCGTGCGCATATTCCCAGCCCTGGATGCACGAGAAGGTGATGCCGAGCAGGATCGTGCACCACAGGCCGCGGATGAGGCCCTTGCGATCGCCGTGGATCAGCGCGTGGTGCGCCCAGGTGACGGTCGTGCCCGAGCAAAGCAGGATCAGGGTGTTAAGCAGCGGGAAGGCGAAGGGATTGAGGACGGTGATGCCCTTGGGCGGCCATACGCCGCCGATCACGTCCGCGGTCGAGGGGAAGAGCGAGAAGTCGAACCACGCCCAGAACCAGCCGAGGAAGAACATGACTTCGGAGGCGATGAACAGGATCATGCCATAGCGCAGATGGAGCGACACGACCGGGGTGTGATCGCCGGCATGCGCCTCGCGGATCACATCCGACCACCAGGAGAACATGGTGAAGAGCACGCCCGCCAGGCCGGCGAAGAAGATCCAGCCGCCATAAGCCGCGCTATGCATCCACATGATGCCGCCCGAAGCCATCAGCAGCGCGCTGAACGAGCCGATCAGCGGCCAGATGCTCGGCGGCAGGATATGGTATTCGTGGCTCTTCGCTCCGGCCATGTGCGTCGGATCCCTGTTAGTGTCTTTGACTATCCCCTTAGCTTGCCGTTTTCGGCTTCGCTACCGGGTAAAATGTGTAGGAGAGCGTGATCTCACTGATGTCGTTGGCATCCGGATCCTTGGCGAACCCCGGGTCGACGTAGAAGACCACCGGCATCCGTACGCGCTCGTGCGGTTTCAGCGTCTGCTCGGTAAAGCAGAAGCACTGGATCTTCACGAAATATTGGCCGGCCTGGGGCGGGCTGACGTTGAACGCCGCGCTGCCGGTGATCGTATGGTTGCTGTTGTTGACCGCGGTGAAGAAGACCATCTGGCGCGCGCCGACCGCGACGTGGGTGATGCGCTGGTCGGGCTCGAACGTCCACGGCAGATCGGGCGCGGTGTTGGCATCGAAGCGGACGTTGACGAAATGGCCCACGACCGCGCCGGGTGCGACCGCGTTCAAGCGCTCCTGCACGGTGCCGTTCCAACCTGTCGCCTGGCAGAACATGCGGTAGAGCGGTACGCTGGCGAAGCCCAAAGCGAGCGCGCCCCCCGCGACGAACAGCATGATCAGGCCGGTGCGCCGCTTGGCGCGGTCAAGAGGCGCCGAGCTGGCCATTACATCATCCTTGCGATCGAGATGGCGAAGAACAGGACGACCAGCGCCCCCAATATCCAGGCGGTCACTTTCGCCCGCGCGCGCTGGCGGCGGCGATATTCGTCTTCGAACTCAGGGGTCATGCAAGCACCATCCGGTCGACCACCAGCGCTCCGAACAGGACGAAGAGGTAGAGGATCGAGAATTTGAACAAGGCGCGTTCGGGTTTCATCAGCGCCTGATCGGTTTCCTGGCTTAGTCCCACACGCGCGGCGAGCAGCAGGAACCAGGCGCTGAGCAGGCCCGCGGTGAGCCCATAGATCGCGCCGGTCAGACCGAGCGGCCAAGGCGCGACCGCGGCCGCCACCATCGGCAGCGTGTAGAGGAACACCTGGCGCCGCGTCGTGCGGATACCTGCCACCACCGGCAGCATCGGCACGCCGGCGGCGGCGTAATCGGTGCGCACGAACAAGGAGAGCGCCCAGAAGTGCGGCGGCGTCCACAGGAAGATGAGCAGGAAGAGCAAAACCGGCAGCAGCTCGATCCTGCCGGTCGCGGCGGCCCAGCCGATCAGCGGCGGGAAAGCGCCGGCCGCACCGCCGATCACGATATTCTGCGGCGTGCGGCGCTTGAGCCAGACGGTGTAGACCAGGACGTAGAAGAGGATCGACACGGCCAGGATCGCGGCGGCGAGCAGATTGACGGCCAACCCCATCAGCACGACCGAGCCCACCGCAAGCGCAACCCCGAAATGAAGCGCCGACTGGCGGTCCATCCTTCCCGCGGGAAGCGGGCGGCCTTTGGTGCGCTTCATATGCGCATCGAGATCGGCCTCGTACCACATGTTGAGCGCGCCCGAGGCACCCGCGCCGATGGCGGTGCACAGGATCGCGGTGAAGCCCAGAACGGGATTGATATGGCCCGGCGCCGCCAGCAACCCGCACAGAGCGGTGAAGACGACCAAGGTCATCACGCGCGGTTTGGTGAGCGCGAGGAAATCGCGCCATTCGGCCGGCAGCGCGGGCGTAATCGGAACGGCGGGGGAGGACATTTGCGCGCGCTATAGGCGCATGAGAAGATTCGCGAAAGTCATTGCTCTACGCGATTCCCGTTGGGCGGATTCTGGCTGCCGACAAACTACTGCAGCGTGACGATCGAACAACGAAAAAGCGCCCCGGGGTTGCCCCGGAGCGCTTGTTCCTGTGCCCGTTCGGACCGCTTGCGCGTCAGTCGATGCGCGGGAGCTGTTCGAACTGGTGGTAAGGCGGCGGGCTCGGCAGCGTCCATTCGAGCGTGGTGGCGCCTTCGCCCCAAGGATTGGCCGGCGCCTTCGGGCCCGCGAACAGCGAGTAGAAGACGTTGACGAAGAAGATCACCATGCTGATCGCCATGATGAAATAGCCGTCGGTCGCGATCGTGTTCCAATGCTCGAATGCATTGGGATAATCGGGATAGCGGCGCGGCATGCCCTGCAGGCCCAGGAAATGCATCGGGAAGAACAGGATGTTCACGCCGATGAAGAAGATCCAGAAATGCAGCTGGCCGAGCAGCTCGTTGTACATGCGGCCCGACATCTTCGGAAACCAGTAATAAAAGCCCGCGAAGAGCGAGAAGACCGCGCCCAGCGACAGCACGTAGTGGAAGTGCGCCACCACGTAATAGGTGTCCTGGAAATAATTATCGATGCCGCCGTTGGCGAGCAGCACGCCGGTGACGCCGCCCACGGTGAACATGAAAATGAAGCCGATCGCCCACACCATCGGCGTCTTGAACGACAGCGAGCCGCCCCACATCGTCGCGATCCAGGAGAAGATCTTGATGCCGGTCGGGACCGCGATCACCATCGTCGCGGCGGTGAAGTACATCTTGGTGTCGACCGACAGGCCGGTGGTGAACATGTGGTGCGCCCACACGACGAAGCCGACCACGCCGATCGCGACCATGGCATAGGCCATGCCGAGATAGCCGAAGATCGGCTTCTTGCTGAAGGTCGAGATGATGTGGCTAACCATGCCGAAGCCGGGCAGGATCATGATGTACACTTCGGGGTGGCCGAAGAACCAGAAGAGATGCTGGTAGAGGATCGGATCGCCACCACCCGACGCGTCATAGAAGGCCGTGCCGAAATTGCGGTCGGTCAGCAACATCGTGATCGCGGCGGCGAGCACCGGCAGCGCCAGCAGCAGCAGGAAGGCGGTGACCAGCACCGACCAGGCGAAGAGCGGCATCTTGTGCAGCGTCATGCCCGGCGCGCGCATATTGAGGATGGTGGTAATGAAATTGATCGCGCCCAGGATCGACGACGCGCCTGCCAGGTGGAGCGACAGGATCGCCATGTCCACCGCCGGGCCGGGCGAACCCGATGTCGAAAGCGGCGCATAAGCCGTCCAGCCGATACCGGCACCAGGGCCGGTACCGCCCGAGAACATGGTCGAGCCGAGCAGCAGCGTGAAGGACGGGATCAGCAACCAGAAGCTGATATTGTTCATGCGCGGGAACGCCATGTCCGGCGCGCCGATCATGATCGGAACAAACCAATTGCCAAAGCCGCCGATCATTGCCGGCATGACCATGAAGAACACCATGATCAGGCCGTGCGCGGTGACGAGCACGTTCCAGAAATGGTGCGCCTGGTCGGCGGTGCCGACGCCGTGGAAGAATTCGTACCATTTGCCGAGATACTGGATGCCGGGGTGCGCGAGCTCGACGCGCATCATGCCGGAGATGGTGCCACCGATGATACCCGCGCAGATCGCGAAGATCAGGTAGAGCGTGCCGATATCCTTGTGGTTGGTCGACATGAACCAACGCTGGAAGAAGGCCGGCTTGTGATCGGCATCGTGATGCTCATCGCCATGCTCGGCATGGAAATGGCTGGGATGGGCGGCGATATCAGTCATCTATCTGGCCTTCAGTTCTGCGCGACGGCAGGCTGGGAAGTAGTGGCGGGCTTGGCGGATGTGCCCGGGACGGCGGCGTCGGCCGGAACCGGGCCGGCCGCGGCCTTGCCTTCGGTCGCGGGCGAACCGGCGGTGGCGTCGGGATTCGCCGCGCCCTTGGCGCCCGGCATGGTGCCGCCCTTATAGGCGACCCATTGCGCGAACTGCGCTTTGGTCACGACCTCGACCGCGATCGGCATGAAGGCGTGGCGCGCGCCGCAAAGCTCCGAACACTGGCCGAAATAGACGCCCGGATGGTCGGGTGCCTTGAACCAGGTCTCGTTGAGACGGCCGGGAACCGCGTCCATCTTGACCCAGAAAGCGGGGACTGCCCAGCTGTGGATCACGTCGTTCGAGGTGGTGATGACCTTCACGACCGCGCCTTCCGGCACGACCATGCGCTCATCGACCGCGAGCAGGCGAGGTCCGTCGGCGTTAGTGCGGGGCTTTTCCTTGCCGGTCGCCTCGCCTTTTTCCTTCAGCATGTTGGACACGACCTCGAAGTCGCCATTGTCCGGATACTGGTAGGTCCAATACCATTGATTGCCGATCGCCTTGACCGTCAGGTCGGCTTTCGGCGTCTCATATTGGTGCGCGAGCAGCCGGATCGAGGGCACCGCGATGCAGACCAGGATGATCACCGGAAGCAGGGTCCAGACGATCTCGATCACCGTATTGTGGTGCGTGTGCGACGGCGTCGGGTTGGCGCGCGCATTGTAGCGGACGATGACCCAGATCAGCAGGATCAGCACGAATACCGAGATGATCGCCATCATCGGGACGAGAATGTCGTCGTGGAACCATTGCGCTTCGCCGCCGATCGGCGTCACCTGCGGCTGCAGGCTGATCTTGTCGGTCGGCATGCCGATGCCCGGGGTCGGCGCGATGTGGACGATGTCGCCCGGCTTGCCTGCCACCACGGGCGGCGTCGGCGACGGCGTCGGCGTGCCCGGATGCGGTGTGACCGTCTGGACCGACGGTTCAGCTTGGGCGAATGCGGGCTGGACGCCGAGTGCGGCGAGCCCCATCAACATAGCGAGGACGGTGCCCCGGATCGTCTTCAACACTCGGATCATTCCCCAGTTCGAGACCTTTGGGTCATGGCACGACGGCATATTTGCCGGACGCACCCGGGGGCCGTCTCAACACCGGATCGTGGGGAAATGCAAGCTGTTGAAGGCAGTCACGCCCGCGTCTATCGCGCTTGTCGCAAGTGAAAGGCGGGAAGAGACTATGACCGACGAGGAAGTGCTGGCCGAATTCCGTGCGGCGGACGCCCTGCTGGAAGGTCATTTCATCCTGTCGTCGGGTCTGCGCAGCCCGCGTTACCTGCAATGCGCGCGGGTTTTGATGAGCCCGGCCCGCGCTGCGCGTCTGGCCGAGGCGCTCGTCGCACGTTTGCCCGCGGAGATCCGCGCAAGCCTGGAAGCGGTGGTCTCGCCCGCGATGGGCGGAGTGATCGTCGGGCAGGAAATGGGCCGTGCGCTCGGCCTCGACGCGATGTTCGTGGAACGGCCGTCGGGCACGTTCGAGCTTCGGCGCGGCTTCTCGCTGCGGCCCGGTCAAAAGGTGCTGATGATGGAGGATGTCGTCACCACCGGCCTTTCCTCGCGCGAGGCGATCAAGGCGATCGAGGAGGCGGGCGGACAGGTGATCGCGGCGGGTGCTTTAGTCGATCGGTCGAACGGCAAGGTCGAACTCGGCGTGCCCTTCTTCCCGCTGATCCGGCTGGAAGTGCCGACCTACGAAGCCGACAAGCTGCCGCCCGAACTGGAAGCGATTCCGGCGATCAAGCCGGGAAGTAGGGCCAAGCCATGACCGCAAAGCTTCGCCTTGGCGTCAACATCGATCATGTCGCGACCGTGCGGAATGCGCGCGGCGGCGACCATCCCGATCCGGTGCGCGCGGCAGAGCTGGCGGCGAAAGCGGGTGCGGACGGCATCACCGCGCATCTGCGCGAGGACCGGCGCCACATCACCGACAAGGATATCGAGCGGCTGATGGCGGCAATCAGCCTGCCCTTGAATCTGGAGATGGCCGCGACCGACGAAATGGTCGGCATCGCGCTCAGGCACCGGCCGCATGCCGCCTGCATCGTGCCCGAGAAAAGACAGGAGCGTACCACCGAGGGCGGGCTGGATGCGGATGGCCATCGCGAGGCCCTGGCGCCGATGGTCAAGGCCTTGGGCGATGCCGGCATCCGCGTCAGCCTGTTCATCGAACCGACTGCGGCGCAAGTGGAGGCCGCCATCTTCCTCGGCGCGCCCGTGGTGGAGTTCCATACCGGCCGCTATGCGCATCGCACCGGCGCGGCGCGCACGGACGAGCTGAGGCGCATCGCCGACATGGCCGCGCTCGCCGCCAAGAACGGGATCGAGCCGCATGCCGGGCACGGCCTGACCTATGACAATGTCGCGCCCGTTGCGGCGATCCCGCAGATTGCGGAGCTCAATATCGGTCATTTCCTGATCGGCGAGGCGATTTTCGTCGGGCTGGAGGAGGCGGTGCGGCGGATGCGCAGCGCGATGGACGCGGCGCGGTGAAACCCCTCTCCCGTCTCGGGAGAGGGAGGGGCCCGCGCCACGAAGTGGCGTGGGAGGGTGAGGGCAAGCATGCCTCGCTCTCTTGCCCTCACCCTTCCCACCGCTGCGCGGCGGGCTCCTTCCCTCTCCCGGAGCGGGAGAGGGAGTTATGATCATCGGGCTCGGTTCCGACCTGTGCAATATCGAGCGGATCCAGGCGTCGCTCGACCGGTTCGGGGACAAATTCGTTACCCGCGTCTTCACCGATATCGAGCGCGCCAAGGCCGAGAAGCGCGTCATGACGCGCGCGGGCACCTACGCCAAGCGCTTCGCCGCGAAGGAGGCTTTCTCCAAGGCGATCGGAACCGGGTTCAACCAGGGCGTTTTCATGAAGGACATCGGCGTGGTCAATCTGCCGAGCGGCGCGCCGACGCTGGCCCTGACCGGCGGCGCGAAGGCCAAGCTTGACGCCATCACCCCGCCGGGCCACGCGGTGGACATTCATGTCACGCTCACGGATGACCATCCATGGGCGCAGGCGTTCGTCATCCTGTACGCACGACCGATCTAACGGGGTTTTTGAGTTTTGACCGAGCCGAACGCGACCTTTGCCGCGACCAAGAAGGACAAGCCCGCGACCGATTGGGTCGCGGAGATCAAGAGCTTCGCCTGGCTGATCCTGGCGGTGCTGGCGGTGTGGAGCTTCGTTGCCAAGCCCTTCTACATCCCGTCGGAATCGATGATGCCGACCTTGATCAAGGGCGACCGGCTGGTCGTGACCAAATATCCTTACGGCTATTCCTACGTCTCGCCCGCGCCGTTCCATCTTTTGCCCTTCATCCATGGCCGTCTGTTCGGCCGGATGCCGCAGCGGGGCGATGTCGTGATCCTGAAGCCGCCGGGCGAGGATTCGGATTATATCAAGCGCGTGATCGCGTTGCCGGGCGATCGCATCGAGGTGCGCGAGGGCGTCGTGATCCTGAACGGCGTGCCGGTGCCGCGCGTGCGATTGTCCCCGGCAATGATCCCGATCGATGCCAATGTGCCCTGCGACAACCAGGCCGAGAGTCAGTTCCGCAAGACCGAAGCCGATGGCAAGGATTATTGCGAATTGCCGCGCTTCCGCGAAACTTTGCCCAACGGCGTCAGCTACGACACGATCGACGACGGCTATCGGCCGGGCGGGCCCGACGATTATCCGGAAATCACCGTGCCTAAAGGCCAGGTGTTCCTGATGGGCGATAACCGCGACGAATCGGCCGATAGCCGTGTCGCGGTCAATGAAGCTGGCTTGGGTGGCCCGGTGCCGTGGGAGAATCTCGGCGGGCGCGCCGAATTCATCACTTTCTCCTACGATGGCTCCACGCAATATTGGAATCCGATCAGCTGGTTCAGCGCGCTGCGCCATGGCCGCGCGGGGACTAGCTTGAGGCCGACGCACGGCAAATAAGGGGATTGGGCAAGAATGGCGGACAAGCCGGCGAGTGGGGGGTGGAAAGCCGAGGCGAGGAGCCTGGCCGGCATGGTGCTGGCGATCCTGTTCGTCTGGACCTTCGTTGCCCGGCCTTTCTACATCCCGTCCGAATCGATGATGCCGACGCTGATCAAGGGCGATCGGCTGGTCGTCACCAAATATCCCTATGGCTATGATTATGCGTCGCTGATCTACCATCCGACCCCGTTCGGCGGCCGGCTCTTCGGCAAGCTGCCGAAGCGGGGCGACATCGTCACGCTCGACCGCGACGGCGAAGATCTGATCAAGCGCGTGATCGGGCTGCCGGGCGATCGGATCGAAGTGCGGCAGGGCGTGGTCATCCTGAACGGCAAGCCCGTGCCGCGCGTGCACGAAACGCCCGCGATGATTCCGGTCGATGCCAATGTGCCCTGCGCGACCTTGGCCGAGGCGCCGTTCCGCAGGACCGAAGCCGACGGCAAGGATTATTGCGAATTGCCGCGCTATCGCGAGACATTGCCCAACGGCGCGACCTACGACACGATCGACGCCGGCTATTATCCGCAGGTCGACGATTATCCGGAAATGGTGGTGCCGCCGGGCCATGTCTTCGTGATGGGCGACAATCGCGACGAATCCGCCGACAGCCGCGTGCCGTTCGACGACAATGGCCTGAACGGCCCGATCCCCCTGGAAGCGATCAGCGGCCGGGCCGAAGCGATCACGCACAGCTATGACGGCAATGGCCAGATCTGGAACCCGATCAGCTGGGTGACCGCGCTGCGCCATCATCGCGCCTTGATCAGCCTCCGCCCGCAACAGGCGGGACGCTGAGCATGGCGCGGGCACCACGCGAGGCGCCGGGCCCGAGCGACTTCACCGATCCCGCGACCAACCGCGAATTCCACCGGGCTGCAGTGTGGATCGGGATGGTGGTCGCGGTGGCGCTGGTCTGGCTGCTCGCCCAGCCATTGCTGTTGATCATGGGCGGGGTGGTGTTCGCGGCCTTGCTCGATGGCGGCGTGCGGCTGCTCGGCAAGGCCTTTCCGCGTGTGGGAAGGGGCTTGCGGCTGGCGGTGGTGGCGACCTTTGCGATCTGCTTCCTGATCGGCTTCTTCTACCTTGCTGGTAGCCAATTGGCGGGCCAGTTCGAGGCGCTGCGCGCGGTGGTGATGGTTCAGATCGGTCACATCGTCGACTATGGTCACCGCCTCGGCCTTGTGCCGCCCAACCAGGGCGCGGGCCAGATCGGGCAGCAATTGGTCGGCTCGCTGGGACGGGTGACCGCCGCGCTGGGCAGCGCGCTCGGTGCGCTTTCCAGCCTGCTTGCGATGATCGTGCTCGGCCTGTTCATCGCTATGGAGCCGCGCATCTATGAGCGCGGTATCGCCTGGATGCTGCCGCTCAAGAACCGGCAGGATTTCTATCGCACCGCCGACAAGATGGGGCATACTCTGCGCCGGCTGATGGCGGGGCGGCTGGTCGGCATGGCGGTGGAAGGGCTGTTCGTCGGCCTCTCGCTCAGTCTGATCGGCGTGCCGATGGCGCCTTTGCTCGGCGTGCTGACCGGCCTGCTCGCCTTCCTGCCGACGATCGGCGGGATCGTGTCGGGCGCATTGATCGTACTGGTCGGCTTTTCGGCGAGCACCAATATCGGGATCGGGGCGATCATAGTCTACGTGCTGGTGCAGACGTTCGACGGCTATGTGGTGGTGCCGATGGTTGCGCGGCGCGCGGTCGATCTGCCGCCGGCGCTCGTGCTGGGCTGCCAGCTTTTGTTCGGGGCGCTGTTCGGCATTCTCGGCCTGGCCTTGGCCGATCCGATCGTGGCGATGATGAAGGTGCTGCTCGAGGAGAAGAGCGAGCTGGCGGCCGAGGACGCGAAGACGTCCTGACGCTTACTGTTCCGGCTGTTGCTGGGCCTGTTGCTGCATCTGTTGCATCTGCTGCATGCGCTGGATCATCTCCGGCGTGATCGGCTGAAAATCTTCCAACGTCAGGTCGAACACCAATACGCTATTGGCAGGGATCGGTCCGTTGGGTTCAGCCCCATAGCCAAGTTTCGCGGGAATCCAGACGCGGTAGGTCGCGCCCTTCGACATCAGCATCAACGCTTCGCTAAAGCCGGGAACAACCCCTGCGACGGGCAAAGGCGCGGGATGGCCGGGCGCGGATGCGTCGAACACGTTCCCGTTGAGGAGCGATCCCTTATAGTCGACTAACGCGATGTCGTTGGCGGTCGGCTTGGGACCGTTGCCTTCCTTGATGATCTGGTATTCCACGCCCGAAGCGGTGGTGTGCACGCCCCAGAGCTTGGCGTTGGCGGCCATGAACCGATCACCCGTCAGGGCGGAAACGGCCGCCTTTTCGCTGCTGATATAGGCCGCGGCTATGCCACCAGCCAGGAGCACGGCAACGCCGGCCCACAATGCGACAATCCCGCTCTTGCCCACCGGGCGGAGCGGGACTGCGGTCACGTCTGACACGAAATCAGGCCTTACCGGGCCTGATCGCGCTCGGCGCGCTTACGCTCCAGCTTGCGGGCGCGGCGGACGGCGGCGGCGCGCTCACGCGCACGCTTTTCCGACGGCTTCTCGTAATGACGGCGCAGCTTCATCTCGCGATACACACCTTCGCGCTGCAGCTTCTTCTTGAGCGCGCGCAGGGCCTGATCGACATTGTTATCGCGAACGATGATCTGCATAAAAAACCAATTCTCCAATCGGACCGACGCGTCCGTCAGCCGGCAATAAAAGAGTGACGCCGCGGGCAGAGCCTGCGTCGGGAAGCGGCGCCCCTAACAGCGCGAACCTGATTCTACAAGCTAATAAGGCCACAAACCGCCTTCGGTTTCATCCGAAGCGATAGGCCGAGACGGTCCAGCCGATCACCCGATCCCGAAGGTCGTGGACCGCCGGATCGTCGCCGCCTGCGCCAAGCGCCACCATCAAGGGGATCAGATGCTCTTCACGCGGATGGGCGAAACGCGCCTGCGGCAGGTTCGCCCAGTCGGCAATGCGCGCGCGGCGCTGCTCCGGATCGGGGTCGGTCACCGCCGCGCTGAGCGCGTCGTCGAACATATCGGCCTGCGCGGTCACGTCGTGGCCGAGGCTGCGCATATTGTGGAAGCTCATTCCCGATCCGACGATCAGGACCCCCTCGTCGCGCAATGCCGCCAGCGCCTGGCCCGCGCGGATGTGTGCGTCCGGATTGAGATCCTTGCGCAAGGAGAGCTGGACGGTCGGAATGTCGGCATCGGGCACCATCACCTTCATCGGAATGAAGACGCCATGATCCCAGCCGCGCGTATCGTTTTCGCCCACCGCAAAGCCCGCGGCTTCCAGCAATGTCCCGACCCGCTCCGCAAGCGCGGGCGACCCGGGCGCATCCCATTCGAGCAGATAGGTATGGTCGGGAAAGCCGTAATAATCGAACAGCAGGCCCGGCTGCGCCCCGGTGTGGACGGTGAAATCGGCTTCCTCCCAATGACCCGAGACGATCAGGATGGCCTTCGGCTTCTCCGGCAGCGAGGGCAGGACCGACGCGAGATAATCGCGCATGCGTGCCCAGGCGGGCGGGCAGGAGCCGTCGGGATTGAGGAAGAAGCAGGGACCTCCGCCATGCGGGAGGAAGAAAGTCGGCTGGCGCATCGCGAGCGATATGGGATGGCGCCGGCGCTTTCCAATCCATCGCCCAGTTTATAGGGTGCGGCGATGACCCGCTTCACCGTCAATGGCGAGCCCGTCCATTACAAGATGGACCCGCAGACCCCGGTCCTTTGGGCCTTGCGCGATGCCTCGAACCTGACCGGCACCAAATATGGTTGCGGCACGGGCGATTGCGGCGCCTGTACGGTGATCGTCGACGGGGTCGCGCGTCGTTCGTGCCAGATCACGATCGGCGCGATCGAAGGCACGTTCGTGACCACGATCGAAGGGCTGAGCGAAGATCGCAGCCACCCCCTGCAGCAGGCCTTTGCCGCCGAGAATGTGCCGCAATGCGGATATTGCATGTCGGGCGTGCTGATGGCCGCCGCGGCCCTGTTGCAGCATACGCCCGATCCCACCGACGCGCAGATGGACGAGGCGATCACCAATCTCTGCCGCTGCGGCACCTATCCCCGCATCCGTCGCGCGATCCGCCGCGCGGCGCAGGCGGGCAAAGGCGGCGAAGGGCTCGCGGCGGCGCCTCCACCCGAGATCGACCCCGAGGATGCCGCGGCGGCGGTGCCAGCGCTGACACCGCCGCACAAGTGAACCGCTCCTCTTGGCAAGCTTTCTGAACGCTGACGGATCAATTCAGCGAGCGATCACGCGCGCGCGTTCAAAAGGGGCGTTAGTGGCGGCAGGCGCATGCCTTCCGTCGAGAGGAGAGAGACGATGAAGAGCATGAGGATGGCCTTGCTCGCCGCGGCTGCCTTGGCGGTCATGCCGGCGACGGCCTGGGCGGACAGGCCGGACAAGCCGGACAAGCCGGATCAAGGCGACCATGGTGGCCACGGCGATCGCGGCAATCATGGCGGCGGTGATCATCCGCGCCCCGCGCCCCCGCAAGGCGGCGGCCATGGATCGGGTATGATGGTGATGCCGGGTGGCCCGCCGGGCGGCTTCCGCCCGAGCCCGCCGCAGGCCCAGCCCCCATCACGGCCGCAGGACCGGGGTAATTGGCAGGGTGGCTGGCGCGGCCCGGGCGCGCAGGAGCGCGGCGATGTTCGCGTCGATGCGCCTCGCCCGATTCCGGCGCCCAATGCCGATACCGGCCAGGCGCGCGCACAATGGCGTCAGGGCGATCATGGCGGGAATTGGGCCGGCAACGGCCAGACCTACCAGCCCAATGGCGACCATCACTGGGACAATAATAACCGCGGGCCCTGGAATGGCGGCGACCGTCGTCCGGGCAACGATACGCATCAGTGGGACAATGGACGCAACCAATGGGGCAATGGCGATCACCGCTGGGATGGCAATCGCGGCCCGGGGGATCATGGCGACCATCGCTGGGACGGGCGCCCCAATCCGGGCGGTCCCTGGAACGGCAATCATGACTGGAACAATCGTCCCGGCGGTAACGACCATCGGTGGGATCACCGCTGGGATCCGGGCCGCTGGCGCAACGACCACCGCTATGACTGGCGCAACTGGCGCGACAGCCACCGCGACATCTTCGTCCGCCGCTATTTTGCGCCGCGCGGCTATCATTATCGATCGGTCTATGCGGGCTTCTTCCTCGAGCCGCTTTTCTATGGCTCGAGTTATTGGCTCGACGATCCCTACGATGATTACCGCCTGCCCCCGGTCGACTGGCCGCTGCGTTGGGTCCATTATTACAACGACGCGCTGCTCGTCGACGTCACCACCGGCGAAGTCGTCGATGTCATTCCGAATTTCTTTTTCTACTAAATCCTAAATTCCTGCAGGCCGGTGCCGCTTCCACGGCGCCGGCCTCAACTATTCTGATAGAGTCAGTCCTATGCTCTTATCTTGCCAGAAGCTGACAATCGCATTCGCGGGCTGTTCAGCGAATCAGGATTAAACCCGTTCGAGGGTGAACGTGCCAAAGCATGTTCAGTCTTCGAAGGGATAGAAAAGGAGTAGGAATATGCGCAACGCCATTATTGCAGGCCTGCTGGCCGCTACTGTGGTCCCGACCATCGCGCAGGCGCAGGATGCCGAGCTCCGGCATGATCGTCGCGACATTCGCGACCAGTGGCGCGATGTCGCCCGCGATTATCGCGACGGCGCGTCGATGCATCGGATTCGCGAGGACCGGCGCGACGTGCGCGATGCGCGCCGCGAATATCGCGGCGACTGGCGCGACTATCGCGATCGCCACCCCGACTATTATCGCCGCGCGGCCTGGGTCGGGCCGCGCGGCTATCGCTGGCATCCGGTGACGGTGGGCTATCGTTTCGATCCGGTCTTCTATGACCGCCGCTATTGGATCGATCCCTATCGCTATCATCTGCGCCCGGTGCTCGGTTATCAGCGCTGGGTCCGCTACGGCCGCGACGTGGTGCTGATCGACGTCCGCAACGGCCACGTGCTGGAGGTCAATAGCGGCTTCTTCTTCTAAGTTTTCGAGCTTGTTACGTAGCTTGTCGTAACAAGGGAGGCCTGGTGCGGGAGACCGTGCCAGGCCTTTTGCTTGTGCGGTTCGGCACCCGCCGAACCTTGGCCGCACCGGCCCACACCGACCAACCGCCTAGAATTATGCTGTTTGGGAGGTCGGGTGGGGGTGTGGGCCGGTGCGGCGCTAACCAATATGCCCGAACGGCAGATATTTGCGCGCAAGCAGCGCCGCGGTGCGTCCATCGCCATTGCGCAGGGGAATGAGCACCTGCTGCGCGGCATGTTTGGCGATGCGATCGAGCATGGTCGGCGCGGGCGCTATCGCCGCCTGTTCGGCCAGGCTGCGGGCGGTCACGATGTCGTTGGGGTTGAGGCGGATCCGCATCAGCGCGGCGAAACCGGTGAAGAAGGGACGCCCACCGCCAAGCGCCACCGCCTTGTCGAGCTCTGCAAGGCCCACGTCCTTCTTCCCGCCCAGCAAGGCCGCCGCGAAGAAGCCCGCATCGACCGTATCGAGATGCCAGGTCGCGATCGCCAGATGCGCTTCGGGATCGCGGGGATTGGCCGCGAGAAAGGCTTCGAAGATCCGCCGCGCGGTTTTGGCATCGCCGGGCGAGCGCAGCAAATGACCACGGTCGCCGATCGCGACACCGCGCTGCATCTGCGCTTCCTTGTCCTGCGGATCGCGCGCGAGGATCGCTTCGGCTTCGGTAAGGCCCTGCTTGATCAGGCCGAGCGCGGACGCCTTGTCGTTGGTCTGGAACGAGGCCTGCGTCAGAATCTCGCGCGGCGTGGCAGCCGCAATCGGGCTGGCCCAACCCAGCGCCAGACCCATCAGCCCCACCCCCAGGAAATTCTTCTTTTTATCCATGCGTCTGGACAAAGCGCCGCGCCCCCAAACGATCCGTCAGTCCGTCCCTCCCAGGGCTTCGGCAATGAGGCGGCGGCTATTGTCCAGTCCATAGAGCGCGATGAAGCTGCCCATGCGCGGGCCCTGCTCCGAGCCGAGCAAGGTCTCATAGAGCGCCTTGAACCAGTCGCGCAGCCGCTCCTGGCCGTAATGGGCCTTGCCCACCTCATAGACCTCATTCTGCGCGGCGGCGGCGAGGTCTTCGCTGTCGGCGAGCGTGGCGAGACGCGCGTCGAGATCCCCGAGTGCGGCGGCTTCCTCCGCAGTCGGCACGCGGCGCTGGAGCGTCGGCGCGACATAGTCGCGGTGGTAAGCCAGCGCATGGCCGATCAGCGCGTCGAGCGCGGGGTGCCGCGTGCCGGGGCGATAGGACTGGAGATAGTCCCACACGACCTGCTTGTCGGCCTCGCCGATCACGCCCACCAGATTGAGCAGCAGCCCGAAGCTGACCGGCAGCACCTCGTCCGGCACCACGCCGTTGTGGATATGGTGGACCGGATTGCCCAGCTTCTGGGGCAGACCCTGATCGGGATAATCGGCGACCGACTTCCAATAATCGTCGATCGCGCGCGGGATCACGCCGATGTGGAGCTGTTTGGCGCGCTTGGGCTCGCGATAGGCGAAATAAGCCAGGCTCTCCTCGGGGCCATAGGTCAGCCACTGATCGAGGCTCAAACCATTGCCCTTGGACTTGGAGATCTTCTCGCCATGCTCGTCGAGGAACATCTCGTAATTGAAGCCCTCGGGCGGCCGGGCGCCCAGGACGCGGCAGATCTTGGAGGATTGGGTGACCGAATCGATCAGGTCCTTGCCCGCCATCTCGTAATCGACGCCGAGCGCGACCCAGCGCATCGCCCAATCGACCTTCCACTGGAGCTTGGCCGCGCCGCCGAGCGCGGTGGTGGTATGCGTGTCGCCGTCGGGTGTGGTGTAGCGGATCAGGCCGGCATCGGCATCGACCACCTCGACCGGCACCTGCAGCACGATGCCGCTGCGCGGATCGATCGGCAGGACGGGCGAATAGGTCGCCTGGCGCTCGGCGCGGAGCGTCGGCAGCATCACGCCCATGATCGCGTCGTAATGGTGCAGGACGTTGCGGAGCGCGTCGTCGAACCGGCCGGTCGTGTAGCAATCGGTCGCCGACAGGAATTCGTAATCGAAGCCGAAGCGATCGAGGAAGTCGCGCAGCATCGCGTTATTGTGATGCGCGAAGCTCTCGAACTTGCCGAATGGGTCGGGAATGCGCGTCAGCGGCTTGCCGAGATGCTCGGCCAGCATCGCCTGATTGGGGACATTGTCGGGCACCTTGCGCAGCCCATCCATGTCGTCGCTGAACGCGACCAGACGGGTCGGCACGTCCGACAAGGCTTCGAACGCATGCCGCACCATCGTCGTGCGCAGCACCTCGTTGAAGGTGCCGATATGCGGCAGGCCCGAGGGGCCGTAGCCGGTTTCGAACAGGACATGGCCCTTCCCCGGCGCGCCGTCGGAATAGCGGGCGAGCAGCTTGCGCGCCTCCTCATAGGGCCATGCCTTGGATGCGAGCGCCGCTTCGCGCTGTTCGTTTGCCATTTGTTCCTGGATCGCTTAACTCTACACATCAGCGCCTTTAAGGGGCTGAGTCGCCTGTGGGAAGCGGAGTCATGGACGGCCGATGGATATAGCCCCGCCCGAAGTCGGTCTGCCGATTCCTTATGTGCGGCGACTCGATCCGATCGCGGAACGCACCTTTTACGTCGCGCGACCGGGAATCCGTGCGATTCCGTCGGGTGCGGGGACGGTCACGGCGTTCGTCGGGCTGCAGGCTTTCACCCTGATCGGTTTCCTGTGGGCGATCTGGTGGCCGGGACCTTCGAGCCGGAGCGATTATGTCTTCGCAATCAGCGCGACATCGGTGCTGGCGGCCCTGGTGTTGCTGGTGTTCTGGGTGCTGATGCGCCGTTATCCAGGCTTCGTGCTCGCGGTGCTGCGCTCGCCCTTCATCAGCCTGAAGGTCACCGACCGCCGTCTGTTGTGGACGCTCCCCTGGATGAAGGCGCCGCTGATGGAGATCGGGCGCGAGCGCGTGACCGGCGGCATCCTTGGCGTGCTCGATCGTCGCGGGAATGGCCCGGCCGCGGTGATGCTGGTGCCGGGCGACCCTTGCGCCGACATTGACGGCAATATCCATTTCGATCGCCTGCCCGACGCCGCCGCGTTCGTGGCGGCGCTCGGGCGTTGGTAAGTCCGCTCCCGCCGCTTCCCGCATTGCACGCGACGCATGGCGGGATCTGGCTGGCCACGGCCGAGGGCACGCGCGCGCTTGGCCGTGGCGAGGCGATCAGCTTCGTTTCCGAGACGCCGACCTTGCTACTCAATGCGCCGATGGTGGCGGCGCGGCTGGGTCTGAGCGAGCTTTCCGGGCTCGACCTGCTCGAGCTCTATGCCTTCGTCCATCCCGCGCGCTTCGCGGTGCCGACGCCCGCCGGCATGGGGCGCGCACTCGGTCTCGACCCGCCGCGGGAGGATGCGCTGGCGGCTTCTTTTCTGCGCGAGGCGGCCGGGGCTTTGCTCGCGCGGTTGGGGGACAAGGACTGGCCCGAGCGTGAGGGCGCCTGGACCAGCGCGCAATCGCTGGGCCGGCTGCGCTGGACCTGGGCGCCTTTGGTCGCGCCCTTGATCGAGAAGCCCGCGCAGGCGGAACGCTGGCTTTTCTCCAAGCTGCCGCAATGGGACGAGGCCGCGCCGCGCCCCGATCCGCGCCCCTATCGCCTCGACGAAGCGGAGACGCTCGACCGGCTGGCGCAACTGGTCGGGCACAACGCCGAAGCACGTGAGGGACAGAGGGCCTATGCCGCCGCCGCCGCGCGCGCGTTCGACCCGCGCGATGCCGCCGGGCGTCCGCATCTGCTGCTGGCGGAAGCCGGAACGGGTATCGGCAAGACTTTGGGCTATCTCGCACCCGCCTCGCTCCACGCGGCGCAGGCGGGCGGTCCGGTCTGGGTTTCGACCTATACCAAGGCACTGCAGCGCCAGCTCGCGGCGGAAAGCGCGCGCGTCTTCCCGGACGATAAAGTACGGCGCGAGAAGGTCGTGATCCGCAAGGGGCGGGAAAATTATCTGTGCCTGCTCAATCTGGAGGATGCGCTGCAGGGCGGTTTCCAGAACCGGGCGGCGATCCTGGCGCAACTGGTCGCGCGCTGGGCCGCCTATACGCGCGACGGCGACATGATCGGCGGGGACCTGCCCGGCTGGCTGCCGACCCTGTTCCGGCGCGCAGGGTCGACCGCGCTCACTGACCGGCGCGGCGAATGCGTCTATGCGGGCTGTCCGCATTACCGGAAATGCTTCATCGAACGCGCGGCCCGCGCCGCCGACCAGGCCGATCTGGTGATCGCCAACCATGCTTTGGTGATGATTCTGGGGTCGCGACGGATGGACGAGGGCCGGCCGCTTGCCCGGATCGTGTTCGACGAAGGCCATCATCTGTTCGATGCGGCGGATTCGACCTTCGCGGCGGCTTTGACCGGGCAGGAGACGATCGAGCTTCGCCGCTGGATCCTGGGCCCCGAATCCAAGGCGCGCGGGCGGCGGCGCGGACTCGCTGCGCGGCTGCTCGATGTCGCTTCCTATGACGAGGAAGGGCATCGCGCGATCGAGCAGGCGAGCGCGGCGGCGCGCGAACTGCCGGGCGACGGCTGGCTCGGGCGCCTTGCCGAGGATTTGCCGTTGGGGCCGATCGAGAAGCTTCTGGCGGCGGTGCGTAGCACGACCTACGCCCGCGCCAGCGCGGCGGACGCGGGCTATGGCATCGAGACGCATGCCGCCGAGCTGGACGTCGGCCTGATCGAGGCTTCGGCGCCTGCGACCGAAGCGCTGGAAGCCTTGGTCCGCCCGCTCGCGCGGCTGCGGCAGCGATTGCAGGCGGTGTTGGAGGATGCGCCCGACTGGCTCGACAGCGCGGCGCGCGCGCGGGTCGAAGGCGCTATCGCGGGGCTGGTCAGCCGCAGCCAGACCTTGGCCGCCTGGATCGCCTTGCTCGGGCGATTGGGCGGTCCGGCCGACCCCGATTTCGTCGACTGGCTCGCGGTCGATCGGGTCGACGGGCGCGAATATGATATCGGCCTGCATCGCCATTGGCTCGATCCGACCCGGCCACTCGCCGAAACCGTGCTCAAGCCGGCGCACGGGCTGATCGTGACCTCGGCCACCTTGCGCGGCAGCGAGGATTGGGACGTGGCCGAAGCGCGCAGTGGCGCCAATCATCTCGACAAGGCGGCGATGCGCTTCGCGGCACCCTCGCCGTTCGATTATGCCAATCAGGCCGAAGTGCTGATCGTCACCGACATCAAGCGCGGCGATACCGCGGCCCTGGCTGGGGCCTATGCGCGGCTGATCGAGGCATCGGGCGGCGGCGCGCTCGGCCTGTTCACCGCGATCCAAAGGCTGAAAGCGGTCCATGCGCGCATCGCCGATCGACTGGCACGCGAGGGATTGCCGCTCTACGCGCAGCATGTCGATCCGATCGATACGGGCACTTTGGTCGATATCTTCCGCGACGATCCGCGCGCGAGCCTGCTCGGCACCGATGCACTGCGCGATGGGGTCGACGTGCCGGGCGATTCGCTGCGACTGGTGGTGATGGAAGGCATCCCCTGGCCGCGTCCGACCGTGCTGCATGCGACCCGCCGCGCGGCGGGGGGCGGCACCGCCTTCGACGACCGGCTGATCCGCGCACGGCTGGCGCAGGCGTTCGGGCGGCTGATCCGGCGCGCGGACGACAAGGGCACGTTCGTGCTGCTTTCGGCGGCGACGCCGTCGCGTCTGCTCGACGCTTTTCCGCCCGGAGTCGCCGTGTCGCGCGTCACGCTCGACGAAGCGGTGCGCCGGGTCGCACAGCGCCTTCCGTCTGTCGCATCTTTGCGCCATCAGGAGCTTGGAGAGACAGAAGCGAGGTCCGAATGAAGCGGCTGACGCTGCTCCGCCACGCCAAATCGGGGGACGACGGCACCGTCGCCCGCGATTTCGACCGCCCCTTGAATGCCAAGGGACGCCGCGCCGCGCGCGCGATCGGGCGGTATATGCGCGATCAGGCGCTGCGTTTCGATGTGGTGATCGCCTCGCCCGCGCTCCGGGTGGTGGAAACGCTGGAAGAAGTTGAAGCCGTTCATGGCCTCGGCCCCGCCACATCGTGGGACAAGCGTCTCTATCTTGCGACGTCCGACGAATTGCTGGACGTGGTGCATCGGGCGCCGAAAGAGGCGGAGACTATCCTGCTGGTCGGACACAATCCGGGACTCGAACAGCTCGTGCTGCGGCTGGTGCCGCATGGCGCGGACGGCGCGCGTGGCGACGTCGAGGTCAAATATCCGACCGCCAGCCTGGCGGAAATGATCTTTCCGGTCGATCGCTGGGATCAGGTGGCCGAAGGCGGCGGCGATCTGACGCGGTTCGTGCGGCCACGCGACCTCGATCCCGAACTGGGGCCCGATTACGCATGATTCCGCTCACGCTCCGCCGCGCCCAATCAGACGATGCCGCGCGGCTTTCCTTGCTCGGCGGGGCGACCTTCCTCACCAGCTTCGCGCACGACCATCCCGGCGATGCGCTGATCGCGCATGTCGATCGCTACCATTCGGTCGATTGGTACCGATGCCTGCTGGAGGATCCGGCCTGCGCGGCCTGGATCCTGGAGACAGATCTCAAGGCGCCGGTCGGCTACGCGGTGATGACATCGCCCGCGGTGGATTGCCCGACCGCGCCGGGCGACCTGGAACTGAAGCGCATCTACCTGCTTGCACCCTTCCAGTCGGGCGGCTGGGGCGTGAAGCTGATCGAAGCGGTCGAGACCGAGGCGCGGTCGCTCGGCGCCAAGAAGCTCTATCTTTGCGTCTATCGCGCGAACCAGGCCGCCCAGCGTTTCTACGCGCGCCAGGGCTTCATCGACACCGGCTGCAAGCAGGATTTCCGCGTGGGCGATGTCGAATATGAGGATATGATCTGGGCCAAGGATCTGAACTGATAATATCCGCGCTCCGCCGAACCGTGGCGGCTTGAGCTTCAGTTCCTGGATCATCGGCTTGTCATCGAGCGTTCGTCTTCGGCGCGCCGCCTTGAATAGCATGTCGAAGCGCGTCCCGATTTCGGATCAGGAGCTGGAGCGATGGACCTTCAGGGGCGATGGCGAAACCAATATGGCTCGGTGCTGCGATTGCGGCAGGAGGCAGACGGGCTTCTGTCCGGAGAATTCGAGACGGCGCTGGAAGACAGCATCTTCTTCGGGACGTCCGTGCGGATCGCGGGCGTGCGTTCCGGCAGCGCGATGAGTTTTTGCTTCGGCCTGGAAAGGGATGGTGCGGCGGCGGTCTGCTCTTTTACGGGAAGGATCGAAAAGGGGCGGATCGAGACCGTCTGGCACGTCGTCTCGACCGACAAACCATGGCCGCACGCGGTCGCGACGAATGCCGACACGTTCGAGAAGCTGGACTGAAATGGGTGGCTAAGCCCGCGCTGGGCAGCGGATCCCGCTGCCAGCGCAGCCTATATCAGGCCCGAACCGTTCCCTTGCGCATGAAATGCTCCCATCCCGCGCTCTTGAGACGACCGCAAAACAGAGCGGCCGCGCTCCGATCGGCGAGATGCGCCTGCAGACGGTAAACCGCGCCCGCCCGAACCACGACATGGTCGGTCTGGTCCAGCCCCGCGACACGCGACGCGAGCAAACCCCACGCGCGCTGCGCGGCGGCGGCCGAATGGAAGGCGCCCACCTGGATGCGAACCGGCACGGCCAGGGTGGAGGCGGATGCCTTGGCGGGCATCACCGCTTGCGCGACGAGCTGGGACGGCATGCTTGCGGCGCGCGGGGGCGGGGGAGGCGCCACATTGGGTATGGCAGCGGTCACGAGCGCATCGCCCCGGTTTTGCGCATCGTCCGACAGCAGGCCGCGCAAGGTCGCGAGCCGGACCTTGGCCTCCGGCAGGCCGGTCCGGGCAGCGCGGACCATCAGCGCGTAGGCCAGCGGCTCGTTCCGCTCGACACCGTCGCCGTTGAAATAGAGCGCGGCAAGCGAGCACATCGCGCGCGGATCACCATGCTGCGCGGCTATCGTCAGCCATGGCAAGGCATCGGTCTCGAGGTGCTGGCTCGCGAGCAGCAGGCCCAGCTCGGTCGCCGCGGGACCATGACCCTGGCGCGCGGCCCGCGCATACCAATCCTCGGCCTGCGGGAAATTGGGATCGACCGAACGGCCCAGCCGATAGGCTTCCCCGATCAGGAACTGGGCGTCCGCGTCGCCATGGATTGCGGGTTCGATCGCCTGGGCGAAGGCGCCGCGATAGTCGCCTCTTTCCCATAGGGCATTCGCCGCGGGCACGGCCGCGGCGGCAAGGCTCTGCCAGAAGGCGAGCACGGCCAGCCCGAATACTGATCGCATCGCTCCCGAAATTAAAATAAGAAGGTTAAGGATTTACAGCCGGCCAACATTGCGGCCCGACCCTCGTGCAGATTTCCATGGACCTTACTCGTTCGATCGAACGGAACGCCGTCGGCCATAAGCCGGCGGCATTTCTGTTTGCGCCCGACGAGGTTGCGCGGATCGAAGAGGAAAACTGGATGCCCCGTGAGGATTCGAACCTCAATTGACGGAGTCAGAGTCCGTAGTCTTACCTTTAGACGACGGGGCACCAATGAAGGCGCGCTCGATAGGCAAGCCGCCCCTGCCTGTCAACGGATCGGCGGCGCCCTTGCCGGTCGGACCGCTTTCGGACTAATCAGGCGCCAAGTACCGGCGGCCTCAACGGCCGAATCCCGGAGAACATAAGAGACGGCTGATGGCAGAGCGCGCGCACAAAGCGGCGCAGGCATCCGGTGCGAATCGCCGGCCTGCGTCGCATTCGCCCCGCACCTCGCGGGCGCAGCCGATGCGCGGCACCTATGCCGCGCTCGATCTGGGCACCAACAATTGCCGGCTTTTGATCGCGCGCCCGGCGGGCGACGGCTTCATCGTGATCGACGCTTTCTCGCGCATCGTGCGGCTGGGCGAAGGCCTCGCCAAATCGGGCAGATTGAGCGACGCGGCAATGGATCGCGCGGTCGCGGCGCTTTCGATCTGCGCCGAGAAACTGAAGCGCCGCAACGTGACCCTGGTGCGTTCGGTCGCAACCGAAGCCTGCCGCCGCGCCACCAACGGTCGCGAATTCGTCGCGCGCGTGCTCGCCGAGACGGGCATCCGCCTCCAGATCATCACCGCCGAGCAGGAGGCGCGGCTGGCGGTGACGGGCTGTCACGCCTTGCTCGAACCCGGCACGGGTCCGGCCCTAGTGTTCGACATCGGCGGAGGCTCGACCGAGCTGGTGCTGCTGGAAGGCGATATCGGGGCCGAGAATGAAGGCGGCCCGCATGTCGGCGACTGGTTCTCCGCGCCCTGGGGCGTGGTATCGCTTAGCGAAAGCGAGCCGCATCTGGGCGAGACCGAGGAGGAATTGCGCGCCGCTTATGACCGGATGCGCGCCCGCGTGAATGAGGCGTTCGCACCCTTTGCCGCGACGTTGAAGGCGCGCGGCGTGGGCGATGGCGGGCGCCTGCTCGGCACCAGCGGCACCGTGACCACGCTTGCCAGCCTGCACCTCAACCTGCCCAATTACGATCGGCGCGCGGTCGACGGGCTGATCGTGCCGGCTGAATCGATGCGTGCCTTGAGCCAACGGCTCGCGGGCATGAACGTTGGACAGCGCGCCGAACTCGCCTGTATCGGCAATGAGCGCGCCGACCTGGTGGTGGCCGGCTGCGCGATCCTGGAGGCGATTTTGGATTTGTGGCCAGCCGAACGGCTGAGCGTTGCCGACCGCGGCATTCGCGAAGGCATATTGCGCACGCTGATGGCGCACGAGCTGCGCGGATGAGCCGGGGCGGATCGGGCGGACGCGTGCGCGTCCGCACCGGGCGCGGGCGCACCGCGGCCTCGACCCGCTGGCTCGAGCGGCAATTGAACGACCCATATGTCCGCAAGGCCAAGGCGGAGGGCTATCGCAGCCGTGCCTCCTATAAATTGCTCGAACTGGACGAGCGCTTCGGGCTGCTGAAGGGCGTCAAGCGCGTGGTCGACCTCGGTGTCGCGCCGGGCGGCTGGACCCAGGTGGTACTGCGCCGCAATCCCAAGGTTCGAATCGTCGGTATCGATCTATTGCCGACCGATCCGATCGAGGATGCGACGCTCCTCCAGATGGATTTCATGGACGATGCCGCGCCCGGCATTCTCGCCGAGGAGTTGGGCGGCAAGGCGGACCTGGTCCTGTCGGATATGGCGGCCAACACGGTCGGCCATCAGCAGACCGATCATCTGCGCACGATGGGCCTGGTCGAGGCGGCGGCTTACTTCGCGGGCGACGTGCTGACACCCGGCGGCGCGTTCGTCGCCAAGGTGCTGGCAGGCGGCGCCGACCATGATCTCGTCGCTTTGCTCAAGCGCATGTTCGCGACGGTGAAGCATGCCAAGCCTCCCGCCAGCCGCAAGGATTCGTCCGAATGGTACGTGATCGCGCAGGGATTCAAGGGCATGCCGGCCGATTCCGGGAAGCCCGATCCCGGCTCGGAATGACCATTTGTCGCTGAGGTAAGTCAGCGCGCGGGTGTCATTCGGGATCACGCTCGAAGGCGACGATATCGGGTGCGAGCGTCAACCATTCGTGGCGGCGCACGTCGTAGGTGGCCATATCCGGCGCGGGAAAGCCTGGATCGGCGAAGCCGCCGACCGCGACGGCGACCGAGTCGACCTCGCCTTCCTCTTGGTGAAACAGGTTCGTCCCGCAATTGGGGCAGAACGAGAAAGTGAAGCTGCTTCCCTGATCCCCTATCCGGGTGAAGCAGCTAGCCGAACCGACGATCTCGAAAGGCGCGGAAAAGCTGGCAAGCACGGCGAAGGCGGAGCCGGTCCGCCGCTGGCAGGCGAGACAGTGACAGACGCCCACGCCCAGCAATTCCCCGCTCAGCTTGATTTGAAGCTGTTCGCACGAACACATCGCCACCCGCATGAAGCGCAACCCCGCCCGAGAGTTTCTATTCACCGATGAGATGCAACACCACGCTGCGCCGATGCGGGTGGCGGCGGTGTTCGAACAGATAGATGCCCTGCCAGGTGCCCAGCACCAGCCGGCCGTCGACCAAGGGGATCGTCATCGAGACCTGCGTCAGCGCGGTCTTGAGATGGGCGGGCATGTCGTCCGGGCCTTCGTCGGCATGCTCATAGAGATCGCGATCCTCGGGCGCGATCCGGCCGAAGAAGGTGATGATGTCGTCCTTCACCTCCGGCGCCGCATTCTCCTGGATCAGCAGCGAAGCCGAGGTGTGGCGGCAGAAGAGCGTCAGCTGGCCGTCGTCCATATCCTGGTCCGCGACCCAGCGCGCGACCTCGCGCGTGATCTCATACAGGCGCTGGCCCGAAGTCTGGATTTCGAGCGCGGTCGAAGCCTGCCGCACGGCTCAGGTCGCCGCGAGCAGCGTCGCGCGGACGCCTGTATGTTCGGTATCATAGTCGACCGTCGACTTGAGCGTCGCCGCCATCGCGCTGATCAATTTGGAACCGAGCCCGGTGCCCTTGACCGCGCCGTTGGTGGGCATGCCGCAGCCGTCGTCCTCGATCCGGAGCAGGAAGGTGTCGCCGAGAGACCGGAGCTCGACCCGCACCTCGCCGCTGTCGGCCGGGCCATAAGCATATTTGCAGGCGTTGGAGACGAGCTCGTTGACGATCACGCCGACCGCGACCGCCTTGTCGGTATCCAGCTCCACGGGCTCGGCAACCAGCGACAAAGTGCGCGGTCCCTCGGGCGTCGACCAGGTCTCCTCGAGATCGGACAGCAGCGACCGCAGAAAGTCAGCCATCTCGACCTTGTGGACCGAGCCGCCCGTATAGAGGCGCCGATGGACCTGGGAGATGGCCGCGATCCGACGCTGCGTGTCGTCGAGCGCGGCGCGCGCTTCCTCATTGCCGACGATGCGCGCCTGCATATGCACGAAGGCGGAGACGAGCTGGAGGCTGTTCGCGACGCGGTGGTTGACCTCGTGCAGCATTGCTTCGAGCCGCTCATGGCTTTCGCGCAGCCGCGTTTCGGCTTGTTCCTTCTCCGCCCGCATCTGCACGCGAACGATGCCTTGCTCGATCGCGCGGGCGAACAGGTCGAAGAATTCCTCGCCCACCGTCTTCACGACATAGTCGATCGCGCCCGCCTTCAACGCGGCGACCGCGACCCGGCTCTCCTCCGATCCCGTCACGTAGATTACGGGCGGGGCATCGGGCAGCCGGCGCAATTGCTGCAGCGTGGTGAGCCCATCCTGCCCCGGCATATAATGGTCGACTGCGATCAGGTCGTAGGCCGTCGCAGCCGCCATCTCGACGCCTTCCTTGCCGCCGAAGGCGCAATCGATGCGGAAGCCGCGCCGTTCGAGCGCGCGCGCCACCAGCCGGCGAAGACCATCGTCATCGTCGATATAGAGGATTCGGGGGGCTTCTTCGCTGTCCGCCATCAAGCCTCGGGGAAATCGGGAACCTGAATCACCGACAGGAACAGGCCAAGCTGGCGGATCGCATCCGCGAAGCTGTCGTAATTGACCGGCTTGGTGATGTAGACATTGCAACCCAGATCATAGCAGCGCTGGATTTCGACCTTGTCGTCGGTCGTGGTCAGCACCACAACTGGCGTGCGCCTCAAGGGGTTCCCGTCGGCCTTCAGCCGGCCGAGGATGTCGGCGCCGCTCATGTCGGGCAGGTTGAGGTCGAGCAGGATCAGCGCGGGGCCGTTATGCACCGGCCCGTCGGGCGCCTCGTAGAGATAATCGAGCGCGGTGGTTCCGTCGGTGAAATGCTGGATGTCGTTGGAGATGCCGGCGCGTCGGATATTCTTCTCGATGAGGCGGGCATGACCCTCATCGTCCTCGATCATGATGATGTTGACCGGCTGCGCCTGGTTCATAGCAATGCCCCTTGTTCCCCAATGAAGGCGACCGGGAGGCTGATGCGGAAGGTTGCGCCCCTGCCCAGGCCGGATTCAACGACGATGGTGCCGCCAAGGCGATAAGCCAATGCACGCGTGTGCGCGAGCCCGATTCCTTCGCCGGGCCGGTCCTGCGCACCCGACCGGCGAAACAGGTCGAAGATGCGGTCGTGATCCTTGGGATCCACGCCGCGGCCATTGTCCGCCACCTCGAAGATCGCGCGCTGGCCGTCGCTGCGGCCGCGTATCTCGATCCGCCCACGGCGGCCGGTCGGCATATATTTGATCGCATTGTCGACGATGTTGCCCAGGATCTGCTCGACCGCGAGCCGATCGCTGGTGATGTCGGGCAGCCGGCCCACGATCGAGAAGTCGATCTCGCTCTCGTCGAGCCGGTGGCGGTGGGTATCGGCTATGCCCTGCGCCAGCGCGCCCATGTCGAGCTTCTCGGGCGTGATCGCGCGACGGCCCTCCCGCGATAGGCGCAGGATCGCGTTGATCAGCCGGTCCATCTTCTGGGTCGAGGTGCGGATGAAGCCGATCGCTTCGGGCAGATCCTCGCGGATGGCGAGCTTCGCATCCTTGTCGACCAGGTCGGGCGCCCGTGCCTCGACCATATCCACCATCCTGGTCAGCCGTTTGCCCGCATTCTCCAGCTCGGAGGTGAAACCCATCACGTTGACCAGAGGCGAACGCAAATCGTGGCTGACGATATAGGCGAAGCGCTGGATCTCATCATTGGCGCGCTGCAGATCGGTGGTGCGCTCGCGCACCGCGCCCTCCAGATCGGTATTGAGGACGCGCAGCTCATCGCGCGCTGTGGCGAGGTTGCGCGTATAGCTCGTGATCACCCAGATCGATCCTGCGCCGACCAGCAGGAGCATCACCCCGGCTGCCGCGACCGTCACATAGAATAAGCGGATCGATCGGGCGGTGGCGGCGTCGCGGATCGCGAGCAGCCTATTCTCTTCATCGATCATCACCGTGGCTTGCGCGCGCAGGACGGTTACAGCGCGCCGTCCGACGCTGTCCCGGAACAGGCGCACGCCCTCGTCACGCTGCCCGCTGCGAACCAAAGCGATCGACTGTTCCATAAACGGGATGTCGCTGCGCGTAAGCGCGATCAGGCGCGCGACATTGGCCTGCTGGCGCGGATTGTCGCGGGTGAGATCGCGGATGCGCGCGAGCAACGGGAAAAAGCGCTCGCGGGCGTCATGATAGGTCTCCGCATGCGCCGCGACGCCCGTCAGAAGATAGCCCCGGCGCCCGATCTCGGCGCGGTCCATCTCAGTCAGGAAATCGGTGATCGCTTGTTCCACCTGGAACGTGTGATTTACGCGGCTGGAGTGGAACTGGTTTTCCCGGACGGATTGATAGGCGGCCAGGCCGGTCGCGAGCAATGTGAGAAAGCCCAGCGCAATCCCGCCGATCACCAGCCGGTTGAACCACGCGTCCGAGACCGCGACCTGCTTCAGGGACATGCCCACCTGCCGTTGGATACCGGTGTGGCGCGGGATTTCAAGACTAGGCCCTTGCTACAGCACGATCTCGAAACAGGCACCCTCGCTGCTTTGGCCGAGCGCGATCGTTCCGCCATGCGCGGTGACGATGCGGCGCGCGAGGCTCAGGCCCACGCCGGTGCCGCCCGTCTTGGTGGTGAAGAAAGGCAGGAAGATCTCGGCGGCAAGCTCGGGCGGGATACCGGGGCCGTTGTCGCAGATCGTGAGCATCGTGCGCCCGCCCTGGAGCAAGCGGATGGAAAGGCTCATCGCAGGTGCGTCGCTATGGGCGGCCGCCGCCTCGGCACCATTCTTGAGCAGATTGATTACCACCTGCGCGAGCAGATCGGGGTCGGCGTCGAGCTGCAGGTCGTCGGGATCTATCGCGAGCGCGAGCGGCACGTCGCGCCCCGCTTCCGACGCCGCGAACAGCCGTTGCAATTCCTCTGACCAGGCACGCGCAGGGAAACGCCTATTTTCGATCACGGGTGCGCGGCTGAAGGCGCGATAGGCCTCCACGAAATGCATGATGCCCGCCGCGCGCCGCGCCAGCGTCTCGATGGCGACGCGCGCGTCGGCCACGTCCGGGCTATCGTCCTTGATCCCCGCCATCAGCCGTACCGCGCTCTCGGCGAGGCTCACCACCGGCGTCATCGAGTTCATGATCTCGTGCGTCAGCACGCGCACCAGATCGGCTTGCGCGGCAAGCTCGACCGCGGACAATTCCTGCTGGATCGGCTGGACCGCGACGATGGCGAGGCTGCGTCCGAGCCGGTCGAGCGCGGCGCGCGACACCATCGCGCGCTGGACCACATCGTCCACGCGCAGCGGCACTACCTTGCGCACCCCCGGGCTGCCGCCGCGCAGCGCCGCGACCAGATCCGGGCCGTAGCGTGCGAAATCCTCGATCCGCGTGCCGTCCAGCCGGTTGAACAGCTTGCGCGCGGCCTTGTTGGACAAGGTTACGCGATCGTCTTCGTCGACCAGCAGCAGGGCGGCGGGGGATTCGTCGGCGAGCGCGCCATGGATGCGCGCTTCCTCATTGGCCTGCGCGCGTTCGGCACGGAGCTGGCGCATCGCATCGCCCAGCGCCTGGCCAAGCTCGTCGAAACCGCCGCCGGCGGTGCGGCCGAAGCCCTGGTTGAAATCGCCGTAGCGTAAGCCTTCGACGAAACGCGCCACCTCGCGGTTGGTGCGGCCGATATAATGCCACAGTCCCCAGGCGGTGGCAGCCGCGGCGGCGGCCGCGACGATCCGCGCCGCGCGCAGATCGGGCGCCCATAAGGTATAGGCAAGCGCGGCGACTGCGACGAGCAGCAGCAACAGCCGCCAGCCGAAGCCCAGCGCGAAATTCCTCTCAAAGGCCATGCTTCTCCATGCGCCGATAGAGCGATCCGCGCGTCAGCCCGAGCTCGGTCGCGGCGGCGGAAATATTATAAGCATGCTTCTGGAGCGCGCGCTCGATCATCTGCTTTTCCGCCTTGCCGAGATTGAGGCCGGCATCGGCTGGAGCGGCATGCGGCAGCGCCTCGGGCGCGATCCGGATCGCAGGTGCGGCGCGGGAGAGCGGGAAGTCGGACAAGGCATAAGCCTCGCCCTCGGCCAGGATCACCGCGCGTTCGGCTGCGTGACGGAGCGCGCGGACATTGCCCGGCCATTCGTAACCCTGCAGCCCGGCAAGTACGGAGCTGGGCAGAGCCCGGACGGGTTTGCCGTATTTGCGCGCATAAAGGTTGAGGAAATGATCGAGCAGCAAGGGCACGTCCTCCGCTCGCTCGCGCAGCGGTGGCAGCTCGATCTCGACCGTGTTGAGGCGAAACAGGAGGTCGGTGCGGAAGACCGACGGATCCTCGATCTGCTCGGGCCGCAAATTGGTCGCGGAGACGATGCGGATATCGATCGGCACCGGCTTGTTGGCGCCCACCGGCGTCACCTGACGCTGCTCGAGCGCGGTCAGCAATTTGGGCTGGAGGTGAAGCGGCAAATTGCCGACCTCGTCCAGGAACAAGGTGCCGCCATCCGCCGCCTGCATCCGCCCGATCCGGTCGGCGCGCGCGTCGGTGAAGCTGCCCTTCATATGACCGAACAGTTCGCTGTCGATCAGATGCTCCGCGATCGCGCCGAGGTCGACCGACAGCATCACCTTGTCCGCGCGGTGCGAGCGGCGATGGATTTCGCGCGCGACCAGTTCCTTGCCGGTGCCGTTCTCGCCGGTGATGAGGACATTGGCCTCGGTCGGTGCGGCGCGTTCGATCAAAGCGAGCACGCGGCGCATGGCGTGGCTTTCTCCCAGCAAAGGAATCTCGCCCGAAGCGGGGGTCGCGATCGCCTGCGCCTTGGCTTTTTCGACCCCGGTCGCGCGGCGCTGGGCGCGCAGTGCGGCCGCGGTGCGCACGGTTGCGAGCAGGCGTTCGTTATTCCAGGGCTTGGAGACGAAATCGGTCGCGCCCTGCTTCATCGCCTCGACCGCGATCTGGACGCCGCCATGCGCGGTGATCAGCACCACCACCGCCTCGGGGTCCTTCTCCAGGATACGGCCGAGCCAGAGGAAGCCCTCGCGGCCGTCGGTGGCGCCGCGCATGAAATTCGCGTCGAGCAGGATCGCGTCGGGCGAGCGTTCGGCGATCACCTCCATCGCCTGCGCGGGCGATGGCGTCGTCACCACCTCGGCGAACAATTCGCGCAGCAGCAGCCGCGCCGCCAGCAGGATGTCGGCATCGTCGTCGATCACGACACATAGGTCGAATGCGGGTTTGTCCGCCATCTCACTCCCCAGACTTGCTCGTTAGCTTTCGGCAAGATCCCAATCAACAAACGTGCCAAAACTGTCCGCGCCCGGACGGCAAACTGTCCGGAAACGGGCAGCCGCAATGAGGTGCGGTCGCCAGCCTGTCTTGAATATTCCTGATAAATCAAATGCCTGTTGGAGTTGGCACGGCCAATGCTGAGATGATTGGCATCGGCAATCACGCCGGTTTGATCAAGGAATTATGCGATGAACCGTCTGTCCCCCCTCGCTTTCGCCGCCGCGATCGTTGCCACCGGCGTGACCGTCATGGCGGGCTCGCCCGGCCAGGCCGCGACCGCGCATGTCCGCTATGGCGATCTCGACCTCTCGGCCGTTTCCGGCCGCGCCACGCTCGACAGCCGCATCGACAGCGCCGCGCGCAGCACCTGCTGGATCGAGAATGCGAATATCAGCAATAGCGAAGCTTGCCGCCGCGAGAGCGTCGCCAATGCCCACGAAAAGCTGCGTCAGGCGATGCGTGACCAGGCTATCCAGCTGGCGGCGCGCTAAATGCTCTTCTGTCCGCCGCCTGTCCGCAGCCGGACACTCAAGTGTCCGGAAATGGACAGGCGGATGACGGGCTCGAACCTTTCGCTCCTGTGAACAACCTCTGGCACGATCTCTGCTTAGGACCCTTTCATGAGCGTCGTCCGCATGAAATCCGATTCCGAAGCCAAGTCGCTTTCCGGCGGCATGGATCGCATTATCGAGAAAAAGAAGCTGCCCCTCTGGGCTAAATATACGGGCGCCGCCGCGGTTGTGCTGCTGCTGGTCCTGACCTGGGTCTTCCTGGCGCCGCGCGGCAATAACCAGACGGTCGAGGCCGACCGCCTTACCATTTCGGAGGTGCGCAACGGCACGTTCGACGATTTCCTGCCGCTACGCTCGCTCGTCACGCCCTTGCTCACCGTCTATCTCGACGCGGTCGAGGGCGGCCGGGTCGACAAGATCCTGGTCGAGGACGGCGCCTCGGTGAAGAAAGGGCAGCTGCTCGCGGTTCTCACCAACGCCGATCTTCAGCTCGAGACCCTGCAGTCGCAGACCTACGTCGCGCAGCAGGTCTATAACCAGCAGCTCGCCGAACTCAGCCTCGAGCAGACCCGCTCGCAGAACAACCAGTCGGTGACCGCGGCCGAGAACGAATATGCCAAGGCCAAGCGGCAATATGATTTGCAGGAACCGCTTGCGGCCAAAGGCTTCGTCGCGGGCAAGGTGTTCGGCGACACGCGCGACGACCTGCTCGCCGCGCAGCGCAAGCTCGATGTCGCGCGCCACACGCTGACCGCCGAGAACCAGCTTCAGACCAATCAGCTCCGCCAGATGCGCCAGACCTCCGCGACGCTGCAGAATGCGCTGGGTATCGCGCGCACCAACCTCGACCAGTTGAACCTGCGCGCCCCGGTCGATGGTCAGCTCTCGTCCTTCACGATCCAGATCGGGCAGAGCATGAGCAAGGGCGAGCGGCTCGGCCAGATCGACAGCCCCGGCCACAACAAGTTGCGCGCGCAGGTCGACGAATTCTATCTCGGGCGCGTGCAGGTCGGGCAGATCGCGACGGTCGATTATGCCGGCAAGACCTACAAATTGAAGGTCGCGCGCATCTATCCGCAGGTGAAGAACGGCATCTTCGAGGCCGATCTCTGGTTCATCGGCGACGAGCCCAAGGGCATCCAGCGCGGCCAGACTTTGCAGGCGCGCTTGACCTTCGGCGATCCGACGCAGGCGCGGCTGCTGCCCAACGGCGCCTTCTACAACGATACCGGCGGGAGCTGGGTGTTCGTGGTCGCGCCCGACGGCCGGCACGCGATCAAGCGCCAGGTGCGTCTCGGCCGCCGCAACGAGGATTATATCGAGGTGCTCGACGGGCTCGACCCCGGCGAGAAGGTGATCACCTCTCCCTACACCGGTTTCGCCGACAAGGATCGGCTGACCATCACCCATTGAGCCAAGGGGACGTGTCTGATGCTGACTCTGCGTAATCTTTCCCGAGCCTATCGCACCGACACGGTCGAGACGACCGCGCTCGATTCGATCGACCTCGACATCATGGACGGGGAATTCGTCGCGATCATGGGCCCGTCGGGTTGCGGCAAGTCGACCCTGCTCAACATCCTCGGCCTGCTCGATAGCCCGTCGTCGGGCTCCTACAAATTCGGCGAGACCGAGGTCGCGGGCCTGCCCGAGAGCAAGCTTAGCGACATTCGCAAGCGCCATATCGGCTTCATCTTCCAGAGCTTCAACCTGGTCGACGAATTGTCCGTGCGCGAGAATGTCGAGCTCGCGCTCCTGTATCACGGCATTGGCGCGGCCGAACGGCGCGCGCGGGTGGATGCCGTGATGGACAAGGTCGGAATCGCGCATCGCGCCGACCATCGCCCGAGCCAATTGTCGGGCGGCCAGCAGCAGCGCGTCGCGGTCGCGCGCGCCGTGGTGGGCAATCCCGACCTGATCCTGGCCGACGAACCGACCGGCAACCTCGACACGCATCATGGCGAAGAGGTGATGCGGATGCTCCAGGCCTTGAACCGCGAGGGCACGACGGTGGTGATGGTCACCCACTCGCCGAGCCATGCCGATTATGCCGGCCGCGTCGTCAACATGCTCGACGGACAGGTACTGACCGAGCGCAAGCGCGCGGCCTGACGAACAAGATACCCTTCGTGGTCAGCGAAGGGAGCCAAGGTGAGGGCCCTCGCCGGCCGCGTCCCTTCCGGTTCGCCGGGCGGCACGGCGGGGGCCCTCATCGAAACCAAAAGGAAGGGCGGAGACGGGCGCGATGTGGCGCAGCTATCTGACGATCGCGATCCGGATACTGACGCGCCACCGCGCGCAGGCCGCGATCAACATCGGCGGGCTTGCGCTCGGCTTGGCCGGCTGCCTGATGATCCTGAATTATGTGCGCTACGAGCGCAGCTACGATAGCTGGCTGACCGATAGCGATCGCGTGTTTCAGGTCCAGACCACGGTCCATCCACCCGGACAGGCCGATGTTCGCAGCCAGGCCAGCCCCTTCCCGATCTATCAGCAATTGCCCGGCGGCTTCCCGCAGATCGAGGCGATCACCTCGGTTGCTGCCGGCAAGACGGTGGCGGTGCATGACGGACAGCCCGTCTTTCTTGACGTGGACACGGTCGACCCCGAATTCTTCAAGGTATTCGCCTTGCCTTTCGCGCAAGGGTCGGCGGCGACCGCGCTCGCCGACACCAACACCATCACGCTGACCGAAAGCGATGCGATGCGCCTGTTCGGCACGCCGGAGGCGCTCGGTCGAGTGGTGAGTCTGGGCGCCGGTCCGGGCAAGCGCGATTATCGGGTCGGCGCAGTCCTCCGCGACCTGCCGCACAATAGCAGTTTACGGCTCGGCATTCTGTTCCGTCGCGACCTGAATCAGGTTGCGGAGGGAGAGCGCAGCTGGGGCGCGTTGGATCTGTTGCATTATGTGAAGCTGCGTGCCGCTGCCGACGGCGCGAAGGTGAATGCCGGGCTGCCCGCCTGGGCGGTGCGAAGCATGACCCCCGTAATGATCAACGGGAAGATGGTGTCGCTCGCCGCCGCAGGCGTGTTCGAGTTCAAGCTCGTGCAGCTTGCCGACGTGCATTTGGGGACATCACAGGAAGGCGCGCTGACGCCAGGCGGAGATCCGCGCGCACTGGTGACCTTCACGGTCGTGGCTTTGCTGACGCTGACGATGGCGGTGGCGAACTTCGTCAACCTGAATACCGCGCAGACGATCCAGCGGGCGCGTGAGATCGCCTTGCGCAAAGTGTTCGGCGCGTCGCGCGGCCAGCTCGCCATCCAGTTCCTGGTAGAGAGCATGCTCGTATCGGCGGTGGCGATGCTGCTCGCACTCACGATCACCGAGCTGGCGACGCCGTGGATCGCGCATGCCGTCGGCGCCGAAATGCGCATCACCTATCTTGGCGTGCACGGCATATTGCTGCCAGCCATGGCGCTGTTTGCTATCACCGCGCTTGCGGGCGGCCTCTATCCGGCGATTTCAGTCAGCCGGGCCAATCCCGCGGCGGTCGTCCACTCCAACCGCGCTTCGGCCGAGACTGCCAATAGCGGCCGGCTGCGCACGTTGCTGGTGGTCGTGCAATTCGCGATCGCGATCGGGCTGATCGTGAGCACGATTGTGATTTGGTCGCAGACGCGCTTCGTCGAGCGGATCAATCCGGGCTATCGCCGCGACGGGCTCGTGCAGATCGACAATGCCTGGCGGTTCACCCCGGGCGAGGAATATGTCGCGGCACGCGCGGCCATGCTTGCAATCCCGGGCGTGACCTCGGTCGGGCGCAGCAACCTCAGCTTCGGCGGCGGCGGGCCATCGCCCCGGCTGACACGCCTTGTCGGTTCCGACCAATATGTCACCCTGACCGGCGTCAACGTGGACGCGGATTTCCTTGGCGCGACGGGCGTCGAATTGCTCGCCGGGCGCCTGCTCGGCGATCGGGTGACCACGGACCGCGCGGACACGGCGCCGGCCGCGGAATTGAAGCGGCGCGGCCTGAACGTGGTCATCAATCGCGCCGCAGCGGCCAAATACGGTTTTCGCGCGCCGCGCGCCGCTGTCGGCCGCACGATCCAGGTGGCATTCAACGGATTCGATATGGTGCCCGCCACGATCGTCGGCGTGGTCGGCGACATTCGCTCCCGCACAGCGCGCGATCCGATCGAGCCGAGCGTCTATGTCTACGATCCCACGCAATGCGCGCAGGTGCTGGTGCGCTTCGGCGCCGCGCGGCCCGGCGCGGTGATGGGTGGGCTCACCAAAGTCTGGCGCAAGTTCGAGCCGGAGCTACCGTTCGAGGCGCGCTTTGCCGACGACATCACCTACGAAGCCTATACCGCTGAACGCGGCCGCACGGTGCTGTTCGCCGCTTTTGCCTTGCTGGGCGTGCTGATCGCCTGTCTCGGGCTCTACGCGCTCGCCGCGATCGCGACCGAGCGGCGCACCAAGGAGATCGGACTGCGCAAGGTGCTGGGCGCGTCGGTGTTCGACATCGTGCGCCTGCTTGCATGGCAATTCTCCAAGCCGGTGGTGATCGCCAACCTGATCGCCTGGCCCGTCGCCTGGTGGGCGATGCGCGACTGGCTGAACGGCTTCGATGCGCGCATCGCGCTTGGCCCCGGTCCGTTCGCGCTCGCTGGCCTGCTGGCGCTCATGATCGCCCTGCTGACCGTCATCGGCCACACGCTCCGCGTCGCCCGTACCAACCCCATCCACGCGCTTCGCTACGAATAGGATAGCGTCATGATCCGCAATTACCTCACCGTCGGTCTTCGGGCGCTGGCCAAGAACAAGACCTATGCCTTCATCAACATTGTCGGTCTGGCGCTCGGGCTCGCCGCGGCGGTGCTGATCCTGCTCTATGTGCGCTACGAGATGAGCTACGACGCAGAGCTTCCGGGCGCGGACCGCGCCTTCCAGTTTCAGAGCTATTACAAGGCGGACAAGAAGGGCACCGAGGCGATGCCCATGCAGATGACGGAGTTCGTCGCGGGCCGCAGGCTGGCGAAGGATTTTCCCCAGGTCGAGAAGATCGTCTACGTTCGCTCGGAGCAGCCGGTCGTCCTGCAGGATGGCGTTGCCAAGCAGACCGACAATGTCCGCATCGTCGACGGCAATATCTTCGATATCCTCCAATTTCCGTTCGTGCGCGGCAATCCGGCGCATGTGCTGGACGATGCCAATTCGCTCGCGATCAGCGAGAAGGAAGCGATCCGCCGTTTCGGCACGATCAACGTGGTCGGCAAGTCGCTGACGCTCGAGCTCAATCAGGGCAATACCGATTACCGCATCACCGGTGTGTTCAGGGATATTCCCAAGAACAGCCAGTTCGCGGCCAGCATCGTCGCGCGCGTCAACCCCGAGACCGAATTCAACATCTTTCCCACCTTCATGACGAGCTGGGGCAGCCAGGGCGGCTGGTATTATGTGAAGCTGCGTCCCGGCGCCTCCGCCGCGGATATCAACGCGCAGCTTCCCGCCTGGAAGAAGCGCAATATTCCCGACGACGTCACCAATGGCGAACGCACGAACCAGGGTGATCTGCAGGATTGGGCTCTGGTCAACGTGCGCGACGTCCACCTTGGCAAAGGTCAGCGCTTCGGCATCACCCCGGTCAACGACAAACGGACCGTGTTCACCTTCGGGATGGTCGCGCTGATGGTGCTGGGCATGGCGTGCGTGAACTTCACCAACCTCGCCACGGCGCGGGCTTCGCAGCGCGCGCGGGAAGTAGCGCTACGCAAGGTGCTGGGTGCGACCCGCGGACAATTGATCGCGCAGTTTATCGGCGAATCCGTGCTGGTCGCAGCGATCGCGATGGTGATCGCGCTGGCGCTGGTCGAGCTGCTGCTTCCGGCGTTCAACAACTTCCTCGATGCGCAGATCACGCTCACCTATTTCGGGCGTGATACCGTGCTGCCTTACCTGTTGGGGCTGGTCCTGCTCGTGGGCGCGGCGGGCGGTGTCTATCCCGCTTTCTATCTGACGCGGTTCGAGCCGGCGCGCGTGCTGCGTGCCAATAAGTCCGCGTCGGATGCGCAGGGATCGGGCGTATTGCGTAACATATTGGTGGTCGGTCAGTTCGCGGTGTCGATCGCTTTGATCATCTGCACGATCGTCATCTATGCGCAGACCGTTTACGCGCGCACGGTCGACCAGGGCTATCAGCGTCAGGGCCTGTTCCAAGTCGGCAACATGGATGCGCAGGGCGTGGACAAGGTGGCGCTACGGCTGGTGGATCAAATTCGCCGCCTGCCGGGTGTGCAGGCCGCCGCCGCGACCGGCATCGCGATCCAGCCAAGCAACAACAACAACACCGGCGTGTTCCTTCCGGGCAGCACCTCGTCGATCCAGATCGCCGATTATGTCACCCAGGCCGGCTTCTTCCGTGCGATGGGCATGAAGCTGCTGGCCGGCCGCGATTTCGATGAAAACCGGCCGCGCGACGACGCGACCACGCCTTTCCCCCTCAATATGGACGCGGAGCGCGCCTTTGCCGCGCGCGGCGCGAACGTGATTCTCAGCGAAAGCGCGGCGCAACGGCTGGGCTTCCGTACGCCGCAGGACGCGATCGGCAAGAATCTCACTGCCGGCCTCACGCTGCGGGAAATCGGCCTGGTGCCGATAACGGTGATCGGCGTGGTGCAGGATGCGCGCTTCCGCTCGATGCACGATCCGCTTCAGCCGATCATGTTCCTGATGTCCAAGAACGGCTTCACCCATATCGACATCCGTTATGCCGGTATCGCGCCCAACAGGCTGCGCGACGAGGTGCAAGGCGTGTGGAACCGGCTGCTGCCGCAAGTGCCGTTCGACGGCAATCTGGCGGACGATATCCTGCGCGGCGAATATAAGGCCGATACCGCGCGCGGGCAGCTGTTCGCAGGCTTCGCGCTCCTGTCGGTCGTGGTCGGCTGCCTCGGTCTGTTCGGCCTGGCCAGCTTCACGGCCGAGCGCCGCACCAAGGAGATCGGCATCCGCAAGGTGCTGGGGGCGCGCACGCGCGATATCGTGAAATTGCTGGTGTGGCAGTTCAGCCGACCGGTGCTGATCGCCAACATGATCGCGTGGCCGGTCGCCTGGTGGGTGATGCGCGACTGGCTCAACAAGTTCGACCAGCGCGTAGGGCTCGGGCCGACGCCGTTCCTGCTCGCGGGCGGGCTCGCGCTCGGCATCGCGATCGCGACGATCGCCAGCCACGCTTTCCGTGTCGCGCGCGCCAATCCGATCCTGGCGCTCCGGTACGAATGAGCACGGTGAAAGAAGAACAAGCGGAGAGGCGGGGATGCTGCAAAATTATCTGATCGTGGGCCTGAGGGCGCTGGCCAAGAACCGAACCTACGCCTTCATCAACATCTTCGGGCTGGCGCTCGGCCTGGCCGCGGCGGTGATGATCCTGCTCTACGTGCGCTACGAGCTCAATTACGACACATGGATGAAGGAGGCGGACCGCGCCTACCAGTTCCAGACCGACTATAAGGCGGACGCCAAGGGCACCGAGGAGATGCATCTCCAGATGGCCGCTTTCGTCGCCGGCCGCGCGCTGCAGAAGGATTTCCCGCAGGTCGAGAAATTGGTCTACGTCTGGTCCTTCGGGCCGGTCATCCTGCAGGACGGCGTCGCCAAGGCGACGCAATATGTGCGGATGGTCGACGGCAATCTGTTCGACATATTGCAGGTGCCGTTCGTGCGCGGCGATTCCCGCCATGCGCTCGACGACGCAAGCTCGATGGCGTTGAGCGAGAGCGAGGCGATGCGGCGCTTCGGCACGGTCGACGTGGTCGGCAAGACGCTCATGCTCGTGCTCAACACGGGTAATGTCGATTATCGTATCACCGGCGTGTTCAAGGACATTGCGAAGAACAGCCATTTTTCGGCGAACGTCGTCGCGCGCTTCGATCCCAACACGCAATTTGCGGACCGCCGTCAGCAGATGACCAACTGGAACAACCAGAACGGCTGGTTCTACGTCAAGCTTCGTCCCGGCGCGGATGCGGCGCAGATAAATGCGCAGCTGCCGGCGTGGAAAAAGCGCAACATTCCCGACGACGTCACCAATGGCGAGCGCACCAATCCCGGGACCAACGAGGATTGGAAGCTGGTCAATCTGCGCGATGTGCATCTCGGGCGGGCGCAGCAGGCTTCGATGAAGACGGGCAACGATTTGCGCACGGTGACTACTTTCGGCGTCATCGCCTTCATGGTGCTCGGCATGGCGTGCGTGAATTTCACCAATCTCGCCACGGCACGCGCCTCGCAGCGGGCGCGCGAGGTCGCGCTGCGCAAGGTGCTTGGGGCGACGCGCGGCCAGCTTATCGCGCAATTCATCGGCGAATCGGTCCTGGTCGCGGCGATCGCGATGATAATCGCGCTCGCGCTGGTCGAGCTGCTGTTGCCCGCGTTCAACCAATTCCTCGATGCCGATATCGCGCTCCATTATTTCGGATGGGATAGCGTGTTCCCGCAATTGCTGGCGCTGATCCTGTTGGTGGGTGCCGCCGGCGGCATCTATCCGGCGCTCTATCTCTCGCGCTTCGAACCCGCGCGCGTGCTGCGCGCCAACAAATCGGGAGCGGACGCGCAAGGCTCGGGCCGGCTGCGCAACGCGCTGGTAATCGGGCAGTTCGCGGTGTCGATCGCGCTGATCGTCTGTACGATCGTGATCTATACCCAGACGCTCTATGCGCGGACGGTCGATCAGGGCTTCAACCGGAACGGGCTGCTGCAGGTCGGCAATCTGAATTACAAGGGGACCAACGGCAACGAATTGCGGCTGGCGGAACTGGTGCGCCGCGTGCCGGGCGTGCAGTCGGCGGCGCTGACCGGGATCGGCGTGGCACCCGGCAACAATTCGATGACCAGCGTTTTCCTGCCGGGCAACCCCTCGTCGATCCAGCTCGGGGTCTACGGTGTGCAGACCGGCTTTTTCCAGACGATGGGGATGAAGCTGCTCGCCGGACGCGATTTCTCCGATCTGCGCCCCCGTGATGATGCGACCACGCCGTTTCCGGTCGATCTCAACGCCGAAAGGGCGCTGGTCGCGCGCGGTGCCAATATCATCGTGACCGAATCCGCCGCGCGGCGGCTGGGTTTCCGCACCCCCCAGGAGGCGATCGGCAAGAATATCCAGGCGGGTATCACCGTGGACGAGGTGGGCGGGATGGTGCCGGCAACGATCATCGGCGTTGTCGCCGATGCGCGCTTCCGCTCGGTCCACGATCCGCTCCAACCGATCCTGTATGTCATGCAGAAGAGCAGCTATAACGGACTGGAGGTGCGCTTCGCCGGGGTCGCGCCAAACGTGATCCGCGATCGCGTCCAGGCGGTATGGCAGCGGCTTCTGCCTCAGGTGCCGTTCAAGGCCGATTTCGCCGACGATCTGATCCGCGACGAATATAAGCAGGATACCGCACGCGGACAGCTGTTCGCCGGTTTTGCGGTCCTCTCGGTGGTGGTCGGCTGCCTCGGCTTGTTCGGACTGGCGAGCTTCACCGCCGAGCGTCGCACCAAGGAGATCGGCATCCGCAAAGTGCTGGGCGCGCGTACACGCGACATCGTGCAGTTGCTCGTCTGGCAGTTCAGCCGGCCTGTGCTGATCGCGAACGTCATTGCCTGGCCGGTCGCCTGGTGGGTGATGCGCGACTGGCTCAACAAGTTCGACGCGCGCATCGGGCTTGGACCCATGCCCTTCCTGATTGCAGGCGGGTTAGCGCTCGGCATCGCGATCGCCACAATCGCCAGCCACGCGCTTCGCGTCGCACGGGCAAATCCGATATTGGCGCTGCGATACGAATGATCCTCGACCGTGACCCCGGCTTTTGCCGGGGCGACGGAAGGGTGGGGCTTGCACCCGGGACTCGAACACGCCACCATCGCGTCAATGGAGCAGCTCGGCGGCATCGTCGAACCCGCCTGTCCGTCCTCGGAACGGATGGTCACCTTACCCGCAAGACCCGAACCGATCCGGCTCGCCGCCGACCAGACCGCGGTGGTCGTGATCGACATGCAGAATGCCTATGCCTCGCCGGGCGGCTATGTCGATCTGGCGGGTTTCGACATACAGGGCGCGGCCGGCACGATCGGCAAGATCGCGACCGTGCTGGAAACGGCGCGTGCGGCGGGCGTGCAGGTCGTCTATCTGCAGAATGGCTGGGACCCGGATTATGTCGAGGCGGGCGGGCCGGGATCGCCCAATTTTCACAAATCCAATGCGCTCAAGACGATGCGCAACCGGCCCGAACTCAACGGGCAACTGCTTGCGCGCGGCGGCTGGGATTATGAGCTGGTCGAGGCACTGGCGCCCAGGCCGGGCGACATTCGGCTGCACAAGACGCGCTATTCGGCCTTCTTCAATTCCCAGCTCGACCAGACGCTTCGATCGCGTGGCATACGCAACATCGTGTTCGTGGGGATCGCGACAAACGTCTGCGTCGAAAGCACGCTGAGGGATGGCTTCCACCTCGAATATTTCGGTGTGATGCTGGAGGATGCGACCCACCATCTGGGGCCCGAATTCACGCAAAAAGCCACCGTCTACAATATCGAGAAATTCTTTGGCTGGGTCAGCACCGTCGCCGATTTCTGCGGCAGCTTCGGGCAAATCGAGGGAGAATAAGATGCCGTTCGAGGCGATCAATCCACCGCAATTCCCGACGCCGATCGCACCTTATTCGGCGGGCGCAAAGGCCGGCAACACGGTCTACGTCTCGGGCGTGTTGGCATTGGGCGAGGGCGGGACAGTGCTCCATGTCGGCGACGTCGCCGCGCAGACGCGCCATGTGCTCGATGTGATCAAGGTCACTTTAGAGGCCGCCGGCGCGACATTGGCGGACGTGGCGATGAACCACATCTTCCTCAAGGATCTCGCCGATTATGCCGCCTTCAATGCGGTCTATGCGGACTATTTTCTGGGCCAGAAGCCCGCGCGCTATTGCATAAGGTGCGATCTGGTGAAGCCCGATTGCCTGATCGAGATTGCCTCCGTGGCGCATATCGGTGCCTGAAGCCGCCGGGCTCTATTACGAATTGCACGGGCCGCCGGCGGGCGAGCCGCTCATTCTCTCATCCGGTCTTGGGGGATCGGCGCATTATTGGCGGCCCAATCTGGAGGCGTTCGCGGAGCACTACCGCGTCCTTCTTTACGATCATCGCGGTACCGGGCGGAGCGACCCGACCCTGCCCGATACAGTCAGCATCGAAGATATGGCAGACGATCTGATCGCGTTGATGGACGCGGTCGGGATCGATCGGGCGCATTTCGTGGGCCATGCGATCGGCGGGATGATCGGAATGGCGATCGCGCTCAAGGCGCGCGCCCGGCTCAGGCGGTTGATGGTGATCAACGGCTGGGCACGACTGGAGCCGCATACCGGGCGATGCTTCGACGCGCGGCTCCAGCTGCTGCGCCACGGAGGGCCGCAGGCTTATGCCGAAGCGCAGTCGATCTTTCTCTTTCCGGCGGACTGGATCGCGCTGCATGAAGAGGATGTGGCCGCGATGGCGCGCGCGACCGTCGAGCATTTCCCCGATCCAGCGACGCTCGAGAAAAGGGTCGCCGCGGCGCGGAACTTCGACATACTCGATCGTGTCGGCGAAATTGGCACCGCGCTGCTGGCGGTGTGCGCGAGCGACGATGTGCTGGTGCCGTCGATCGCGTCCACCCGGATCGTCGACCACCTTTCGCCCTTCAACGGCGGCACCGAAGTGACGATGCGGTGGGGCGGTCATGCCTGCAACGTCACCGACCCGGAAAGCTTCCATCACTTCGCGCTCGCCTGGCTGGCGGGGCAACCGCTCATCGAGGAGTAAGACATGCAGGTCGGCGTCTTCATTCCCATCAACAACAATGGCTGGCTGATCAGCGAGAACAGCCCGCAATATATGCCGAGCTTCGACCTCAATAAGGAGATCGCGCTCAAAGCGGAGAAGCACGGGCTCGATTTCCTGCTGTCGATGATCAAGCTCCGGGGCTTCGGCGGGAAGACCGAATTCTGGGAATATGGGCTGGAAAGCTTCACGCTGATGGCGGGCCTCGCCGCGGTCACCAACAGGATCAAGATCTACGCAACCTGCCCGACTTTGATCATCCCGCCCGCTTTTGCTGCGCGCATGTGCAACACGATCGATTCGATCAGCCACGGGCGGTTCGGGCTCAACCTGATCACCGGCTGGCAGCGGCCCGAATATAGCCAGATGGGGATGTGGCCGGGGGACGAGCATTTTCGCAACCGCTACGAGATGCTAGGCGAATATGCCCATATCCTGCGCGAGCTGTGGGAAACCGGCCTCTCCGACTTCAAGGGCACTTATTATCAGATGGACGATTGCCGCGTCCGGCCCAAGCCTGAAGGCGAGATCAAGATCATCTGCGCCGGATCATCCGACGCGGGCCTCGCTTTCTCGGCGCAATATGCGGACTATGCCTTCTGCCTCGGCAAGGGCGTCAACACGCCAAAGGCGTTCGGCTTCAACAATGAGCGCCTGGCACTCGCGACTGCGAAGACGGGGCGCGACGTGTCGGTGTTCGTGCTGGTGATGGTGATCGCCGCTGAGACCGACGAGGAGGCGATGGAGAAGTGGATCCACTATCGTGAAGGCGTGGACCAGGAAGCGGTCGCCTGGCTCGGCGAGCAGGGTGCGGCGGACAAGACCAGCACGACCACTAACGTCCGCCAGCTCGCGGACAAGGAAAGCGCGGTGAACCTTAACATGGGCACATTGGTCGGCAGCTACCAAAGCATCGCGCGGATGCTCGACGAGATGGCCGAAGTGCCCAATACCGGCGGCGTTTTGTTGACGTTCGATGATTTTCTGGAGGGGGTTGAAGCCTTCGGAACGCGGATTCAACCGCTCATGAAGAGCCGAAAGGAGGTTCCGTCATAAGAATGGCTCCGATTCGCAAAGGTCGATCAAGACTCCGAATCGGCAGTTTTTCGCCAATTTTGAACCGTAACGGAGTGGACACGTAAGAAAGGTTAAGACGTTTAGGCTCTTGTTAACCTTTAACCTTCATTACCGTGTTCGTAACCAAGCGCGTTGAGGGTTTCGGACGGGGGTCCAACCCGGGACGCCAGGAGACAGGGGTTTAGGCCATGCGTGTACTGCTTATCGAAGACGATCCCACGACTGCCCGCTCGATCGAGCTGATGCTGAGCTCGGAAGGGTTCAACGTTTATACGACCGACCTCGGTGAGGAAGGCCTCGATCTCGGCAAGCTGTACGATTACGATTTGATCGCGCTTGACCTCAACCTGCCGGACATGACCGGCTACGACGTGCTCAAGAAGCTGCGCACGTCGCGGGTCCAGACCCCGGTCCTCATTCTTTCGGGCATTGCCGAGATGGACGCGAAGGTTCGCGCGCTCGGCTTCGGCGCCGACGATTATGTGACCAAGCCGTTCCACCGCGAGGAACTGATCGCGCGTATCCATGCGATCGTCCGCCGCTCGAAGGGCCACAGCCAGTCGGTGATCAAGACCGGCAAGCTCGCGGTCAATCTCGACGCGAAGACGGTCGAG
>Ga0157370_10000191_pt1 | contig 76405 bp, 71 predicted proteins | sample C35metaG_FD_113463 | JGI IMG/M metagenome (GOLD analysis project Ga0157370, IMG submission 113463) | Corn rhizosphere microbial communities from Kellogg Biological Station, Michigan, USA - C3-5 metaG | ecosystem: Host-associated > Plants > Roots > Rhizosphere > Soil | place: USA: Michigan...
TAACTGCGAAATCCTTGGAATCTATTAGTCCAAAATTTACAAGACGACCGAAACTTGAATTGGCAAAAAGTGTGGCGCCTGTTGAAGAAATGTTCTGGCTGATATTTAAATTGCCAAACGAGTATAGGTTTTGCTGCGGCCTGTAAACATCAATATTGTTTTCCGAATCATATCGTTTAAGAACGGATTTGTTGTAAGTTAAAGGTTCCAGATCCAAGTTCATTTTCGGTAAGACGCTGGCCTTGAAAGACCTGAACTGCCAGTAATTAACACCATACTGCTGTTTGGCTTTGAATGCGTCAAGAGAGTTTCTTCCTGCAATAGCGATTATTGCATCCAGTGATACGAATTGTTTGTCAGTTTCTGCATTGCCATTGCCTTGAGAAAGGCATGTAACATTTTGCAAAAGAAGTACCATTACTAATGCGGCGTAAACTTTATTGATAGATATCATACTTTGTTATTATGGTAATTGTAGGCTATTATTTTTTGTCCCTACGCTTGGAAAAGCTTTATTTTTGTTTTTTTCCCTAGCGAAGTAGTAATAGCATAATGGAGTAAAGTACAGACTGATTATTGTTCCTAAAATCATGCCGCCTGTAAGAACTGTAGCCAAAGGTGCCTGCAGCTCTGCTCCCAAACCATCGGAAAAGAGTAGTGGCACCATGGCCAGTATGGTTGTGAGACTGGTCATTAGTATCGGTTTAAGCCTTCTTTGTCCTGCGAATAGGAGTGCTCTTAAAAGTGAATAACCGCCACGCTGCAGTTGAATTATGGTGTCAATTTTTAAAATTGAATCATTGATGACAATTCCACTCATAACTACAATTCCTATCATAGACATCAGATTGAGAGTCATACCAAAGATTTTTAAAAGCAAGAAGGCACCCGCTAAATCTAATGGGATTTCAATTAATATAATCAAAGGGAGCACCAGTGATTCAAATTGAGACGCCAGAATAAAATACAGAAGAATAAGCGAAACTAACAAAACAGTTAGAAGCTCATGCATTAACTCAGTATTGCTGAAAAAGCTTCCGCTAAAAGATACATTATAGGATGAGTTGTTGTCTGCAACCGATTTTCTTATGTTTTTTATGACTGCGTTTATGTCCTTTTCCTCAATTTTGAGATCAAGCGGATAGAATTCACCTTCAATACCTCCTGAAATTGTCTTTAACTCTTGGGATTTTGTCAAGGTGATAAAATCTTTTGCATGAAAAACAGCACTATCAGAAGACTGTACAGTGGTCTCTTCCAGAACTTTATCCAATGTTTTGGTCTCTGCTCCCAAAATAACAGGCGTAAAATTATCACTGCTCACCACTGATAAGATCTCATGTTCATTGAAAGCGCTTTTTAAGGCATTAAACAAGCTGGCCTGCGATACGTTATAGATCATGAGTTTTTCCTGGTCGGCTATCAAGTTTACTTGTGGAAGCCATGCGATTGGAGTGAGCTTATTATCTCCTAAATTCCACTGAATATCATTCCATATTTTTTTTAGCTGCTTATTTTGGTTGCTCCCTGTGTTTTCAAAGCTCTTCAGCCGGGCCGTAAGCAGCTCTTGGTCGTCGGAAAAAATGATATTAAAAAGGTTATCTGCATCAGTGAAGGAAGAGACAGCCTGTGAAAATTTCTCTTCTAATAGATAGTGTATCTGCTTTTGAACATTTTTTAATTTTTCGGGAGAGTCACAGGATATATAGATTGCAGTTTCTGAACTCAAAGATGCTGATTCTTTATCCAGGACAAATTGCTGAGATCCGACTAATGCCGTATAGTTTATTATGTTTTTCTTTATGTGCTGTAATAAATCAAGAACAAGTCGTTTGTTTTCTTCTACAGTTACTTGCCTGTTCCAGTCTATCTTTAGTACTGTTTCCGTTTTGGTTAATTTGGGCATTTGCGTTCTGGGAAGTGTCCTAAACAAAAATATGCCCAGAACGAAAAGACCTAAACAGATACTCCACGAGATTTTCTGTCTTCTCATCACGAATCTGAAACCCTTTTCATATAACTCTGCATAATCCAGTTTGTTTGTTTTTTCAAGGAAGAGTTCAAATCTGCTTTTTGTATCAGATTTATTCAAGTGAAAAAGATGATACAAAACAGGTACCAGCGTAATGGAAACCAGTAACGAAACAAAAAGACCGATAGTCACGGCCATTGCCTGGTCATAGAATAAGGCGCCTGAGATGCCGCTTATAAATGATAATGGTAAGAAAACAGAACTGGTAGTCAGTACAGAAGAGAACAAAGGTTTTATAACTTCATTGGCACCTAATACGCAAGATTCCCTCAGACCAAATTTTCTCTCTTTGTATTGTATGATGTTTTCAATAACAATAATGGAATTATCAATCATTAATCCGATTCCTAAGATTAGTCCCGACAGTGAAATGATATTGATGGAAATATTAAAAAGATAGAAAAATTCTAAGGTTATAAGAAGCGAAACAGGTACCGATATTCCTATTAACAGCGGTGTTTTTAAATTTTTCAAAAACAAGAACATCACACCAAAAGCAAGCGCTATGCCCCAAATAAGATCTTGCTTTATATTTGAAATGGCAAAATCCAATAAGGCCGTCTGATCTCGTGTTATGGAAAACTCAATATTTGGATAATCTTTTTTGAGACTATTTACCAGACCGGTCAGCGACAATTTTAAATTTTCTATTCGTGCATCACTTTGCTGAATGATAGCCATAGTGATCGCCTCATTTCCATCTGAGATTACGAGTCCGCTTCTTTTCTGCGGAACTTCAATAACTTCAGCAAGATCTTTAAGTCTAAAAAGTCTGCCATTTTTTTTAATGTAAATGTTTTCAATTTCTTCGATACTGCCCAATTTTGCCGCTAGACGCAGATTATATTGATACTGGTTGTCCTTAATCAACAGACTTCCTATTTCAATATCATTAGACTTAATAAACGCTTCAAGTTCCTCCAGACTAATGCCTAAAGCATTTAATTTTCGATTATCAGGGATTATTTTTATCTCAGAGGATACAATCCCGCTGATATCCACCATGGCAACTTCGTCCACCTGCTCAATTCTCTTTCGTATAACATGATTAGCAAAGTGGCTTAAATCAGCAAATTCTTTTGACACATCATCAGGATTACCATTATTGCCGCCGTAATTCTCGCTGCTATGATTTTTTAAAGTAAGGTTTAGATAAAATACAGGAACGTCGGTAATATTGGCTTTAATTACTTTAGGTCTTTTCACATTTTTGGGAAGTGTTCCAATTGCACGATCAATTTTTTCATTTACTTCGATGAAGGAATAATCAATTTTGGTTCCCTGTTCGAAATATAATCTTATTATTCCTATGCCGTTGCTGGCTTCTGTTTTGATGTCTTTTAGATTACTGACCTGCATCAAATTAGATCTGAGTGCTTTTACAATTACATCTTCGATCTGTCTGGCGGACATTTCATCTGCTTCAATTTGAACAGTTATTTCAGGAATGTCGATATCGGGCATTAATGAAACAGGAATAAAACCAAAAGCATACAGACCTAGGATAACGGCACAGAGAGCGGTCATAAGAACAGCGATAGGCTTGGTCATCAGAAATTTTACCATTGATGTCTTTTTTTATAGGTTAAATGAATGAAGAACTGCTGTTATTTGTTTTGTTTTATGCGTACATTAACTTTGCTATTGTGTCCTAGGTTTAAATTTCCAGTGGTAATTATGGTATCTCCTGGTCCTATAGTAGAATTGCTTCTTTCTGGATCAGGAATTACGGAATAAGAGGTGCTGTTTTCTAAAATTGTCTTCACGTATGTCCAATATGCTTTTCCCGATTTCAGTTTAAACAATACCTCTTGGTTATCCCTCTGCACAACAGCAGATTTTGGCACAACAAGATGACCTTTTAAACTTTTTTCAATTCGTACTCTGACATTCATTCCTTCCTTAAGCTGACCATCATTTTTAACAAATGCCTTTACCAGCACTGTCCCATTTTTCTCGATTAAGGGATTGATAGATGAAATATGACCTTTATACGTTTTTTTTACAGCAAATGGAACAATCTCTACAATACTGCTTAAGCTCACATCATCAATTTCAGATTCTATTAAAAAAAATTCAACTTCAAAAACCGTATCATCAATAAGCGTGAGAAAATTTTCTCCAGCTGTAACATTTTCAAAAATTCTACTTCCCATATTGGCAACTTTGCCGTTGAAAGGTGCAGTCACCTTAGTATATTGGAGGTCAGACTGCGCTAAATTTAGTTCTAATAATGCAGCATCATAACCTGTTCGGCTTGAAGCCATGTCGTAAATTGATTTTGAGATGCTGTCCTTGTTAGTTGTGAAAATTCCGCGTCCCACCAGCATATCTTCAAACTGAAATTTGGCCTTTTTAAGTTCGATTTCAGCCTTTGCAACTCTCTGTTGGTATTTCTGAGTGTTCAGGGAGGCGAGTAATTGCCCCTTGCGGACAAAATCTCCATTTTTAACGTATAGATGTTGTAATTTGTCAGTTAATTCAAATTGAATGTTATTTTTCTGCATTGCAATAATTTTACCATTACTCAGTATTTCATTTTGAAAATTTTCTTTTTTCAGGACAATAATTTCTACCCCATTTTCCTCATCCCTATAAACTTTTTTACCAGAAAAGTCTTCGTTCGTTTTGTTTGGTTTGCCGCACTGCATGAGAAAAAGACAACTAAGCGTCAGTAAAATATTTAGGATGGGAATTTTGATTATCAAAAAGCTGGTTTTATACATCGGTATTGTTACTTTAATTATATTAAAAAAGGATGCTTGAGGGCAGATAGTGAAATTTTAGAAGACAATATATTTTACATTTATCTTGAATTACCGCATGAATTGGGAATTGTACGATCATTTGATTTTTATTATCAAAAACATTTACATTTTTAATAATCAGGTTAATGATTTAGATAAAAAAAACTTTTTTCTTCTGATCTATTTTGTAATTAGTATTTAGAATGTTTTGAAGCTATTTTTGGATATGGAATGCGGCCTTTGATAGTTAGCAGAAAGGGAGAATTTTTACTGTTGGATATTATCTCGATGCTTTTGTCAAATTTGCCAGGATTCTTACCATCGTAAACCACTCTAACACTTCCGCCGGCATTAGGTCTGATGATTCCCTTGCTCCATTGCGTCACTGTGCAACCGCAGCTTGACTTAACATCTTTTATGATTAAAGGGCTTTGACCTGTATTTGAAAACTCAAAAACTACACTTACACTTTTACCTAAGGGTATTGTACCAAAATCATAGCTGTTTTTTTTAAATTTAATAACTGTCAGCTCATAATTTAATTCCCTGCTTTTTTCTTTTGAAGCAAATGTGCAGGAAATTAACAATATTAAAGAAACAAGTATAAAACTGAAGACCAAACTGGTGCCTTTTAGATTTGATTGTGCCGGCACGGCTTTTATTTTGAAGCAGACATTTTTTAACGCGGAGTATCTGCCAGAGTATAATCTACCCATCTTTTATTTTTTTTTTGCTTTTGTTCCTATGTATGAAGTAGGAAGTATTGTGGATTTGACCCTCTGCTTTGATAGTACTTGTAATTCATTTATATATATACCATATGTTTTCTCAGACGAGATAGGATTTCCAATCAATAAAATTTTATTATTTACATCGGTTAAAACAGTTTCGAAATGCGGTGAAACAGCCATAAATGAATTTTCGGCCGTATATTTTGTTTTTTCATCTAAAAAAAAGGGAAAAGGAAAATTTTTAATGCTGCCGCTTTCACAGTTGTATTTTAAGAATTCAAAATTATCTTTGGATTCGCACACTAGTATCAAAACTACGTTAAAATCACGTATATTTCTGGCAAAATCCTCCCACTGTGAGATTTTTTCCATGCAACTGGAACATGAAGTGTTTATTCGGGTGTATAATTTGAATTCGGATGCAGCTATCGATGTACTATCCGAAGCATAAGGAGGAAATGGTTTATATAATTTTAAATCTTCTGGTATGGAAAGATTTCTGCCTAAATTATTTGCGATAGTATTTTTAAAAAGATCGGCTTTTTCACTTTTTTTTGTTTTATCACAGCTTGTAAATAACTGCATAAGAAATACAGTGATGAAAATAAGTTTTATTTTTCTCATATAATTTATTTTTTTGTTTGGATAATGTAGCCTGTATTTGGATCAGATGCGTATATAATATTGTTATCAGCAGTAACTGTGAAGCTATTGATATGCCTGTCCAGTAAAAGTTTCTTCACAGGATTTCCCTCCCAATCATAGACAAATATTTCATTGCCATAATCAAGAAATTCACTGTGATATAAATTGCCGGAATATAAAAGATAAATAAATTTTTGTGTGACGGCGCCGTTAAGGAACGCAAATCTCGTTTTGGTGTTTACAGCAGCTCTGCTTTGCTGATCGCGATCATACACATCCATATCTGCTTCAAATCCCTCAGGGCCTATTGTTTGGGAGATGACCTGTTTTTTACTGTTAAATATTTCAACCTTATCAGTATATAAATTAAAAAAAACGGTCTTATCACCTGATGGTCTTGTGAATAAAAAACCGTCTTGCATTGATTTATAGGTTGTAAAAGGTATGTCGTTAGGAATATTGTCAAATGTGCCATACTCACTGATCGTTTTGCTTGATTTTAGGTCAATATGCTGTATTTTATGCTTAGATTGAATATTTCCGACAGAAAGAAATGTAAGGTCGTCCTTTAAATCAATTTGATAGAAAGAATTATCTATAGGATATTCCTGAAAAGCGGGATTTTTTTCTTGAAGTAAAACTTTATTTCTGTCAAATGCGATAACTTTTTTGAGAGTGATATCATATACCCATAAGGTCTTGGAGTTAATCCCTGTTGAAAATGCTCCCAAAACTTCACCTGGACCACGTCCATACTTGAGAAAACCTTTTGAAAGGCTTTTATTCTTTATGGAATAATTATAAAAAAAAAAGTCTTTTTCACCATGAACGTTAAATAAAATTAATGTGCTGTCTACAGAATATATTTTATACGCTGTTCCGGCTTTGAATTCGAAGAGATTTTGAAAGGAAATTTTTTCTTCTGTAGGAAACGTAGAAAATTCAATTCTATTGACACCGTTTTTATCAAGCTTTTTGCATGATGAAAATGTTAATGAAAATAAAGTAAGAGCTGAAAAAGCCTTTAATGCATGATATAGTTGTTTTTTCATTAAAGTAATTTAAAATGAAATAATAATTGGTTAATAATGGTTTGGGTTCTGCTTCTGCAGAACCCAAAGTTGCACTTCTTATGGATTAGTAGTTATTTGGCAGTCTTGATGATCACTATAATAATATGGCTGACATCTGTAAATCCAGCCTCCTTGATACGGGCAACGCGATACCATGTAATTGGTAAATTGGCACCCATCCACTCCCTGTGCATTTGCTGCAGATAGACCTAATTCTGTCGCTAAATTTTGATCAGTCTGAGAATTGTTAGTTAAAAACGTCAAAACGGTAATTATGAAAATGCCTATAAATCCTGTTACTTTTTTCATTATTAAAAATTTAAATTGTTAAGAAGGCTTTAGCCTTTAAAAATCTTTTGTAAAGTAAGGAAAGGAATGCTACTTTTGGAGCATTGCCGGAACTTTAACTTTAAAGTTTCTGCACGATATTCTTATTTTTAAATTCGGAATAAATAATAAAATCTTCCTCTGGGTTTGTAGTTTTGTTATATCATAGGCTGCAACTTTTTAAATTAATAAATTCGACACTTTTTAGTTTTTCCAGAGGTCGTTTTTTAGGCACTCTAGTTTGAAATTATTAAAAACCGTTTGAGATCTAGATTGTTTCTTGTAAAGATTTAGGCTGGATAAGAGTCAGAAAACCAGTTTTTCAGTATTTAAGGCCGTTTTACATTAGTTACTGATTGAAATATGTGGAAGAAATGCAGTTTTTGCTCTTACAAATAACTTAAATCAATTTAAATAGCACCCTCTGCATTTCTTATTCGTTTTTCTTGAATGAGATCGGTTTTGTGTCAAATATCTTATCGAATCAATCGAGGAATTTATTTCAGCCTCCGGCAGAAGAATTATGTTGAAGCTTAATTTTGAAAAAGAATTGCACTGTTGTATTTTTAAGGTATGAATAAGTCATGTTTTAAATGTTAAATAAAGACTAATGATTCAAAAATATGCATATAAAGGTTTAAAAACAAGATATTTTTCTCACAAATGATGATTTGCAAAAAGTATAATTTGGATATGTCTTTAAAGAAAAAAAAAACTGATTGTACATTTATTGACTCTTAAAATGCAAATATGTTAAAAATCCTATAGTGATATTTTCTTTTTGCACTTGTAATAATTTTTCTGACAGAGTTTTTACAAGAGAAATGATGTATATTTATGCAATAATAGAAATTTAAAAGAAAATATTCATTTTTTCAGTTCGATCAACTAGCATGGATGCGAGCTTTTGCAACTATAGAAAGATGCTCTAGATTTGATTTTTTCAAATTTATATAACCTCTGCAAAATAAAATTGAAATAAGCAGATGCTGTTAGGCGATTTAGATTGGGATCAAAGCTTTTAAATATGCTGACTATTGGATATGTGCAGAGGAAATTTAAAACGACTTATGCTTATTTAGCTTTACTCGAGTTTTCCTATTCATATGAGTTTTTGATTTGATGGCTTGTAGTATTACTTGGTTGAAGAGTTCTGCCAAATAAATCGTCAGTAGCTTCTAATAAACTGGACTTGATACCTATTATGACATAGAAAGTTAAGATGTAATTTTATTATTTTTCACCAGCTTAAGTTTTGATGCGACGAGCAATTGTTCTTCATTCCCCTGCATTGGAGGATTTCCATATTTTTGAGCGAAACCTCGATGGTTTCCACTGCACAGCTGTCCACTTTGGCATAAAGCAACAGCGAGTTTTTTTTCTTGTGGAACTCCGCTTTCGTCCATCAGTTCCTGCACATGCTCGATTACCGAGATGTTGAGGTTCTAATCTGAGAACAGAAGACCAGAAAAAACGGCAAAAAAGTAAGCAAGACCCAAGTGGCCGGGGTGGAGGATGCGGAATGCTATAAGTCCCGAAGGGCGGGGAAGTGGAGCGGAACCGTTATGCGCATGAAGCATACGGCTGACACCATATTGGCTGCTTTTTTAACCCGTTTCGAACGAAGACATCATTTGTCGTTTTTTAAAGCTCCGATCAGGAAAATAAGATCAGGCTGTGAAAAGAGGGAAATTTAATATCTTTATCATCGAGAGCGGGGATCTTTGATTTTACAGATCCTCTTATATAATTGATTATAGACAATTAGCCCAAAACTCATTGAGGGTTACGAAAATTCATTAGACAAAGATACACATGACGTTTACAACCAACGGAAAAATTATGAACAAACCGTCACCCAGATCAATAAAACATTGTCACTGGTCCTTGATACCGAACAAGAAAAGGCACAAGCAGTGTATCCTCATTATTTTGATCGCTATAATACATATGGGGTAGAACATAATATATATATTGGCGGCGCATTAAACAAGGATCCGGGTTTCAACAAACTTTATTTTTCCAATCTGCGATTATGGCAGTTACAAGTAATATGCAAGATGGAAAATGTTTTTATAAAACAGTACCTGATCTACCTATAAAACTAGACATTGCTTCATTAGTCCTAGTTCACACCAGCCCAATATCTATTCGTTTTAGAATGGATGAAAAACGCTTTGATGTTGACGGTTCGTATAACGCAAGATATGAAATACTCAAGAAAAGAATTGACAAGCTTTAATCAAAAACACTAAGGAACGTGTTACCCAAAAGGGAAAATTGGCTATTATATATTCTCAAAAAAGGGAAGAAACAGAGTATCTGTCCTATGTAAACTTTCTTCAATCAAAACATATTTTAGGAACTAACTTAGAGATTGTTGAGGTAGAAGACCTTGAAGCTATGCGTGGCCTGAAAGCCATCAAAGTTGATATTTTGTATAAAAAGATTGATACTAATGAGGAGTATTTTACCTACGAGGATCTTATGAATAGTGCCAAATCTTGAAAAGGCTGAGCCCATTCAGCAGACGTTTTATTTCAGAGCAGATGATATCGAGGAATAAACACATTTTTAGCCTTACTTGAACAACAGTCAATAGGCAGATATACAATTTGTTTTGTGAAAAAATCAATTGAAAAGTAAAAATTAAAAACAAAAGTTTCAGACTTTTATGATGCTCTTGCTTTTAGATAGAATGAGTCTAGAGCCTTTAAAAAAAAAGATAATTTATATCGTAGTAATGTTTCGAACTTAAGTTTCTAAATAGTTTTATTACAGTGTTTTATCTGTCAGTTGAAAATGAATGCACCGATTCTGCACCCAGAATCAAGTTTATTTATTTGAATATTCCATTAGTTCCAAATATCATTCTCTAAAGTTTCGAACCTAAACTCGTCAACGCTTGATTTTACTGAACTTCTAGTTTTTCAAAATAGTGTGTGCCACGATGTTGCCACAAAACTTGAAGTAATAATATTTTTCTTTTTTTTTGGAGCAGTCCTATCCAGAAACTACCTTCCAAGCACTTTACTTTCGGGCCTTCAAAAAATCCTCAATAAAAGGGACGCCTATAGATGCGCTGGTATTTTTGACATAAATACTATTGAAGCATTTAAATTATTGTATTTCCCATATTATACTAAAAGCTAAGTTTTTATAAGGTATACAGTGTTCTTTAAACTTCCTTTGGCAATTTCTATCATTAACATATTCAAACCAATCCATAGGCCAGACATCTTCTGAACCTACAGGAATTCTATTTTTGTAAAAATATTCACCCATAACTGAATCTTCAGGGATTTTGGAGCTGTATAATAGGTATTGAAAAGGAAAATCCTTGCTACAATGTTTCCACTTTATTTTTCCATTTTCTCCAAACACTATCATAATTGGGTGGTTTCCTAAATCTGCAAATCGTATCGCAGTTGCCGTGATACTAGTATGAAAGAGCTCTGATAAGGCTTTTATAATTGAAAAATCAAATTTTTTTCTCAGAACGAACTTTTTGAACCTTTCCTCAGGCATTAATAAACAAGAAGCAAAATAGTCTGCTTCACTTTCTATTCTAAAGTGAGTATTTTCATTGTTTTTTGAAGGATGTGGTGATAGTAGTCCTTTTTTTAGACCAACTCTGTGATTGTCAATAAAGTAGTGACCGAGCTCGTGAGCTATACTAAAGCGTGATCGAGGGCTCCCAGGCTTATTGCCTCTAAATATATTTATATGTATAAAAAACTGAGAATGGGCGTAAATTGTCATTCCGTCAAAAGCGTCGCCATAATTATCATAGTATAGATCCAAATCTTCCTCTGAGAGAATACGCTCTAAAGGAGTTATAATGTCAGGATAGTCTAAAGCTATAGTTTCAGCTAAATCTTTAATTCCAATTAAAGAACTAGTCTTCATTATCTCGCTTTTTTCGGTGCTTTTCATACATTTTGTCAATAATATCCTTTGATAAATTTTCACTACCGTTTCTAGCGACCATCTTTAAGTCATCTATTTCAGAGGGATTATAATTATTAAGCTGAATAACTGACTTTTTTGTTATCTGATTATTTATGATGGAGTTGACATCAACATGGACCTCTTTTAATTTAAAATCAAAGTCAGCATAAACAATATTGAACATATCTAATTGCGCTTCGTTAACCGGGTAAAGAAATCCAAGTGCACCTAAATGATGATCCAGGTTTTCCACAGTAATATTAGGGGTATTATTTTCTTGCATGACTTTCCTTTAAATAGTTTTCAACATGAAGGTTTGCATCTCTTTTATAAATTCTTATTGTAACAGGAACAAGTTCTAATGTTTCCTGCAGCTTTTTGCTAATTGCCCTTGGTATGGTTTTACCTACTCTTTCATATGCTTTATAGGTCAGATAAATAATCTTGTGCTTTTCAGTTAGGCCTAAAAAAGCACCATCCATTATTTGCAGTTTTTTTCGTAATATTTTTTTATCTTCTATGTCGTCGCTATCGCACAACTTTTCAGCCAAGCCATCTAAATTGGTAATTATTTCTAAAGCTTCTTCTTCATTTGGATCTGCACATGTTGAGGCATGCTCAAATTTTAGTATTTGTGTATACATTATAGGATAAAGCCATAATAAAATTCCTCTATCAATGGTTTTGCTTTTTAATTTTTTCATATCAAATGTGGGATATTTCCAAACACGGGCAAATGTACAGTATGCAACATCCAGGGCAATAATTTCATTGTAACCAAATTTAGAGCAGTATACTTCCGCCTTTTGAAGTACATCTTGTTCAAAACGCCTGCAAAATTCTGCAAAAGCCAATTCAGCTTCCTTTGGATATTCTGATTTAAAAGAAATATAATCCAGTAATTCTGAACTGCATATTTTTTCAAAATCTATTGTGTCATTTAGTGTGGTTTCCATCTATATACCTAAAAGCGTTAGTAACGGATTTGGTATATGAGTGAGAGGACTCATATATCAAATCAAATATATGATTTGTAAGTTAAATATTAAGACAACTTAAAAACAATTTAAATAAAATGAAAGAAAAAATAGAACATGTGAAATTTATAATTGATCGTTTTGATACCTACATGGAAAGCACGCAAACTAAAAGCAATCTATATCTTGCGCTAAATACTGCCATACTTGGTGGTATTATTACTTTGGCTGCTTCCAGTAAACCTCAAGACGTTACTTTTTTTTCAGTATTTGTATTAGGAAGCATAGCATTTCTTGCTGTAGCAAGTATTACAATAACACTTATTGCCATTACTCCTTATTTAGTAAGCGCGTCAGAAAAGAGGGAGTCGGTTATTTTTTTTCATGATGTCAGAAACATCACTTTTGATGAGTATGTGGATAAAATTAAGGACATGTCGGATAAGAATTTCTTAAAGGATCTTTCTTGCCAGGCATATAGTTTAGCCGGAGGGCTACAATCAAAATATAAGAAACTTTTTTACGCCGGAAGATTAATCATAATTGAATTTATTCTTCTATTAATATATGCAATAACACTAGTAACTAACATTATATAATTTATGGAACCATTTTTAGAATATCAAAACATTATCGAGAAAGCTCTTAATAGAAACGAGATTCACAAGAGTTTAAATGAGTCAATTACATTTTCAGACCAATCCAGGGCAGTAGCTTTAGGAAAATATACCATGAGCGATTATATCTCAAATCGGTCACAATTATCTCTATCAACCGATTTGGCTGCAATTGCAAAAAGTATGGGCGCAATTCCTCGAAGTAATCAAGTAATCGGTCATCATCCGGATTTTATGTATTTAAAAGGAACATCTAATACTGAGAAACATTATATCATTTCAGCATTTATTGATATAAAGGGGTCGACCAATCTTTTTAAGAAATATGATGAGGAAACAAATATGATCATTACCAACACCATTCAGTTGGCGGCCATAAATGTTTGTCAGGTTTTTGGAGGATTTGTCCAAAGAATCCAGGGAGATGGTTTGTTTGTTTATTTTGGAGGTAAAAATATCGATAGAAATAAAGCAACTCAGCATTGCCTTACGGCTCTTAGCTTGTTTAGTTATTTTGTAAAAAATGACTTAAAAAGAATATTTGAACAACATGGAATTGAGAGGATATATACAAAGATCGGAATTGATTTCGGAGACGACGATAAGGTGTTATGGGGCGTTGCTGGTACAGAGCAGACCAGTGAAATCGCTACCTACAGCTTACATACCAGTTTAGCTGCTAAAATGCAGGCTTATGCAGGTAGTAATGAAATCATTGTCGGACAAAATGTAAAAGATAAAGCGCAATTTGAGGATAAATTTTATTCTGTTGTAGTGGAAAAACGTTATATATTTTCCGATCCTGAAAATGACTTTTTTTATACTCAGTATGTTTTTGACTGGATTAAATATCTTAGATCATCACCATATATAGCCACATCAGTTTCAGGTGATATTACAATTAAACCTCAGATATCAAATGTTCCTAATATTGCTTCTTTAAGAGAAGTTGTTGGAGAAAACAGACCCTATGCAAAGATCAAAAATAGATAACGATTTAGAAGAGGTTCTGGAAATATTTCCGAAGATGAATCTAATAGTGGAGAATAAGTTTAAAGTTCTCTCTGGGGAAGTGGACATATTTGACAGTGCAAATATTTATGTGGAAAGTTTCAATATAAAAGTAATAGTTCCAACAGGATATCCGTATCAGTTTCCCCGACTATTTGAAATAGGAAATAAATTCGAGCATGTTCCAGACAGGCATATCAGTGAAGACGGATCTTGCTGTGTATGTTCACTTCAGGAAGAAAACTTGGTATCTCAAAGAGGAATAAGTATAAAGAATTTTTTTCTAAAGTATGTTTTAACTTATCTGGCAAATCAATTGTATTTTGATTCTCAGGGCAAGTGGGCAAATGGGGATTTTGATCATGGAGATTTGGGAATTTTCCAGTATTACAGTGAACTTTTAAAATTAGGAAATATTACAGAAGTGGTTGAATTTTTATCTGTTTTTAACGTTACCAAACTCTATAGAAATGATGTTTGTTTTTGTGGCAGTGGTAAAAAGCTTAAGAGATGTCACGAAGGTGTTTATCAGGTCTTCAAAGGCCTTTCAAAAAGAAGAAGGGAAATGGATTTATTTGAATTAAGGAGTTTGGCAAAAAAAAATGAGCAGGAAAATAAAGGAAGAAGAATTATAAATTTTTAATTATATATATATTATGTCAAATTATCATGTTACTCAGAAAAAAGGACAGGAGGGATGGAATGTTCAAAAAGAAAATGGACAAAGAGCATCAGCAATTACGACTACACAAAAAAAGGCTGAAAAATTAGCAAAGCAATTCTCAGCAAATTCTGGAGGTGGAGAGGTTAGAATTCACAGGTCAAATGCGGGGCCAATTAGGGACAGTGATACAGTAAAGCCTGGCAATGACCCCACATCGAGCAAGGACAAAAAGTATTAAGAATAAAGGAGTGATTAGATTTACTTATCACTCCTTCTATTACCATTTTCCAGATTTTTTAAAATATTCAATTCCTTTAAAAGCTGCAATTTTTGCTTTTTCAAGATTTTCAAATACTTTACTGCCAGTTGTGCTGTCAATCATGACCTTAAATTTTCGTGTAAATTTATCTTTAAATATTACTAGTATATGATTTTCAATTTTTAAATAAAAATTGCCTTTTTGACTTAATTTCCACTTTCGATTATGCCAGTTTTTTAATCGATTTGCTCTATTCCTTAATTCTTTTTCCCTTTTTCCAGGATTGTAATAATCATTGGTCATATTTTCAGCACAGACGCAACCTACACGAAATTCATCTTCAACTTCAGGATGCTCTACGAGATGTACATATCTTATTTTTTCGTTGCCACACATCATGCAAGTTTCGTAATCCGTTTCGTCTTCTGATTCTCCATCTTGCCTTACATCAATTACATCATTTAAGATCCAGCCTTTATGGGGAATACCTGATTGTTTCCAATAATTTGTCATATAAAGAAATTAATATGTTGATGATCTTTATTTTTCTCTTTTGATTGTCTAGCGGACATGTTTTCTAAATGCCCGAACTATTTCAAAAATACCAATACCTATGAATATTCGAGAGACAAAGTCAAATAAAGCACTCCATGGGCCAATTTGACCAACAGTTTCCATCATTTCAATCTTATGGAGTGGATTTAAAAATTGAGGAAAAAAAGGGAATATTTCAGTCAGGAAATTATAAAGCCCCGTCAAGCTTATATCTGGATATATTTGTCTAAGGCTTGCTGCAAATAGGCAAAAGAATAGGAAGCTTATCAAAAGTGTAACAAAGCATGCTTTGAGCCAGTCTGTTCCGTGGCTGCTGTAGATATTGGACACAGCAATTGCAATTAAAGAGCCTGTATCGCGGTGTTTAGAAGTTGATCCATCTTTTAGGTGTTTATATAAATAACGTTGTGAAATCCGGTAGTATTCGACTTTATCTTTTGTATTATTTTGTCTATTGGCTGAGGTGTACAAATCGTTGTAAATACTATAATAGCTTAGGTAATTATCGGTAGCTGTAATATCTGGAATTTTGGAATTTATTAGTTTTACAGCTGATAAATCGGAATTGTTTATTTCTACTTTATACCGCTCAAAAAATATGTTTTTTAATTCTAAAATACCTGCCGCAGAATCATTTATGCGGAATGCGGGAGATAGTTTATTATCATATTCAAGAAAATCTGTATAATAATTCTCTTCTATAAATTCTCGAAAAACAAAAACTGGGAACTGGCCTGTTAGTAAGTCTAAAGTTGTAACTTTTCCACGAAGTTTATTTATCCATCCAAGTTCACTGAGGTTTGCCTTTTCGCTAAGTTCATAGGCATTAAGATAATCGGTGAGAGGTGGATTCTTAAAGTCCTTAACGTTAAAGGGATTTAAATTCGAAAAATAAATTTTGCCTTCATTATTTAGTTCATTTATTTCTAAAGATTTATTTATAATGCCGTTGAAATCCAATCTTGATGAGATATTATAATAACCCGATAAATGAATGTTGTTGATTATTGCTTTTTTTGCAAATACAGATATTCCTGATATAGAGATAATATGCAGTTCCTTAATTAAAAGAAATTTTCCAATTAAGGAAAAATGTGTTTTTTCGTTAACTGGTTTTATCTCCATATAGTTAATCTGTCCCGCTTCGAAGTTTATTTCATTCTGTGATTCTAACTTTCTTAAGGATAAATAATATAGCTTACAATTGTTGATAATCACTCCCTTTTCAAACTGACAGTTGTCCAACTGGAAATTAATTAAATCTGCGAAGACGATCGTAAAATCCTGCGAAAATGTACAATGTTTAAATTCTAATTGTTCCTTAGACGCTACATTATTGAAAATTACCTGATCGAAATGACAGTTTGAAAATGTGACAAACTCTTTTAGATGAAGATCTTTTATTAATAGTAAACCTTCTACTCTCAAATCCGACAATAGTTTGCTGCCATAAACTGTTTTAGAGATGATTAGTTCCGTATTTTCTAATAATTCTATAACCTTTGATTTATCGATATTTTCCATTGAGAATTTTTAAAATTTACTTTAGCAGAATTTTTAAAACTAAGTTATTAGTAAACAAAGTCGGAATCAATACTTATCGAATACATTTTATTCGGATCGGCGTTTTTAATATCGATGATAATTGAATTTTAATAACTAAGCTTAATTAGGCAATTCTAATTATAGGCAGATAAATCTATTAATTTTAAAATTATGTAAATTTCTTTAATTAATTATCTGTAACCTAAAAAAAATGTTTTGTCATATTATTAAGTTCTATATATTTAACGAAATTAAATGATCTTTTCAATTTGCCAAAACACAAGATTCTAATTAGTTTTATTTGAATAAACGCTCTGTTTTAAATTTCAAAAACAGGTATAAGTACTTAATAAGTGCAGCTTCTAATTTAATACTTTTGAAATGTTGAAGCTAAAGGTTTTATTACTAAAGATTAAATAGAATAATATGTTCGAGAAAGGAGATATATTGGAAGCAGCTGATAGAGAATTAACTAAAGGGAGACATTATATATTGTACTATGAAGGATTTTCTCATGATGATTTTATAGGCGGAATGATAACCCATTCCGACATTCATGGAAATTTAAAAATGCAAAATGATCATTTTGAATCTTTTGACCATAATGGAAGTAAGTATAAAGTTATTTATGATGAAACTTATCTTGTAAATGCAAAATTGATAAAACCGCATGTCTGGGGACCTTTCAGTAAAGTCGGTTCGTTATCAGAATCGGGAATAACTTTTTTTGAAAACAGTATCAATTATCTGCCGTCTGAAACTTTTGAAGATTACCGTAGAAGAACAATGAATATCGCATAGTAAATCTATTATCTGACTCGATTTAATTTCTAGGTACTTTTATAGTACGTTCTAGTTAATTGTTGAATAATTTACAGATGTAAGTTATAATGTCCTAGTCATAATTTTTATAAATTTAATGTTTTTAGAAGTTATAGACTAGTTTTTTTACATATAATATTGAAAATTTATGAGTTTTAAGTTATTGGCAATTAGACCTTTGATAGGTTGCGATGATGAAATTTTGAAGAATTTAAAAATAGATGAAATTTATAAGTTTTATAATAATTATCAATTTGAAGACGGAATCGCATATAGTCTGATTGATAATCAACCATCATTAAGGGTTAAAATTGCTAGCGAGAAAAGAAAAAGCGCACCAGAAAATTTATACGGCAATAACATCAATGTTTCGGCAATTGTTGGCAAGAATGGTAGTGTCAAAAGTGCTTTAATAAAAGTATTAAAACGGATTTAGAAAAATTAAAGGTCGAAATTTATTATGAGCATAGTTCCAATTTTGGTGTTGCTAATCGTTCAAATAAAATTGATAATCAGCAATAGTTAATTGTGAAAATGCCCCCATTGTTTTATAGTTACTGTAGATTTAAAATTATTTTACCTTTTCTTTCTCCAATGTATCAATCCCATTCTTATACTCTTCCAATATTTCAATTACCTTTCTTACGTATTCATCGCTATCGATATTATTTAGGTCAATTTTTTCAGTAATTAAATTGTCAAGCATATCGATATTTAAGATATTATAATCATGCTCAATTCTTGAGCTTAATTCTTTATTCTGTAAATCGTTAAAACTGTATATATCCTTTGAATTTTCCATCATCACTCTTCTAAAAGTTTCGGAATTCAAATCCATTTTTAAAATTTCTTCATATGAACATTCTCTGATATGTTTGAAATGATGTTCTACTTGACCTTTTATATTCTGCAGTTTTTCATCAACAACTTCCAATAATGCAGCCAGTCTATAAAGATCCCTGGTGATAATATTTGGAATATTTTCCTCTCTTTTATAAAAAAGTGAGTGCGAGGTCTCTGCCCACACGTGTTCTGATACTGTTCTAATTTGGACTTCAATTTTTTTATCTGCATGACCTTCCCAATCTGGGCTTTTCAACCACTCATCTTTTATCCCTAAAATTAAATGGATAGAGCTGTAGCCGAATTTATCAGGTAATTGCTGCGTTTTATTTGGATCATTTAATAATTTAAATTCACGGCATAAAAGATCAATTACATTTTGTTTAAACTCAGGAAAAAGCAAAACAATTCTTAATCCCACAATGTCATTAAGTTCACAAATGGTTTTTTTTATTGTAAATCTTTGCGCTTTTTCTTGTATAGAAACTAAATCTTTTCTTCTTCCATTAATACCAAAAGCTATTGGAATCTGATGCCTTTTTAATAATTTTTCGACGGTACGTTTCACCTCATTTAAAAAATCATCATAATCATTTTTAATCTGCTCGTATTCATTTTGGATGTCGACCATGGAAAAATTTTGTTTTGTAAAATTATAATGCAATTTTATTTTTTAAACTGTTAAATCGTCTATAATTGCATGTGGCGCATTCGATTGTACTGACGCAATACCATTGTCTCTGGCGGAGGTGCTTTCATAAATTTCACTGCTTCCAATGATCTGGCCATTTGAAGCTTTTAAATTGAAATAGGGTTTTCCATTTGAAGTTTCTTTTCTATCAAAACGATTTTCATCCTGTGAGTTTACCTTGACCGATTCAATACCATTTGAACATGCAGCCTTTGTTGTATAGCCTTCGCTTGTTAATATTGTCTGCCCATTACCAGCTTTCAAGTTAAACTGAAATTCTCCATTAGCCCTTCTCGTAATTACAAATTTTCCCATCTAATTTTTTTCTTTTATTGTATAAAAATACAAAAGTTAAGATTATATATAATCTTATTATAATAATTTAAGATATGATTTTTATGCTTATCTAATGAGGCTATTTGAGCAATTTTTTTTCAGTACTCCAATTTATCTCTTTCTGCCTGATTGTCCTGATGTGTGGCTTCATGAAGATAATTTTGTGCTATATTTGAGAAAATTTCAGATAGATTTGGATGTTTATATCTATGCTGAATTGCCAGATTTTGAAAATCAGCAGCATTTGTTTTTTCGATTTTACCTCCATCAAATAAACTTCGCCCTGTAAATGCTCTTTTATTGATAACATTTACCGAAAAGCTTTCTTTAAGACTCTTTGTATTTATTCGTTCGATAACTTCGCTGATTTCATCAGCAGGCCAAAATTCTTTGTAGTTTCCAGGAAATTGAGCTAGAATTTTTCCAATTTCCATATCAGCAATTTCAAGATAATCTTCTTCTGCTAATTTTCTTACAGAATCAATCCAGTTGTTTAATTCAATTGCATCAATTGAATTATCAACCTGTATTCCTGGAATTTCTTTGAAATTATCAAGAAGTTCATAAGCATTTTGCGTAAGTTTTTCTATATTTTCTTCAGCTGCATCACCTTGATTCAACGTTTCTTGATTTTGTTTTAAAAGTCGATATGCCAATTTTAATATTTCCACAAAAAAGTCTGGGCTCTTAACTAGTTCATTATGCAGATGTTTAGGCTTATATCCAGACCCGTACGAGCTTATAATTGGAAGATAGAGCCATTCAAGTTTAACAAAAGTTTCCAGATTGAAATCATCCCTATGTTCAATTTCTTTAAACAGTTTACCAACTTCGTGTGCCTTGAGTTGTAAATCTTCAGAATCTTTCTCGGTGGCTGTGCGCTGCAAAATTTCCAAAATAAGGGATGTTGGCAAATCTTTCCTTATCATGTAAGCACTGTTTATCGCGCTTACAAATCTTTTATATTTTAAAAGAAAACCTAAACCAATTATTTTTTCTTCTATCGAATTGTGATAAAAATGAGGGTCAATTGATATCCAATATGACTTTTCTAAATTTTCTGTTTTATTTTGTATGAAGTCCCATATAATTTGATTAGGATCTAAGGGAATAAATAGATTGGCTAATTGTGCGTCAGTGAAATTTTCTTTGTGTAACTTTTGAAACATATCGAAGATCCAGCCGATTCCATTCTCGATGACTTTGCTGTTTATAAAAGGATAAATTAGAGTAAGATTAGGTTTTTCCTCTTTTAATAAATGTAAAATCGTTAGGATTTCTTGCTCAGTACTAACTACTTTCGAGAGAACTTCTCCAATATTTCTTGAACTTTCATACGTATCAGCCAATTTTATTGTTTTGCTCAAACCAACTGTTTCTAAGATGATTTGCAGGGCCTCTTTTCTTGTTTCCTTAACTCTATTAAAATGTGATTTATATTGATTCTCGTCATCCTCTTCTTTAAATTTTCCGTCAGGAAAATTAATATGAAAGGCAACAAATAACCACTTATATTTTAAAATTATATCTTCCGGTTCAAGGGCATCATATATAGATTGATACCTATCTAAAATCTTTGGGTCTAAAGCCCCTTTTGCATCAGGATATGATCGATGATGGTTTAAAATCTTGCGGATCTCATCCCTGGAAGATGTACTGTTTTTATTTATACTTAAAGCTGCATTTTCAATTAAAGATAGTATTTTTTCTTTATCTGTTTGATTTGCTAATCTTGTAGAATGTTTAATTATTTGTGCAAGTTTCTCATCGGTATTGTCAAAAAGTTCTATAAGCAATTCTACAATTACAGATTGTGTTTTGTAAATTTCTTCGTAAGTGTAATGCAGTGATATTTTTTCATCAAATAGTCTCCATCTTACTTTATGGGAGGAACTTGCATTATCATGCCCTTTAGGTAATAAATTAAGAAGAAGTTTCCAGCCTTCTTCTTTTTCTTTTTTTACAGCGGCTTTTAAAATTTCCATTCGCTGCTCAAAAGGAGCAAGAGTCTGAAAGTGCCAAATTTTATATATTTCAACAAGACTGTTACTTGGCCTGTTCCTCATATTACCGCCAGGATCTAATGAAGCGAGTTTAAGAAGCAGTAGACTGGACTCAAAAAGATAATCAGGTAGCCATGCTAATGCTTCCAAAGCCCAAAGTAACCAAGTATGTGCACTTGATTCCCCTAAGAAAGTTTCTTTGGCATTAAACATCTCCATTATTTCCGGATTGCTGCTTTGCAGTGAATTGCGAACTACTTTAATAAAGCTTTTTGGAGATGCTTCAGCAATGAGTGGCAATTTTTTTCTTAAGGAGATCCATTTTTTACCTGATATGCCATCAAGTAGCATAAAAATTATACTATCTACCCAAAGAGCTGTGTTTTGCGTTTTGGCAAGCTGTAAATTACCACCATATAAGCTCACAAGAATTAGGGTCTGGACCAGTCCTTCTTTTGCCCAGTCCGAATATTTTTTGGGTTTGCTGAAAGAATAAGTTATCTGAATAATATCAATATTAATATCATTGATATTTTCATCATCTTGGTAGACCGATAGGAATGATTCTGCTAGTAGTGTTAAGTCATTTTGAGTCAGGAACTTCGACAGGCTGTTCCACAAATCGAGAGGTGAAGTTAATCTCCATGTATCACCAATTTGAATTATTGGGGAATCTTCAAGATTTTTCCATCTCAGAAGTATTTCCAAATATTTCTCATAAGTCATTCCCGATAGTTTTTCTAATATTTCCTTATCGCCACTATTGTAGCTGTTCCACCGCCCAATTAATAATGCAGGAATAATGTCTCTGATATTTTCAGTTTTAAACCACGCAGATTTATTATCTGAAAAATTGAGCAGCCTTTTTAGTTTGTTTATGTCTCTTCCTGCTTCTCTGGAATATTTCTCTGCATCTTGTTTGCTTAATCCCATTTCTATTAACCCCTCCATTTGTCCATCTTTTCTAATGGTAGGCAAAACAATAACATTACTGAGATTTATTTCATCATCCCCACCCAGGGGAACAATAACATGATGACCTGCTGAGACTGCTGCGTGCATAACACTTTTGTCTTCAAATTTAGCAATTAAGATTAAAGGTGTTTTTAAATAGTTAGTGTAGAGTGTTCTATAGCTTTCTTCTTTATCAACAATAACTGCTTTAGAGAAAAAACGATCTTTATGAGTTTCATCCAACTGTTCTATTACTGTAGCTATAATAAATGCCAAAGCTTCAGATTTTGTTTTAGCCTGGACAGCTAATATATCACAATCTGAATTTATAAAATTGGAAAGCAATTCCATTTCCTTTTCTCGTCCAGAAGTTATGGTCTTTGTGGTTAATGAACCCTCTGGACCTTTTGACCATTCTTTCCAGAATAGGTCAGGGTCGATAAGTCCTTCTGCTGGCGCTTTTTTAAGTTCTTTTGCAAACCATGTTGCTACCGGACTTGAATGATCCAGCCATTGCTCCAGATCGATAGAATCATAAACCAGAATATTGTGCCATATACCTTCAGCCATTTTAGCTTTGCGCCATGTCTCTTTTTTACTCCAGAGCATAGGTGTAACAAAAATAAAAGTGCATTCAGATGGTATATATCCAATAGGATCTTCTGTTCTTTTTTTATAATCTTTTTCCGCTTTCGATTTAAAAGTTTTATCCGTTCCAAATTCCCATAAAGATCTGCCGGCAGGAATGTAAGAGCGTTCCTCAGCTGAATTAACTTCGCCGTCCCAGCCCCCAATATAAACAGCGCTTCCAGATGGTATATTTATAAATGCTTCAGGCAGTGTGGTGAAATAAACTAATTTAGAAATTAAATAAGGAAAAAAGCCTTTTGCCTCATGAAGTTTTGCCCAATTTTCTATATCTATCCTTTCAATTAATTTCATGTTATTTTTTTTACTTTATTATCTACCGCATTTACATTCAAATTTAAGAATTATCCCATAATGTATTTCTATTAATTAACAATAGAACCAATCATTTATATAGTAGTGAATTCGCTGGAACTGATATTAAATTTATCACTGATACGTTTCCAAACGGTTCCAATTTCTGGATTGGATTTTACATTGTCGTTTATATAAACACCAACGAATTTGTAATTTGTTAGACCTAATACATCTTTATCATGATAAAAGACAATTCTTATATAATTTCCTTGTGCATGATCGTAATAATGTTTCGATTTCTTAGTTTGATCTGAATTGGTCTCTGTTATTGTGCCTTCTATTTGTTCAAAATTATTAAGCCAGCCACTTCTTGGACGTTCGGATGGCCACCAAATTACCTGGTTGTTATTTTTAGGATTAACAATTGCACCTTTTCTTAAAAAACCTCTTTTGGTTCTTTGATAATCAGCATCGAAAAGAAGGCAAATGTCTTGAATTGTGTGAAAGGAAATTTCATCTGAGACATTAATGATACCTTTATTTTTCCAGTAATTAGGATTATGCTCATTTTCGGGATTCCAGGGTTTGAATATTCCTTTTTCTATCTGTTGATTTATTTCATTTTTGATCTTTGAAATAAGTTTATCAATTTGAGAGTGTATTCCGATTATATCTTGGCGACAGTCAATCACAAAGACTTGATGTCCCGTATTTTTTTCAATTTGTTGCTGACGTTGGAAATCGCGAAGAACTTTTTCTTCACTTATATAGTGTGCAGGCTCATTTACTTCGACATGTAGTTTAATTTGTGGAAAATAGACATCCGTTAAAGCATATTGGGATTGTTCTCTTGATACAAACTGCTGTGGGGTCATTTTTATGTCGTAGTTGTCTATCAGATGCCAAATACGTGAAATTACATAGTGTTCAATTCTTTTGCTGCTTGTTCTTTGTAAAAGTCTTGAAATATAATCAAGTTTGTAGTTCATTTGGTCGTTAATTATAGGTTACTTACAATTTTATGTAACTTTTGAAATAAGAGAGTAGTGTCTCCATTACCATCATTTTTAATGTCCCAATAGCCGACATGTATCATATAACAGCCTGTTCGCTGCAAACGAATTAAAAGTGCTTCAAGTTCTTTTTCTTCAATATGTAGCGTTCCTTGAACTTCTTTAATAAATTCTTCCCAATAAGAACTTGTAATTGCAAAAGGTGACTTTGGATTGTTTTCATTCGTCTCATTAACAGAATTGGCACGAAGTTCGTATTCTCTTTTTATGCATAATATAATAAATTCTCTATCAGATAACTCGTTGAAAATTGAAGTATAATCCTCAAATTGATCAATGTATATGTCACTTTTGTATAAACTTTTAATAATTTTCGCAAACCTTGCAGCTTTTTTATCATCTTTAGATCTTATCACATAATTAACGACTGCAAAATAAGAATGAAGAAAACTGTCATTGTTTATAAGTTCATCAGTTAATTCGATTTCCCCATCATTAAGTTCGTTATAAAAACTTCGCATTCTGGCCGTAGCAAGCTCCTTGGCTTTTGTACTTACAAACGTTTCAAATATTGTACCTATTGGAAGTCCGGAGAAAACAGCAATTGCTTCAATAAACAATCTTATTTCAGGCTGAGCTTGATATTGTTCATCAAGAGTTTCGATAACTGATTTATTGAGCATATTTCTTATATTAATTGAGAGTTGTTTAAGTGTAATTCTATTTTTCAAAGTGATGCACGTTAATTATGCATAATTCGAAAGTATTGAAAATAAGAATTTATTTTATAAATTATACGTACTGTTGATTATATTTTTCCAAGAAACTAAAATTCTCAATGTTTTAGAGAGCAAATAATTATTTTTTTTCGTTTTATAAATTTATTTAAAATTTTGGTTTTTGTTTTATCAGTATCCATTTTTGAGAATTACTTTTATACACTATTAGAATAATATTTGTATTTGTTTGCTTTGAAGATAGTCTAAGATATAGATTAATATTAGAATTTGTAACGCATACTTTTATTTTGTGACCTCATAAAACGTTGCTTGCAGGTTTAAAGTTTTTAGAACTTTTTTTAGTATTTATTCTTTAAATTTATAAAAACTTTTTTATGCCAATTTATTACACTCCAGAAGGAAAACTTCTTGGTACAATCAAAAGTCCATAGAGAAATACCGCCAGCTTATATCATCGGAATTAATTAAGAAATTTGGACGAGGGCATAACGATGAATAGATGATGACCCAGATTCTATTTTTCACCTTAAAGTGGTATCAGGATAAATTTTTGGACGTGATGAAAGAATATAAAACTAAAAGCTAGCCTGTCTAACATTGTCTCTGCTTTTAATTAATTTTGGTATATAAACAGGATAAAAATATTTTTAGATTATGGAGGATTACTATCAGAAAGATGTGCCAATATTATTAAGACTATCGGAATGTAAAGAACTTCTCAAAGAGATGAGTGCGGAGGATAGTCTAGATGTAATCTATAATTCCAAACTGGTCTACAACCAAAGAGAAGCTGAAAAACTCAAGCTGTTTATATATTATAAGCCAGCTGACTATCTTTTTGAAAAATTAGATTTTTTAAGAAAATCAGGAATCAATATACTGGAACTGATTAGCGAGACTGTTTCAGGGCAAGCATGGGTTCATCCTGAGTTTTTCGACTTTTCCATTAGTTCGCTTATTGAGATCAGAGAGACCCATCATTTTGAACATGAAAAAAAACAATTGGTGCTCATTATAGATAATCTATACCTATTTGAAAACGGATGGTATGCTAGAGATGCAAGATTCAAGCTAAATGAGAATGTATTTCCTCATCTTGATAATTATATTCACTACGGTCAGCTGGGCAATTATGAGCTGGGAGATAGGTTTATACAAAATACGGTTAACCGTGAGACAAAATTCGGACCTGTGGAGTTTGTTCTCTCCTTCAACCATTACTATAAGTATAGTGGCACGATCAGAGACATACTTATTACAAGAGACGCCTATTTAAACCTGAGAGACAGTACCGAAAATTTGAAAGATATGGAACTTTTGGCTTTTGGTGAAGACTTATGTCTGCTGATGTCTTTATACTGGGAGAAAAATATTGATTTTTTTAATGCTATACTACGGGTAAATGATAAAGAACATTATCGCAACAGGGAGGTTTTTAGATTATGCAATGAAAATTTTGATCCTTCTACAGAATATGATCTTAGGGATCAGTTTGCGACATTTTACGACTTTGTGCAATCCTTAAGTTTTGAAAAATTTCAAATTTACAAGGGGCTTGTACATCAATCAGTTACGCGGTTTGTCAAGGTTAAGTATTTGGATGATATTTCGGCCTTTATGATCCTTTACAATATAGTGGAGCAGTTTAGGAACCATTTTTTAATAAATTCTTTGGAAGGGGAAACCTTTACAATCAAGGAAGAATTTAACTTTACTCGATCAAAGAGAAAAACAGATGATTTCATAAAAGGTAAAATTAAGGAAATTGGGGAAATAGTTGCTGACACCGATATGGATGAATTTGATGCTAAAGCCTCGCAGAAAGTAAACTTTATAAAAAAAACTGGTTTGAAAGACCAGTTTGAAAGTTTTGTCAAATATCTTGATCTGAATCCAGCGGATTATGTTTTGCCGTTTGAAAATTTGATCAATGTGAGAAATGTTATCTACCATGGAAATATTCCTGATGCTGACATTCCACTATGTAACAAGGAACTAAAAAAGCTAGTTTTGAATATTATATTAAGAATAACTGCTATTTAAAGTCCGAACTTCTTATCGAAAAAAATCTTTTGTGTTTTCTAGTATTTAGTGATATAATTACTTTTTTTTAACAGTCGAAAAAGAATGAACCATCATCTATATATCTATATTTGATTAGGATTAATAAAGAATGAACATTAACTCTTTCAAAATGGAAAAAGCGATACAACTAAGGGTGAGGAAAGATTTAGATTCCCATCGACAGCACACCATACTTAAACTCAAAGGAAACCTGATTTCCAAAGGTTATACGGAAATAATTCATATTTTGGACCAGGACGATAACTATCATATCAATACTTTTGAAACAGAATTGGAGAAACGAAATGAAGTATGGCAGTACATTTCTGCCTTTATCGAACAGGAAAACCTTGCTGACACTATTACCATTAAGTAAATCCAACTTCCAAGTGTATTTACTAACCGAGCCCGCCGGCTGTCAAGCCGGCGGGCTTTTGGGCTTTAGCCGCAAAAAAGCCGATAAATTATCGGCTTTGGTTTAGAATTGATTTTTTCCTATTTATCATTCGCTCCCTGATTTGATACAGGTTTTGATTTAATAAGCGCAGGATTTGAGAATGATTTCTGGACGGTTTGTTCTTCATTCCTTTGCATTGGAGCACTTCCAATCGGCTGAGTGATAATTCAATAGTTTCGACGGACTTCTCGGCAATCTTTGCTGAAAGAATGAGTGAATCTTTTCTGTCATAGTATTCATTGGTAAAAACACAATGCCCTAAATCGTCGCCCTCCTTCATAAAATCCTTTACGTTTTCGATTACTGAGATACTAAGTTCTTTTTCTTTAAAATACAGTCCGAAAAAGCGTTTTTTATCACTAGCGTATCTTTTCTGCGCCTTTTCGATTTCAAGGCGTAAGTCTTGGAGTTTTTTCTTTCTGAGCAAATCCCTTTTTTTCTGTACCAAATTGTCATGCGCCCTGCTGAGATTTTCGGGACAGACATAAGCAGGACAGGAAAGGTCTTTTTTGAAATAGCGGAGCAGTTCGAGATAGTCTTCCCAAATCTGTACATCAGTGATTTTGTAATTGTTCCTGATTACAGTTTTTACCGCCTGCCAGTTGTATTTAACACTCTGTCTTGAAGCACCGAGGTAATACTGCAATAGGTTATACTGTTTTGCTTTGAGCAGGGTTTCGCCTTTAGGATCGGTTAAAAGTGACGAAAAGAGCAAGTGTGGAGCAATGTTGTATACCGAACCTTTAAAGCCGTTTCTTTTCAAAAGGGGTATAACTTTTATATTTGGATAGACCTTGAAAGGATTGATGTAATATTTGGCATTACGAAAGAAATCCTTTGGTTTGATCTCTAAAGGAGAATAGAATTTCCAAGCATCTATTGTACTTGAAAATATATTAGTGCTTATTGTAAGACTGCGTACTTCACCTTTTGGGTTTATCCAATGCTGCATCACTTCCTTGTGAAAATAGGAAGGCGCAGTATTCTTTTTCATGTGTTTGTGCGAGCAGATGATTCGCACCACCTGATAGCCTTGACATATATCCAAAACGGCAGAGTATTCAATTTCCTTGAAATGCACTTGGTTGTATCCCTGCATTTTTAGCCTACCCTGACAAACGGTACATTTTATATATTTCTCGCAGGACTTGCTTTGTGATTGAGGTTTCCAAGAATGGGTGCATTCAAGGCAGTGGAATTTTCCACGTGAGAGCACCCCCCATTTAAGGAAAATACTTTTTTCTGCCCAAATGTGTATCTCAGATGATATGGGTTTCAGGGTATTGCTTAAATGGGAAATTTCTTTTTCTATAATGGTTTTAGGTATCATAGGTCAAAAAGTGTTAAGGTTTGTTTTTGAGCAGATTTAGAAGTTTTTACTGTTTCAGTTTTCTGAACAGGAGTTTCAGAAACAACAGGAACGGAGGTAAATAAATCAGCCGTTGCAGGCTGACTTACTACCGCTTTACAGATTACAGGAGCGGGGATTCCAATACTGTCATCTGTGTAATATTTGACAGCAATGTCAAAGATTTCCTGATTGTCAAAGGCGCATAATCCTGTTTTTTTAACCTCGCCAAAAATGTAATTGAAACAGCTTTCAAGGTTCTTAGAGGTTTTGCCGAAATTCTGCGCAAAGACAGTATCGTTTTGCGCAGTATCATTCAGATATTTTTCCATTACGGATTTAAATTGTTCTGTAGCTTTCATAAGGGAAGATTTTAAGATTGAAAAATGTTATTCAAAATGGCTTCTATAGATTTCAAAACAGTATTCTTCAAAGCAGAGCCAGCACATAAAAGTGTAGTGAGGCAGGCGGTGGCGGTTTTTAACAGGTTCGCCAAGAGAATCTTCGAGGTCTTCCCTGATGTTTTCCAAATCATCAAGATGTTCGATGTAGAATTTTTTGCAGTCCGAATGGTATATAAATTCGGATATCATACCGCTCATGCATCCGCCATTCTGCAAATCCTCTAAAAAGGATTTGAGCTGTTCTTTTTTAGTTCCGTCATACGATCCTAAATCGGAAAGGATTATTTTATTGAATGCTTGGCATACATTAAAATCGGCGTATATTGATTTTTTTAAGGCTTTCATAACTTATTTCTTTAGGCTTATACATTGTTTATCGGGATATTAGAAAGGCAGGTCGTCGGGTTCCTTTTCGATATTGGCTTTAGCGCCTGCACTTACCTGCGGTGTTTCCTGCTCACTTTTGGCAAATGCGAGGATTTTAATGTGGCTTGTATGAAAGGTCAGAGAGCCGTGCGCCTCGGAATCACTTCCGATATACACATTTAGTCCAATGCGACCGAAAAGTTCGACCAGAGCGCCTTTTTTGAGCCACTGTGCTGTTTTGGAAGACAGCCAATAGGAGCAGTCGATGTAAGTGACAATTTTTTTTCAGCTCTGTGCTGTCTTTTGGTTTGTAGCTGTCATTGACTGCTATGGTAAAGTTTACGACCTCACGGTTTTCTTTTAGTTTAAAAACTGAGGCATCTTTTACAATTCTTCCTGTAATTTCCATGATACTTGATTTTAAGTAAATACTTGTTTTTAAGTTCTCTTCAACCGTTTGCGCCAAATGAATTTTTTCAAAAGAAAAAACGGGAAAAAAGAAAGCACAAGTAAAGTGTCCGAATAAGGAAGCCGGAGTGCTATAAGTCCCGAAGGGCGGCGAGAGCCGTTATGCGCATGCAGGTGACGGCGGGCACTACTTTAGCTGCCCTTTTAATCCGTTTTGAATGAAAATCAGATTATACTTTTTGAGCCTTTTTGAGATTCCGTCCTAATATTTGTACCTTAGCAGGCAGTAAGAAATCCCGGCCGATGGAACCCCACCCCTATATCAGACTCTCAGCGCTTAATGACTTGATCCATGATACGATCAGTGCACGTTTTGCCTCGCAGCGTTTCTGGGTACTGGCCGATATCACCAATCATTCCTATAAGTCAGATAAAAAGATCCATTATTTTGAGCTGGTGGAAAAAGCACAGAACGGCAATGGGATAACAGCCAAGATGATGGGTAAATCATGGGGCGGGGGAGCACTGCGAATTGAAGAATTTGAAAAAAATACAGGACAGGCCTTTACCAACAACCTGCATGTGTTGGTTCAGGTAAGCGTGGATTATCATCCTTTGTACGGTTTATCAGTGAGTGTGCTTGATATTGACAGCAATTTTATGCTGGGAATACTTGAACAGCAGCGAAATGCTACCCTTGAGCGCCTGGTCAAGGAAAATGATTTTATTCAGAAAGTGGTAGATGGTTATTCCACATTTAACAGCAGGCTAAAACTTCCCGCTGTGATTCAAAGAGTAGCTGTAATCTCTTCGAGCAGTTCAGCCGGAAATGAAGATTTCCGCCATACAATGCAGCATAATAATTTTGGCTATGTTTTTCAGATCGATGATTATTATACTGTTGTGCAGGGAGATAATAATGCAAAACTCTTTATGAATAAACTCATCGAGATTTACAATACAGGAATCCCGTACGATGCCATTGTCATTAACAGAGGCGGCGGTTCGCAGTCGGATTTTCTGATCTTTGACAACTATAATATCGGCAGGGCAGTGGCTAAATTTCCAATTCCGATCATAACGGGTATTGGACACCAGAAAAATGTCAGTATAACGGATCTGATGGCCCATACCCACACCAAAACCCCAACCAAGGCGGCAGAGTTTATAATTGCCCATAACCGAAGTTTTGAACAGGAGATCCTATCACTGCAGCAAAATATTGTCATAAAATCACAGCAGCTTTTTCATGGCCATTACAAGGAACTAAACGAAATCAAAAATGCCGTTTCCCGTAATGTAAGGGAACTTGTGCAACTGCATGGGGAAAAGCTGACGCGAACCAACCAGCGAATTATCAGCAGTTCAAGAGCTGTTTTGTATGGACATCAAAAAAGGCTCATTTTAACTGCACATCAGGTGGTACAGAGTCCCAAATTGCTGTTTCAGCAGAGAAAAAATGATCTGGTACATATAAAAAACACTATAAAGAATTCTACAAGCGAGTATCTTCGCCGGGAGAAAATTACGCTGGAACACCACCAGAAAAGTATCAAGATGATGTCCCCACAGAATATCCTTCGTAAAGGCTACGCAATTGTGAAAGTCAACCAAAAAATAATCAGCAATGCCAAGAATATAGAAGCCGGGCAGGAGATAGAAGTAATACTTAAAGACGCAAAATTAAAAAGCACTGTTAAAGAAAAAATACAATACGATGGAAGAGAAACTGACCTATGAGGCGGCCCTGGCAGAGCTGACAGCCATTTCAAAAGAAATAGAAAGTGAAACAATCTCGGTAGACGAACTGGCTTCAAAGGTGAAAAGAGCATCAGAGCTTATTGAGTTCTGCCAGACTAAGCTTAAAAATACAGAGGAAGAAGTAAACAAGATTATCAGCAGGATGGAAAACCCTGAGAACTGCTAAAAGGGATATACTACGCCTAAATTTTCTTCGTTATAAAGATATATAACCCGATTAAACTGGAGTATTTAAAGAACAATTTTTAATATTCAATTATATATGCCTCTTACTTTATAAAGTCCCATTGCACCAGTGATGGGACTTTCTTATGTCTTTAAAACTCTAAAATACAGCAAGATCTGTTATGTTTCTTTTACCTGCCGAAAGGTAAGGTTAATTCTTGGAAGTACGTCCCGGGCTGTTTTGGGAACCTGATGTTCCCAATACGTGTTAGTGCTGCCTGCCATCAGTAAAAACGTCCCATGATGCAGGGGAATTTCTATTGGTGGAATATGTTTTAGGGTTTTGTGACGCAGACGAAACAGGCGTGTCTCCCCGAAAGTCACTGATGCTATGTTCATATTCTTGTTGCTGCTGGAGGTTTTGTCGCTGTGCCATCCCACACCGTCGCTGCCATCCCTGTAAAGATTAAGCAGTACAGCATTAAAAGTAATTTGGGTTTCTTTCTGTATACGCTCCCTGATTTGAAGCAGTTCGACTGGCCAGTCGGGATTTGATTTTCGTTCGGGCCTGCTAGTCTGCCCATACCATGAAATCATTCTGGGAGCCGTAACGACTTTGTCGTACATAGGCATTTCATATTCCCTCCACTGCGTACCGTGATATAAAACATTATAATAATAATCGGATTCTTCCTTATTGAAAAAATTATCAATAAGCAAAAGATCAGCATCAGGAATGTCAAATATTCTTTTGCCGCCTTGGCCTGATGAAAAAATTTCGGTGTCATCAAAAAGCATCATTTTGGTAAGTTTTAATTAAACAAAATTTATAAATCAAAAAGGAAAAACAACTTCTTAATTGCCCATTTTAAGCCTTGGCAGATTGATTTCATGTTCCTGCGGATAAGGCTGTCGGTGGGTCATACTGACATCTTCGCGAATCTGCCCATGAACTTTAAACTGTCTTTCATCAGAATTCGCATACCTTGGATCGGCAATAAAAGGCATCTTGGCCATTTTGGTAACTGTAATAGTGGGAAAGTGATAATCTACTTCAACATTACCCAATAGGAGATAACATCCCCCTCCCTGAAATGGATATTTTGCCAGACTATCTGTAAAATGGGCTGTATCGAACATTTCACCTTCTGCGTCAATCCAGGTGCCGAAATACATGGCGCCCATTCTGGTTGGCACATGTTTTCTGGAGATCAAATAGGCCAGCATACGGACTGTTTTTTTATGATGCTTTAAAAGGTCTTTTGCCATAACATCACCACGGAATTTGGTCTGCAGCAGATCAAAAGGGGAACACGATACAGGAAAGCTTAAAAGCTCAATTTCGTCAAAGGCATCTTCAAATTCGGAACGTTCCAGTTTCGGAAGTTCGTATTCCTTGACAGGCTGCTGAATAAGCATCAGGTTTCTGTTCTCCGGTTTGAAATTCACCAGTATAAGACGTGCTATGACCAGCAGCTGGTTTTTTGTTTTACCGGTAAAACTGAAGGCACCTATGAAAATCAAAATCTGTATTCCCTCAATGCCTATTGGAATGCGGTTGATAAAATCTTCCAGTGATTTATATTCCCCATTATTTTCCCGTTCGGTCTGTATGTGCAGGGCTATTTTGGATTCAAGGCTCTGCAGGTGCATAAATCCCAGATAAACATCTAAGCCGTAAAGGGTAGTTTCAAGCTCACTTTTGTTCACGCATGGATTGTGAATGACAGCCCCTGACATTCTCGCTTCATGCACATATACTTCTGTGCGGTAAAAACCGCCCTGATTGTTGATCACTGCCACCATAAATTCAACAGGGTAGTGAACTTTTAAATAAAGGCTCTGATAGCTTTCCACGGCATAGGAGGCGGAGTGTGCCTTGCAGAACGAATATCCGGCAAAGGATTCGATCTGACGGTATATTTCCTCGCTGAGTTTTATTGGATGGCCCTGCTTTGCACATGATAAAAAGAAATTATCCTTCACCTTCTGCAATGCGGCTTTGGAACGCCCTTTTCCTGACATGGCACGACGCAGGATATCCCCATCTTCTGCAGGAAGTCCTCCGTAATGAAGGGCAATTTTGATGACATCTTCCTGATAGACCATAATCCCATAAGTTTCTCCAAGCTGCTGCTCAAATACAGGATGGAAGTACTCGAATTTATCGGGATGGTTGTGACGGAAAATATATTCCTTCATCATCCCGGACTGCGCTACGCCTGGACGTATAATAGAGGATGCAGCTACAAGTGTTTTGTAATTATCACATTTAAGGCGGCGTAAAAGTCCTCTCATGGCAGGACTTTCGATATAAAAACAGCCGATAGTTTTTCCAATATCAAGAAATGCATTGCAGCTGGCCTCATTTTTTGAAATGGATGTGTCCCGGATATTGAGCCGGATGCCCTTGTTTTTTTCAATCAGCTTGATACTGTCATCAATATGGCCGATACCTCTCTGGCTTAGGATATCGAATTTTTCAAGACCAATATCTTCTGCAATGTGCATATCGAAGAGCACGATTGGAAAACCTTTTGGGGGCATTTCCAGCGGCGTATAATTGGTAATAGGCTCTTCGGAGATCAATATACCGCAGGAATGCATGCTTCTCTGGTTAGGGTATTTTTCCAAAAGCATCCCATATTCCTGTACCTGCTTCACTACTTTATTGGTCGGATGAAGTGTCATGGGGTTTTTAGCAAGCGCATCGAGTTCTTCTTTGGGAAGACCAAAAACTTTTCCCACTTCACGGAAAATGGAACGGTATTTAAATTCGACGTTTGTCCCGCAGAAAGCCACGTGATCGTATCCATATCGTGAAAAGATATATTCCAATATAACATCCCTTTCCTTCCAGCTCCAGTCAATATCAAAATCAGGAGGGCTTTTGCGGTTCAGGTTCAGGAACCTTTCAAAATATAAATCAAGTTCCAATGGACATATATCGGTAATGCCCAGACAATAGGCAATGATGCTGTTGGCACCACTTCCCCGTCCAATATGCAGGAATCCCTGAGAGGTACTAAAGCGGATGATATCGGCAGTAATGAGAAAGTAGCCGCTGAATTCCAACTGGTCAATTACTTTCAGCTCTTTGAACATTCTGGATTTGGCCTCTGCATTATTTTTACCGTACCGCCATTCAAGGCCCTGCTTTGCAAGGGAGGTCAAGAGGGTCATGTCGTCCCTCTTGTTATTGGTGTAGAATTTCTTGTTCTTGGGTGTTGTAAAATCAAATTCAAAATGGCACTGCTCAATTATTTTCTGGGTATTTGCAATAATATTCGGATACTGCTCATAACAGTTCAATAATCTTTCCGGAGAAACCATGATTTCTGAATCTCTGCAGTAATCATCCGCAGAAAGCCGTGATAAAATCAGGTTCAGGTCTATTGCCCTTAGTATTTTGTGCAGGTTATATTCCCGTTTGGTGCGGAAAGTAACCGGCTGGAGGATTACCATTTTTTCCTGCCTGTTTTTCCAATCTGACAGTACAAGTTTTGGCAGCTGCTCGGGACGAATTCCAATGAACTCGTTTTCAGTAAGCGAGATCGGAGCGTTCTCCAATGGATAAATTACAAAAACATCTAAAAAACCAGGCGCGGAGAGAGGAAGGGAAGTTTTCTCATAGTTATGGTGTGTCAAAAAACGGTTCATTTCGGCAAGGCCTGATGCATTTTTAGCCAGTCCAATATATCGAAGTTCATGCTCTGAGCGAAATTCCATTCCCACTAAAGGTTTTATCCCTGCAACCTCACATTCTTTTATAAAATCATAAATCCCCGTTACTGTATTAATGTCTGTAAGTGCCATAGCGGTAACTCCGCAGGCTGCGGCATGGGTAATTAAGTCCTCAAGGGGAATAGTGCCATAACGCAGGGAGTGGAAGGAATGACAATTGAGATACATTTGCTTGCGGTTTATTTATCTGATTTACGTTTTAAAATTTCATTTTTATTGTTGGGTTTAAAGGAAGCTCCGGCGCAGCGCATAACAGCATCAAAACCATAGCGGCTTTTCATTTTATCCATTGCCTGGTAAAGTGCGAGCATTTCCTCGGTATCCTGAAAAAGATCAATCTGATAAGTTCCGCGAACCAGACCGCTGAACCTTACACCGATAAGACGAAGCCTCAGGCGGCGCTGGTATAGTTTCTCAAAAATATCCGTAACGGTCTGCGTCAGAATATGATCCGCTGAGGTATATTGTACGCGGCACTGTTTGGTCTCAGTATCAAAATTGGCATAACGGATTTTAACGGTAACAGTCGTTGTGAGCCACTCTTCAGAGCGAAGCTGAAAGGCAAGTTTTTCCACCATACCCAATATTACCCTTTTGAGTTTTGGAATATCGATGGTATCCTGAGAAAACGTATGTTCTGTAGATATGGACTTTCTTTCGGTGTAAGGTTCTACCGGATTATGATCTATACCATTTGCTTTTTTCCAAAGTTCGGACCCGTTTTTACCAATCATCTGCTGAAGTACCTCGCAGGGCATCTCCGAAAGAGTTTGGATTTTACGGATTCCGATTCTGGATAATAATTGAAAAGTTTTATCGCCCACCATTGGTATTTTTTGAACTGACAAAGGATTCAGGAACTGCTGTACCAGATGCTCAGGTATTTCGAGGTTCTGTTTTTGTTTGCCTTCTCCTGTACCGATTTTTGACACGGTTTTATTTATCGACAAAGCAAAGGTGAGGGGCAGGCCCGTTTCTTTGATTATGGTCTGGGCAAGTTCGTTTGTCCATTTATAACTGCCGTGAAATTTATCCATGCCTGTGATGTCCAGATAAAATTCATCGATGCTGGCTTTTTCCACCACAGGTGCTTTTTCCTGAATAATTTCAGTAATATCATGAGACAGCCTGGAATAAAGTTCCATGTCGCCTTTCATTATTTTGGCCTGCGGGCAGAGTTTCATGGCCATGTGAATGGGCATGGCAGAGCGTACTCCAAAACGACGCGCTTCATAAGAGCATGATGCCACAACACCTCTTTCACCTCCGCCAATAATAAGCGGGATTCCGTTTAATTCGGAATTTGTCAGTCTTTCGCAGGATACGAAAAACGTATTCATGTCGATATGTACAATTGATCTTCCCATATTCCTCTCATTTTTATACAGGACAAAATTAGTACTGATGATAACAATTTTTAGTTTTAATATGTTATAAATAGTAACAAAATTGAAAAACTCTTATTTTACAGCACATTTAAAAATGGAGAAAAAGTATGGTACTAAAGTTTATTCAGAATTTACATCTTCCAAAATTTGATAAGTTTTATTTTTAAATCTGCTTAATGAATTGTTGGGGCACTATCCATAAATTTCTTTTTTATCTTATTTTAAGAATTATGTTTTTTAATTACCAAATGAACCAAAGCCGGATCATTCAGAAGGCGTTCCATTTCAGAATTTACCAGTTCACTTATATCCTGTTTTACCTGCATGTAATTTCGCTGTATCATAGAATTATCAATTTTGCGGACAGCAGTAATATCCTGATAGGAATCCTGTTCTTTTTTAAGCGCCTGATGATCATTTATTATATCACAATGAAATGCTTTGAGCTCAATTCTGCAGTCCGGATCATCTGCCATAATACCAACAAATTCACCTGCACTTAAGGTTGAGATTTTTGATGCCGGGACAGCAGATTCCAATTGTTTTGATCTGCTGATAGATGTGTCTGAACTGTTTATGGAAAGACTTTCCCTGTCCTGCATTATTTTTCCAAAACGCTCAGACAACTGCTTTGCTGTATCTCCCGTAACTTGCCCGCTAATAATATTTCCAGTGATGTTAAGTATTACATCTGCCTGCTCACGTCCGTAATCTTTACGAAGCTGGCTGAAGTCCTGGATTCCAAGACAAGTACTAACTTTATTGCTTCTGGCTGTTGCAATCAGACTGTCCATATTGTTTAGGTAGATGGTTGGGAATTCATCAAAAATAAGACTGCTTTTGAGCCTGCCTTTCTGGTTGACTTGTTTAATAAGTCTGCTGACAAACAAAGACAGCACCGCTCCGTAGGTTTGGACCTTTTGGGGGTTGTTTCCCATGCAGACTATTTTAGGTTCCAGCGGGTTATTAATATCAAGTGTAAAATCATTTCCGGAGAGCACATAGTAGAGCTGGGCCGAAGAAAGCCTTGCCATGGAAATTTTGGCAGAAGCGATCTGTCCCTCAAGTTGCTCCATAACGTCCTGTAAATAGGCACTGACAAAAGGATTGATAAGCACCTCGATTTCTTTTTCGGTTCTCAATAGTGTAAAAAGACTGTCATAATCGATCTGCATCAGCTCAATTACATGAGGCAAAGTGCAGAATTCGCCATCATTATATTTTCGCAGATACCATATTACGGCAGTTAGAAAATTGATAGGGGATTCCACAAAAAAGTCTCCCTGTTTTTTTATCCATTCGCGATTGAGTCCAAGAAGAATTGTGCGTGCAGATTCAGCTGCATCGGTTATATCAATCATTGATTTTGGATCAAGGGGATTGCAGCGATGGGAATGGTTCAGGTCATCAAAATTAATAATATAAAATTTCGGTTCAACAGCATACAAATGTTTGTATTTCTTCCAGGTATTCCATGCAATAAGTGTTAAGTCATCAAACTTAAAATCATAAATAAACATACTGAACTTTTTGTGTATGTGCTGGGTTATGATATGGCGGATGACAAAATAGGATTTACCAGAACCTGGTGTGCCTGCCACTAAAATACCCCTGAAAGGATTTATGATATTGACCCAGCTTTTTCTAAGTTTTTTTTTTAAGTAATACTGTGCCGGCAGGTTAACTGAATATTCATTTTCAAGGAGTCTTTCTTCCTGCGGAAAAGTTTCATTTTCTTTATTAAAAATATCATTGGAATTCAGCCTGCGGTAAATAAGTCTGGACAACAGCGTTCCCCCTTTCAAAATAAAAAGATAACCCGTGCATACCAATGCTGCATACACCATCATTTTGGTATCACTTTCCATCTGGAATATTAAAATAAACCTCGATGCGAAGTATATAAAAAGTCCAAGACAGATAAAACGTAATGCTTTTTTAGGATTCAGTTTTTCATTTTTTTGTCCTTTCGCACCCAAAAGGGAAATTAATAGCAGACCGAGTGCCAGCAGTTTTGATCTGCTGAAAGTTTCGAATAATCCGGTATAATATATATTAGACAGGATGTTGTTGGTGAGACTGCTTACCAAATCCCATTTTTTAAATGCTTCATATCCGTAATAATAAAAATGGATTCCTAAAATGCAAAGACTCATCAGCCTTGTCATGTCCAAAATTTTTCTAAGTGCCTGTTCATTTTCTCCCGTCTGCATAGTTAGATTTTTTAGTGTTATTGATTATCTGACTGTCCTTTTCTTTTTCGTTTCCGGCGTTTGCCTTTTAATTCTTTTGGAATATATTCACCATTATATTCTGGTGATATGATACTGTCAAATATTTTTTGTACCTGCTCTGCAGAAATAAATGATATGGCATTTTGAGTGCTTTGAAATTTGGTATGCTGAGAATTGTTTAAAGCCTTATTCTGTGATTTTATAATTATATCTTCGCATTTTTCCTGTATTGCTTTTGCCGCATAGGAACTTCCCATCGTACTGCCGTTAAAAATACATTTAGAGGTATGATCTATATAGGTGATTCCATAGAGCAAACCTTCAGTGTTTTTTCTCATAACCATATTAATTCCTTCACTGCATAGAATTTTATCAAGCTTTTCCAGAGATATTTTGTCGTTTTTTAGAAATGCAAAATCAATACAGTTTCTAATTCTTTTCATATGTGGTATTCGCATTTTTTTATTTGCTTCAAATCTTAATTCTAGATTTTTCAAAGTTGGTTTTAAATAGAAGCTGCTTGCTTTAATTGGTACACCGATTGGTTTTTTCTGCTCATCAAGAATTTGATATATGAGCCCTTTACGCTTATACATTTTGGATCCCTCAAGACCCCTCTCTGCCGAAATGTTATATAAATTCAAAACCGCATTAAGTTCGCCAATTGTGGTGAATTTATAATTCGGGATTACATAATTTAAAACTCTCGAAATTGCTTTCTTGGAATCTGAATCTCCGTACTGGATCTTTTGAATGTTAGCTGGCAACTGCTTTACATCATTGCTTGTCTTTTTGCGTTCTGCCGAAACTAAATTGAAATCTTTTTCAATTTCCCGACGCGCAGCCTCAGACTGATTTTTCCCGATATTCTGCATGTCAATTCTTTTTCCGTCGGACTTTACTTTTATACTGACAATATGGATGTGCGGGTGCCCTGCGTCATGATGCCTGTAAACCAAATAAGGCTGGGAACCAAAACCAATTTTTTCCATGTAAACCTGTGCGATTTCCATGAGTTTTTCATTGGTCAATTCTTTTTCAGACCGATCGAAGTTAAGTGAGATGTGTACACTATTCCGTGTCACATTTTTGTTCAATTCCAGTTGTTTTAGAAGCGTTTTCAATTTTGAATCCAAAGTCAAATCTGCCAGATCTATTGGATAGTTTCCTTCTCCGATACACTCTGCTTTTCCAAGACTGACTTTCTTTTCATTATAGTTGAAAATACTTCTTATGGAATGTCCCGTATTTATGACTGCAACCATTTTTCAAAGAATATTTGCATCTGTTTTTTAATCTCGTTTATCGAATTAAATAATATTTTTTTCTCTAGTTCAAAGCTTAAAATCCATTGTTTAAATTCGGGAATCTGATTTAGAGTGTGCAGTTTTTTTACAGCCTGATTAAAGTTGTTTCCAATTGGATTTAATTGATTTTTAAGCCTAATAATTTCTGCCATTAAATCATCAAGTGATTCATTTCGATACTTTAAAACAACCGGCTCCTGCAATAGATTTTTTCGTGCAAAATCACTAAGTTTTGGGCAGGTTGATTTTTTAAAACGATTTTGTATCAGGTCAAATTCCCTATCAGTTAATCTTAGATGAATCCACTTTGTTCTGTTCTTTTTGTGCTCTTTCATTGTATATCCCTTTCATATTTCTTCATGCAACACTTACAGTTTCCCTGCCTGCGAGTTCCGAGCTAAAAGGCAGCAAGATATCGGTTGTGATACAACCGGACATCTTGCAGATTGCAGGAACGTGGCAATCTTTTATAGTCTAAGCATGTTTTTAGACTATTTTCAATCACTGATGCTAATTTACATAAGACTAGTCAATACAGCCTGTCACAGGTAAATTATGCTTATGATGCTTTAATGATGCATGCTTAACTTTAACCATTGATTTATTAATTTAAAATGATGAAATTATGATTACAAAAAATGAAGTTGCCAAGGTTTTTGATACTGTTATGAGTATACCTGGCATGAATGAGAATGTGAAGATTGATTTGAAAATTTCACGAAAAAATGTACTGTTATTAAATCATTTTGTTGAACAAGGACTGCTGCTGGAAAAGGATTCAGGAAGTATAATGGGAAACATATCTGAAGAAGGTCTGACAGAACTTAAAAATATTGCTGAAGAATGTCTACATAAAGCTGGTCTTGTTGAACTTAATTTAAAACTCAAAATCTTAAGTGAAAGCAGTAAGTTATAATTATGAAACTGCAAAAAAGAAATGCTACATAAGTACTTTGTTGCTTATATAGCATTTTTTTATTTAAGGAATCTTGCAGATTGCCTGTTTTGGTAACTTTTTGGCTTCTTTCTGATATCCATATTTGTGAATAGCTGATCTACATTTGTTAATGTTTTACTGATTAAATGGAATTGATTTTAAGAATCATATAAAACTTTTGATTATGAAATTAAATACAAGTTACAAAAGTGTTATTATTGAAGGGGTCTGTCTTCTATATGTGTTGTTATTTGTTTATGCTGCAACAAGCAAGCTGCTTGATTTTGAGAACTTTCAGATTCAGATTGGTCAGTCACCATTAATAAGTGCTTTTGCTTCATATATTTCATGGCTCATACCTCTTTTGGAAATTGTGATATGCTTACTGCTTATAATTCCCCAAACTAGAGTAATTGGACTTCTAGCATCTTATTTTCTTATGGTAATGTTTACGACTTATATTTTTATAATTTTAAACTACAGCTCTTTTGTTCCCTGTTCCTGTGGGGGAATACTTGAAAAGCTTAACTGGACACAACATTTGTTTTTCAATTGTACGTTTACTGTGCTAGCTGCATTGGCGCTATACTTTCGATTTTTCAAAGAGAAAAACTTTACAAATAAAAATAAGATTGTGAAATACATGGGGGCATTCTGTGCAATTACTATACTGGGAATAAGTATGGTAATTTTTTTGTTTTTACTTTCAGAGAAAATAGTCCATTTTCATAATAGTAGTATTAGGAGATTTCCACATACGCCTCTTGAAAAGAACATGAAACTTGATCTTGGTGTTAGTTCATATTATATTGCCGGAATAGACGATAATAAAATTTATCTTGGAAACACAACAGCTCCATTGCTTATCACAGTTGTAAATCAAAAAATGCAAATTATCGAAAAGAAAAGAATAGAAATCGACTGGAAGAAATATAAATTCCGAGGACTTAGAATCAGTGTCAAGGCGCCTTACTTTTTTGTAACTGATGGAACTGTTCCTATCACCTACAGGGGTAAAATTTCAAACTGGAAAGTAGAGCTTGTAAGACCAGGAAGAGAATATTTTGCAGTTGCTGTACCGGTAGATTCTGCTTCAATTGTAATACGTTCACACAGTTCTATTACAGGAGAAAGTATTCTTGGAGTAGTAAATATTGAAACCGGCAAAACTATTTTAAACCCAGCTTTACTTACAAAACAATTTGATGGTGTTTTTGATTTGGATGGACAACTTCACTATAATGATAAAATGCAACGCATTATATATCTGTATGCATATCGTAACCAATATACTTTGGCTGACCTGAAGCTTAATCTAGTAAAAAGAGGAAATACAATTGATACTATTTCAAAGGCTAAGCTGGACATTGTTAAAATAGAAGAAAGCCACGTAAGAAAACTTGCGAAGCCTCCTTTGTTTGTCAATAAAGCTAGCGCAGTTGCTGATCATAGGTTATTTGTAAATTCTGCAATACCAGGTAAATTTGAAAAAGATGCATTGTGGAAATCTGCAAGTATAATTGATGTATACAATCTTAGGGACAAAAGTTACCAATATAGTTTTTGTATTTATAATATAGGAGGTGACAAGGTCAGAAGTTTTGTAATTGAAGATGATAACCTTTACGCGTTAATTGGCAGTTATTTGTTTCACAGTAAACTTAGCAGAAAAAAAATGGAACAGTATGAAAAATAAAGCTGTAATACAGCAAAAAACTATTGGCCAAATAGCAGGGCAAGATCGAAAACCTGTGAAAGAGTAGATCATTAACTAAATTTTTTTATTATGAAAACTAATTTTTTTAATTACGCCGTTCCGATGGCTGTAGCAGTGATCGGATTAACAAGTGCTGCGAGTACAAGTACTATCGGCAGAAGCACAACAGCTCCGGTTATGGGGTACAAGCAGATTGAAAACGAAAGTGTCTGCCAGCCTATACAGCAATGTTCCAATTCAGGAAATTTTGACTGTCTAGCACCGGATAATTCCCAGCTGTATGAATATTCAAATTCTACATGTCTTGTACCTTTGAAAAGAGATACAGAACATTAACTTTTAAAAGGAAGATGCCGCTTTAAAGCGGCATCTTTTTAGTCATTTTTAGGAGACATCCATTCTTCTTTCATGCCACCTTTAAGAAAATGATCAAACCATTGCTGTATTCTTAATGTTAAGTCTTCCTGAGCTATATTGTTTCGTAGATTATGTCCTTCATTGGGGTATATAAGCATTGTATGTTCTTTATTTAACCTGCGCAAAGCAAAGTAAAATTCCTGAGTCTGGAGTGCATTAACATGCCTGTCTTCTTTTCCCGTCCAGGAAAGTAAAGGGGTAGTTACATTTTCTGCAAGTAGTACAGGAGAGTTTTCCAAATAAGTATTTCTATTTTCAAATAGTGATTTTCCAATACGCAGCTGATCGAATTCAGTGCGATAGAAATCAGGTATTGAAAGTGTGGGACCCATATAAAGATAACTGCTAATCAAATCAGTCCATCCGGCTCCTGCTACCGCTGCAGCAAAGCGATTTGTCTGTGTTAAAATCAGGTCTGTTTCATATCCTCCAAAAGAATGACCAATTAATCCTATTTTAGAATTATCGACATTACCTTCAGCCAATACAGTATCAATGGCTGCCAAAACACTCTCAGTTACAGATTTATTTAAATTGCCGAATTCGTATTCAATATCTGGCAGAAGGATGAAATACCCCTTAGATAAGAGATGAGGTATATTAAATCCATCACTAGTATGAAGACTCGGATTTTGATAAATATGAAGCTGTTGTGACTGCTTCTCGTAAATGTAAACTATCATCGGTAATTTTTTTCCTTTCTTGAACTCTGGAGGAGTATAAAGGACACCAGAAAGCTGTTTTCCTTGATAATTGTATTTTAGGAGACTGGCTTTCCCCCACATGTATTTTTTATGCTGCGGGTTGCTCTGCATTATTAATTTTTCATTTTTTTTTCCATCAATTTTCATTATTGCAGGCGGACTGTCAAAACGTTGCCCAAGATAAATATATTCTTCTTGAGATGTTTTTACAACTTGGTTTATTCTTTTTTCTGACCAAAGAATTTCTCTTGTTCCATTTCTTCTATCCCATGAATAAAATCCTGACATTCCATGGTTGTGATCTTTGACAGAGAAAAGCAGTTCATTTTCAAGTCTGATTGAGGGTGAATTGGAAAGTTCATGATATGGCGGTGTGGTTTCATACAAAGGCGTACTAATACGGAACACCTTTTTTTCTTCCCTTCCTCGCGTAAGTCTTTTAAATACCATTGTTGAAACTTCTATCTGCCATAAATCAAATTCGTCATATACCAAAAGATATCGGCTGCAAGAACTCCAACCTGCAATGCCCCAAGGACTGTCATTGCCTGGCATATTTCTGTTCTGATTAAAAAATGGCACACTATTATTTTTCAAAAGAGGGAGTGCTTTTTTTTTATAAATGTTATAGCACCACAATTGATTGTCCTTAAAATAAGCTAAATACCTGCCGTTTGGGGAAGGATATGGAAGATAATCACCAGAAAGTTTCTGCTCTACGTTCCATTTTTCACCACTTGTAAGATTCATAGCATAAAGATCTATAGGACTATTCATTTCTGTCTGAGGCTCATAGGCAGACGCATCATATAGAAAAGCATGAGATAATGAACCGCTTAAAAATAATTCAGGATTCTGTCTATTGGAAATCTGTCTGATAACGTCATTATGTAAATCCCATACAGCAACTTTACTAATGCTATTGTAGCTCCCATATCTTTTTCTTCTGTCGAAAAGTCTCTTGTCTTTGGAATTCCAAATTTCAACAATATCACCATCAACTTTTTCTTTTTGGACTGGCTCTGAGATACGAAAAAATATTTTATTGCCGTTATTGCTTACCAGTATACTTGGATAGGCATCATATGAAATTTTCATATTTAATGAAGCAGGCAGAGAACTGCTGAAAGGACACTCTTTAAGAAGATGTTTTTTAATGTTGTAACTGTATAAAAAAACTTTTCCTTTTTCCTTTAAAATTATAGCTACTGTATTGTTTTTCCATGAAAATTTTGACATAGTTTCAGTGCTTACTTCCATTATCTTCACAGGTATAGTTTTGCCTATATTCTTTAATTTTAAAGTTAAAATGGATTTCGCGAGAGAACTATATATGATCTGATGTCCCGTATCTGATAGTTGAAAATCTTTTACATTACTTTCCTCATAAATAGCTTTTCCTTCTGTATCTTTTATTAGCATGCTGCTGAGAGAATTTTGATTTTTTTTTAGAAGCGCTATATATTTGTAATCAGCACTTATCTTAAATTTTGTAATTCCTGTAAACAGCTTAACGGTTCCATTTTTAAGATTTTGTATGATGAGAGTATCTGCCTTCTGACAGATAAAGGAATTGTTTAAAAAATAACCTTGTCTGCTGCGTGGAAAGCTATATGATTTGTCGGATTTAAGTGCTTTCACAAATAAAGTGTCTTTTTTACTTTCATACATCAAAAGATAACTTATCCAGTTTCCATTCGGTGACACATTTCTAATAAGGGTTTCATTCCAAAGATCATAATCAGAGGATGTCAAGGACTTGGCAGGAACTTGTGCGGTAAATAAATTAGGAAAAATATAAAGAAGAATTAGAACTGTCTTCAATACTGAATGAAGGCAATCTTTGTATTTATATATTATATAATTAATAGCCTTCATTCTGAGGTTTAAGATTAGGATTTAAAGATAATTCTGATTCAGGAAGAGGTAGGAGTCTGTCATGCGTATCCCAGCCTGGCTTCACAGCGCCGAGAGTTGCATCAAGTCTTTGGGTTCTTTTAAGATCAAAGAATCTATGTCCAAATTCGCAGAATAATTCCAGCCTCCTTTGCAGAAGTACCTCGTTGAGAATTTCTGTATCGTTGGAAGCATCCGTATTACCTAGACCTGCATAATTCCTAATAATATTAATATCTTCCTTTGAGCCAATGTAATCACCACTCATCAATCTGGCTTCGGACCTTATGAGATATAATTCAGAAAGCCTTAGCACAATGGAATACTCCGATGATGTGCCACTGTTTGTATCCTGTTTATATTTATAAGCATGATACCAGCTATTAGTTCCAGTTGTAATCTGTTTTATCCAATACTTCTTTCTCAAATCTGAACTATTGAAACTATTTACAAGCGTATTATTTAAAGCTAAAGAAGGAGGAGGTCCACTCTTAAAAATAAAAAGATTCCCTTCTAGTGTGGGGTTTCCTGTATTGGCAGGCATTAATTGCCATATCGTGGATGGACTTCCTTTAAGAAATAGCTGTGCAGGATCGGCAGGTAGATTATAAAGGCTTTTTTCATTTATGACTGATGAAGCAACATTGGAAGACTCATTCCATTGCTTCATATACAATAATACGCGAGCCAGCAGTGTATTGGCAGCCCACTTATTAGGACGTATTCGTTCTGTTGTAGTATATTCTGGAGTAAGTAACGATGATGCGTATATAAGATCATCTTTAATATGCTCATAAATTTTTTGAACTGGCTGGCGACCCACTTTGCTGTTCTCCTGATAGTTTGTAGACTCAATATATGGAATATCTCCAAAAAGACCAGTTAGATACAAATGAATTAATGCCCTTATAAATATTGCTTCACCAATCAGTCTTTCTTTGTCTATTTGTTTAAGGGATTTAGATTTAGTCACACCCTCAATTACTGCATTCGCCGCGTATATTTGATTGTAGCTATATCTCCAAAACAATGAAACATCGGACGTACCAGGCAGTAGCGTATTGTTAAAAAAGCTTGCGCTTCCACTGGCCGGAATGCCGTAAAAATCCAGTTCGTCTGTATAAAGCCCCAATTGTGCTGAGGTACCAGAGGGATATCCACTAAGAACTCCATTGTCCCTCATGCTGCTGTATATTTCTACCAAAGCAGCTGTAGCTGTGTTTTTATCTTCAAATACGGCATCAGCATTGAGCTGTGATGAAGGAAGGTCAACCTCTGTAAAATTGCAAGATGTAAAAAGGACAGTTAATGAAAGAAAAATGAGTATTATACTGGGACAGGAATATAATACTGATATACGATGTTTTATAAAATTAATTTTCATAGTAAATAGTTTTTAATTAGAATGATAGCAGGATAGAACTACTGAATATTTTCAGAGGAGGCAGGTAACCCGCTGAAGTAAACTCGGGATCGATGCCTTTATAATGGGTAAATGTTAAAAGATTCTGGCCTTCAAGTGCGATTCTGCAATTGAAATTTTTTGTCCACTCTTTAGGCAGGTCATAGGCAAGGGATATATTTTTTAGTCTTATAAAAGATGCGTCTCCTATAACTGCGTCACTTTGAATATATCTTGAATAGGCGGTGCTTCTTAGATTATTTGAATTGCTGTACCCTTGATAGTTAGAAGATTCACCCGGCTGCTGCCAGTGCTCTTTCACACCAGAAGGCTGATTAGAGAATATTCCCGGCATGGTAAAGCGATACATCTCGTTAAAATTTTCCTGACGTACAAATTGGAATAGAAAATCCAGAGTTAACCTTTTAAAGGTTAATGAATTTTGTATGCCACCATAAAAATCGGGATTGAGATCTTTTATTATCTTTTTGTCATCTACTGCTGAAAAGCTGCCGTCAGAATTAAAATCTGTGAAACTATAATTTCCAGTTGAAGAATCTACGCCGTTATATTGATAAACCTTAATAATATTTAAAGGTTCTCCTATTACGAACTGATTGGCATACGATGATCCTTCAAGTCCTGGAAATGATATTAGTTTATTTTTTGCTTTAGTAATATTAAAACTTGTTGACCATGTAAAATTTGTAAGACGTATATTTTGTGTCTGCAGGGTAATTTCTAAACCACTATTCTGAACTTGGGCGTCAAGATTAGCAAGAAGCTGATTAAATCCTGTAGTTGCAGGCAGCGGTATTCCAATGAGCTGACTGGAGGAGCGGTTTCTATAGGTACTTACAGATGCTACTACTCGATCTTTAAAAAATCCCAGATCAATTGCAGCTTCGAGTTTATTATTTGTCTCCCAGCCAAATTCAGGATTAAAAAGACGCGATGGGGACAAGCCTTTGATTCCCTGATAACTGTTTCCTGAAGCAGTATACGTATTTAGGTATTGATAATCACCAATCTGATCATTTCCAGTTGATCCGTAACTGGCCCTAAGTTTTCCAAAGCTTAAAAAATCTAATTTATTTATAAGGGATTCTTCTGAAAATACCCATGCTGCTCCTATAGCACCGAATGAAGCGAACTGTTTTCCCGGACCAAACCTGCTTGATCCGTCCCTTCGGCCGGTGATATTTACAATGTATTTTGAATCCCAATTTAAATTTAATCGACCAAACATAGCGCTGTATTTATAAACGCTCAGGCTGCTTTCCATCAACCTGTAAATAGATGCTGCTGCGGGATTATCAAGTAAACTATTATTGGTAAAGCCTTCTCCATAACTTACCTGCTGCATACTGTTTTGTTTTTGAAAAGTTGAACCGACAAGTAATTCCAACTGCGCTTTTCCGAACGTTTTGTTCCAGCTCAACTGAGGCTCGATGATCCATGAATTACGGTTCACTGTATTGTAATACACAGATGAGAATTCGCTTCCGCGTCCTAGAGAGGGATTAAAAGCAGTTGATGGCAGCGCTGTCAACTGATTCTGTCTCAAATCATTATACCCTATATTTAATTTGGCCTGTATGCTGGAAATTATGCTATAAGATACAACTGTGTTAGCTATCAAATCATATGTTTTACCAGTAATGGTGCGAAGTAATTTGGCGGCAGGATTATTAAAAGTCCCGTTTTCCCAATTAAGTGTACCGTCAGCATTGTATAATTCAGGGGCATTGGGAGCTAGTGTCAATGCATCTTTTGTTATGTCAGTGGAAGGGAGCAGGCTGTTTTGAAATGTATAGCCTATTGTAAAAGTCACCTTTAATTTCTGATCTTTAGATGTGTGGTTAAGATTTACTCTTGCATTTGCCCTGCTTGATTTAAAATCAACTGGAAAAATTGTTGTTTCACGGTTATAAGCACCAGAAATTAGGTATAAGGTCTGAGCAGAACCTCCCGAAAGTGATCCCTGTAAAAGGTTATATTGTGCAATACCTCCGATTATTTCCTTCTGCCAATCAGTGTAACGATTTTGGTTCCAAATACCATTGACGTCATAGGCGGAAGCTGGATATTTTGTAACGCCGTCATTCGCATAGGCTTCTCTTCGCATAGTAAGATAATCAGCTGTATTCATTAATTCCATATGCCCTGCAGTTTTTCCAAGGCCACCTGTATAGTTTAAAGAAAAAGACGTTTTTTCCTGTTTTCCTTTTTTTGTAGTAATAAGCACAACGCCGTTCGCTCCCCTTGACCCATAAATTGCAGTAGCATCAGCATCTTTTAATACCTCTATGCTTTCAACGTCATCAGGATTAATACTGTTTAGTGGGCTGTTTTGGACCGGCATGTTAGTGGAGGTGTAGCTACTTCCAATGGATTGAGATGAAAACGGAACTCCATCAATTATATACATAGGGGTATTTCCATCACTGCGGAGACTGTTTTGTCCACGTATTTTTATTTGAAAGCCACCACCGGGCATTCCTGAATTCTGTATGACACTAACTCCAGCCATACGGCCCTGCATGGTGGCTAAAATATTTGTAACGGGTTGTTTTTCTATGTCTTTAGCTGTAATTCTGGAAATATTTCCAGTTCGCTCGCTTTCTTTAACGGAGTAATATCCTGCATTTACTTTCACTTCCTGAAGAGTTGTAGTGTCATATTCTAATTTTATGTCGATAATATTCCTGCCTGCAATTGGAATTACTGCAGTTTTGAATCCGATAAAAGAAACAATTAAAATATCACTATGAGATGCTGAAATAGAATATTGGCCGCTATAATCTGAAATGCAATTTAAATTTTGTTTGTTTTTTACGGCAATGGTAACACCAGGCAATGGATTTGTTCCATCGGTTACAGTTCCACGGATTTGGCTTTGTTGAAAATTAGAATTATGCCGAATAGAATTTAGGGCGTAAGCAGATGAAAAAGTCGAGAAAAAGCCAAGAAAAATTAGGCAATAAAGAGCTCTTCCATCCTTGTAAAATGAAAAATTATTCATAATATTGGGATTGGTTAGTTAAAGTGATTTGATTAGCTACAGGTCCTCTATGATTGTTTGGCGACGAAATAGGGGACCATTTTTTATGCATTAAGTAAACGGCTTAATGGTCATAATACTGATTTGTTTTTCAATAATTTTCAATTTAGAGAGTTAAAATTGTTACAGTACGAAACTATTAATATCAAATGCATTGCTATGAACTTTAGATGAGTTGTGAAAATAAAAAAGGCATGGAACTCAGCTTAAACGTTATCAAGGTACTGGTATACCCACGCACGAATAAGTGAGCCCACGCCATAAGACGTGAGCATCTTACTTATCATCTCGTGCGTAAAAATTACCAGTTTTTGATAACGAGATTCAAAGCGAATGCTTCAAATATTTTGAATGAAGAATCGCAAAATTACATTTTTAGGTGTAATTGAAATACAAATATATAAATATTTATGAAATATGTACTATAGTACATAATATTTTACGTGATTTTTATGTCACTTTGATTATGCATGAATCACTTACAGAAATTGAAAGATATGTAATCTCTAAAGTTAGAGAAAAGAGAGAATTATTGGGTATTAGTCAGGAAGAATTATCATTATCTATAGGTAAGAATATAACCTTCATTTCTCAAATAGAAGCGCGCTCAAAAAAAGCTAAATATAATATAAATCACCTCAATGATATTGCTAAAGTCTTTAAATGTTCTTCAAAAGATTTTTGGCCAGATCGTCCTCTATAAAGTAACTCAAAATTGCAATTTATTATAAAGTTTGAAGAAATATAATGATTTTGTAATTATTATTTATCAAGTACATAATCCTTTATCCAATCATATTTTGAGTAACTTAAAACGCATGCTTTTGCTACGGCAGAAAATTCTGAAGATTGACTAATTGCAGGCTTAATATCATTATCTATAAAATCCATAAATTCATTAAAATATCGATTGTATAAGGGGATATTTCCATTATTAACAGCAATTTCCAACTCATCATACTTTTCCATCGCCCTCCTAATCGCTTTATAGCACTCGTTCCATTTGGTATTCCTATGTGATACAAGTGTATCTATAGAGTTTAAACCATAAATTTCTATTGAAACATATGCTCTGTGAAATTCAAGGCTTGTTTTACACACAGTCGACGGTCTAACTTTACCATCAGGATCAAATGTCAAAAGATCGGGATCACCTTTTTTTGTTGGATCGATTAAAAAATTATCTTCTTTATTATAGTCATCACTTGAGTTGTATGCAATAAAACTGTTTTGATACAATGGAAATCGAATTCCTTTTTTATTATTTATTTTTCCACCACAATTTCTGTAATTGAGGTAATTAAATGCAAGCCACCAATAACCAATTCCCTTAAATTTTGTTTGTTTCGTCCAATCTTTTCTAACACCTTCAGATAAGGGATTAAGTTGTTTAAAGATTCCAGTTGATCTTCCTACAGCTTTTGTAGGTCTAAAATGCTCTATTTGATAGACTGAAACAGATTCTTTCGATTCTGAAAACCAGCACTTATCCTTAAACGGTATTCCTTTCTTAAGTTGACCCCAAAATGGTCGATTTGCATCAATAAATGCAAATTTTGCATCATATGAACTCTTGGTATCTAATTCATTATTTAATTGCCAAGCCTCATATCGCCAATCATCATCTGGTAAATAGGTAGTTAAATCTATATAAATCATTGATGTGATGAGTTACGTTTTTGTTTTATTTTTTCAAACAATTCTGCGGCTTTCCTATTTCTTTCAGCGCGTTCTTCGCCAGTTAGGTTTACTTCTCTATAAGCAGGCAGTCCTCCAGTTCTATCTAATTCATAAATAAATTCGTAGAAAAGACCGTCTGCAAAATTTTCTGAGTAATCACTTAATTTAGTAGTTAGTCTTGCAAGTTCTTCTCTCTCTCTGTCAGTCATTTCGTTATTGTTAAACATCTGCTTAGCCATAAGTCTACGTCTATCTATCAGTTCATTATAAGTGTCTTCGTCATATGTGTAAGCCATTTCAAAAATTTGCGTTAGAATACCATCCGCACTTAATCCTTTGGGTGAAATTAATGATATACCAGCTTTAATTTTACCATCTTCAGGTTTTTCAAAAATTATTATTTGATCACCCTGTAAACCACTAATAGTTGTGGGTTTATGAGTTGATAAAAACATTTGACTTTTGCCATATTCCCCAGAAATTTTTTGTAAGATCTTAAGGTATTCATGGCCCCACATCGGACTTAAATGAGTATCTGGTTCATCTAATAAAAATAACGATTCAGCCTGATTTGTAAATTTTAAAAGTCCTAATACAGTTAGTAACTGTTGTTCCCCTTCACTTAATTCCTTAAATGTAATCGCTCCATCAGTTGGATTTTTCTTTTGTACTCTTATTCTTGTTTCTTGTATCAGATCTGATATGTAAGTACTTTCCAATGCCTTAAAAAAGTCAACATTATTAGTATATTCTTTCGCTAACTCCTTCAATGTTTCTTGATTTTCTAGATACAAATACCAACATTCTTTTTTAACTGAATGTCTAAAATCAATACGAATATCGACTTCAGCTTTAATAGGCATTAAAGATTTGGCAAATAATTTATCTAAAAATTTGGCAACTATGCCCTTGGCATTCCAAAATCGAATATCCCCTTTATTACTTTTCCATTCTGGTTTCGGAACAACAAATAATGAGGAATGAAAACCTGTGATTTGTAAATATTCTTCTAGAAATTCTTTTATTTCTTCGTCTTCAAAAGCATAAAAGGCTAATAATACAAAATTACTATGAATCGGTCGAGCATAGAAAAGTGGTCTAAAAGGCCTATCTACACCATTTTTTAAATCTGTATAAAATTTTTTTTGAGATTTGTCAAAATGTTCTTCTAATCGATTGCTAATACCTGAATAATAAGCAAAGACATATTCAGGAAGATAAGCAAAAACGTCATTTTCTTTTACCCAAAATAAAGTTTTATTTTTTAATATTTCCCCACCAACTGTGAAATGATATTTTGTTGATGTTTTAGGATTTGATACAATTTTAATGTTTTTCCCATGACAAACATAATGCAACTCATATGCAAATGGAGGCTTACCTTCTTGCATAATAAGATCTCTGAATATAAGAACTAAAGCTTCTAAAAAATTTGATTTACCAGTTCCATTTTTTCCAATAGTAACTAAAATATCATTAAAATTATCTTTTAAATGAAACTCAAAATTTTCTAAATTCTTGAATTTTTGAATCTTTAAATAATCAATTTTCATTTCTTATTAGTTTTAAGCACTAAAATACTTTCAGGTCGTTCGGTATTTTCGTCAGTTATATGCCAAGAAAGAGTTTTTGATCCTATCTGTTTAATAGATTCATAAAAACTATCAATATCTCCCTGAAACTTAGATTGTTGCCAAACTTCTTTTGCTGAAAGGCTGTTATTATTCAATTTTAATACTTCAACAATGTTCAATGTTGGAATATCGGTTGCTTTTTTTTTCATCTTACTGCGAATTTCGGATTGATTTTTTAATTGCTCCTTTCTTTTTTTTTCAATTTTAGCTTTTTCAGTTGTAATTTCTAAATTCAGTTCATCAAAAGTTAAGGACGTTGTTTCGGGTATGTTTTTAAATGTTTCCTCTAAAATTGCCTTATCTAAATTCTTAAAATTAATAAGCGCATTTTCAAAATTATTTTTGATTTTATTAGAAGTTTCAATCAATAATTTAGTTTGCCGGACAATTTCTTTTTGTTCAAATAAGGGAGGGCATGGAATAGGATAGTTATTAATATATTCAATTTTCAGATTAGCTTGTCCACCACTTGAATAAGATAAATTTCTAAAGTTATCTTTTTCGCATTGTATATATAAAGCAATATATTCACTATCAAAGCCTTTATAGGCATTTATTCCAACGATACTATCAGGGAAAAACATATCATAACCTAAGACCCCAGAAATTCCAATTGATGATCCTACAATTGCAATAACAACTGTTCCTTTTTCAAATTTTTTGCTAACTAAGGCACCTGCATCGTTTAAAGTTTGACGATGTTTATTAATTATGCCACCATTTTCAGGGATTTCCCGAATTTGTATAAATGGATACTCACCAGTAAAATATTTTGGATCATTACGTGGCCTTGCACCAAATCTGCCTCTGCTACATTTAGCAACATTACCCAATGCATTCCACGACCAACTACATGGCAATTCATACAATTCTTTGTAATTTGAATTTGCTACAAAATCACTTTTTAATTTAGAATCTTTATCCTCCTCATACTTTTGGTGATTTATTTTTGTTAGGCCTCCTCTAAATGCACTGTTTAAAATTGCTTGGCTAAAATTGTCTAAAGTTACATGAATATCTTCATCCTTAGAAAATTTAATATTTGTTGAATCTAGTGCATTATTAACTATTTCTTTTTGATTATTAAATAAAGTTAAGTTATCGGCAAGCCTTTTTTGTAAATTATTAACTATCTTTTGCTGATACTCTTGAGTTGCATATGGTATTTTTAAGTTAAAAAATAAATTTGTGTCGACATGAGGGATACCTGATCCTGTTAAATTGCCATTTAAAAAATCAAAATGGGCTTTTAAAAAATAATATAGATAATCAGTATTTAATTTAACTGGAATAAGCCCCATTAATGTAGATCCAATTGCACCTACAACTCCCTTTAAAGCTAGACCACTTCTTGAACCATCCCACACCACTAAGATATCTTGAGGTGTACTTATAGTTCCTAATTCTTTGTGCGTAAATTCTTTGTAGATACCAGATTCCAGTGCATTTATGCTTAGGTACGGAACAGAATCTTTGAATGGAGAAAGGGTCAGAACTACAGGCTTATTGCCTTTTTTTGCAATAACACAATCTCTTAGTAATATTTTGTGTGCAACATCACTCATTTCCTTTAGTTTGTAAAATTTCTTTTAGAGTTTTTAAATCACTTAATTGTTGCTCAAAATTTACGATAAGTTTGTCAATATAAAACACTGGTTCCTCGAGTTTTTGAGGTTGATAAATTTGTGCAGTTGAAAGGTCATAATTTTTTTCTTTAATTTCTTTCAGAGTGAATTTTTTAAATTTTCGCGTTTCAACGCGCTTACTTTTTCCATTAGGATTGGTTCCATAAGAATTAACAAAGTCACCAAAATGTTTGTCGTAATCTAATGGTCTCGAGGCTTTAGTTATATCCTCAACTCCACTTCGAGCATCATACACCCAAATATCTTCAGTCTTTTTTCCTTTCTCTAAAAATATAACGCAAGCTTTTACCCCATTCGCGTAAGGATTAAATGTACCGTTGGGTAAACGTAAAATAGTATGCACATTACATAATCCATTTCCAATTAATAATCTCCACAGTTCTTTCGCTTTTGTATCGCTCAAACTACTATCTGGAAGAACTATTGCAGCGCGACCTCCATCTTTTAGCAACTCATATATATGTTGAATAAAATTTAATTGCAAATTACTTGTTGTAACGTGGAAATTTCGATTTGGAGGACCTACACTACCACGCGTTCCAAATGGTGGATTTGTTAAAATACAATTTAGCTTCTCTTTAGTTGATTCATTAATGTATATAGAATCCCCTAATTTAATGTCAGCTTTTACACCGTGTAAAAACATATTCATTAATGCAAGTCGATACGGTCTAACTACTAATTCCTGACCGAAATATGAATTATTTGAAATCTTTTTTAACTTGTCATTCGTTACATTTTTTCTTGCCCATTCTAGAGCCATTGTTAAAAAACCACCAGTACCACATGATGTATCTCCGATTACAAAATTTTTCATTTCTGTAGGATCAGGTTTCATTACATCAATTATTGCTTGAATCAATGGTCTAGGGGTGAAAAATTGGCCTGCACCTTTTTTACCTTCATTAGCAGTTTTTTCAAGTAAACCTTCAAAAGCTTCACCTTGTACATCTTTTTCCAATTTCGTCCACCCAATACTTTCAATGCCATCGATAATTTTTTTTAAACTTGATGGATTTTGAATTTTTGAAATAGGCTCTTGAAAGATTTCACCTAAAATACCTTTTTGTTTTTTTAATTCTTGTAATATGCTTTCATATTTTTTTTTTAAATTTTCACCTTCAAGTACTAACAGATTATTCCAATTGCAATCTTCTGGTACAGAGATTTCACTTTCCTCTGCCATTTTTAAAAAAAGTAAATACGTTAGTTGTTCAATATAATCAACATAATCAACACCATCATGACGAAGGATGTGACAGTATGACCATAGTTTTGATGTAATGTCCATTAATTATTAGTTTTCTTTAAAAAGATATTCTCTTTAGACTTTTTCTGAAATTGTATTAGTTTTAAACTTGCGTTAAAATCACTAGATTGATTTTTTAAGATTTACAAATTTGTTAAGATCAATATTTTTTTGACATCAGTTATTATTCGATTTATTTAAAAGAGAATATTGAATATTAATTAAGTTGAAAGGTATCTACAGCTATGATATTTTTGATTTATTAAATTTAAACTTTAGTTTTATCATCTCACAAGTTTTTATGCCAATCGCAATCCCCTCACTGAGTAATTTTTAAGTTTATTTGATGCTCTATTCACTAATATCTATTTAATGACGTGAAGATAGTATTTATTTATAAATAATTAAATTTTGACTAGGCATTTAGATCCTTTAAAAAAGAATTGGGAAAGTAGTAAATATAATTGATTGAAGAGCAAAATAATTAAACCAAACAATTACTAAATATTAATTTATCTTTAGTGTTCATAATTGCAACTTATACAAACTAAAAAGAAGCCCAGTTTGAAGATAAATTTCATCCAAAGCTGACTGAAATGCTATATAAATATCTTAGGAAATAATTTTCCAAGAGACTGCTTTTATTTTATAGATTATTACTTAAAAAGTGAAGCATGTCAGATAATTAATTTGATCAATCAAGAGATTTTTTTTTAATCTGCTCAATAAAATATGCTGTACTAATTTCTGTTCTAGCTAAAAAAGCATGAGCGAACCTTTGAGTACTTGTAAAACCAGCTTCTTCTGCCAATGCTGCATTTGTATAATTTCTGAATCTTTTATCTGTTTTTAATAAATTCACTAGATAATCGATTTTTAGATCATTAATATATTTTGAAAAACTTTTATCACGGTAATGTGCTATAATTATAGATAAATATTTTGGATTAGAATTAAATCTCACAGCCAACTTAGACAGCGTCAAATCCTTTTCTAAAAATTTCTTATCGTGTTCAAACTTTTCCAATTGTTTTAACATACTTGCTGCTGTGTCTGCGTTTATATCTAAAAGCTGATTGTTGTCGGATTTTATTTTAGGTTTAGATTTAGCGTCTGAATCTATTCTCGACATCAAGTCATCAAACTTTTGTTTATATATCCGTTTGTTTTTAAGATGTCTGTAGGATAAAAAAAATGAAATTATGAAAAGTATGATAACAAGGCATATGAAGAAATAGACATATCGTTTCTCTTTTAAGAATTCCGCGTGGATCTTCTCCTTTTCAAATAACAACTCGTTAGTATTGTATTCCTTGTGGATTTTAGTGACCAAATATTTATAGCTTTCATTAAGAAAATCATCCGCTTTCAATAATTGATCGATAGAATATAACTGTCCTTCTAAGTTATCTTTGCTTTTATAATACTGAATGAGCAGTTCGTATGTCTCGCGTAGATCTGGCCTAATGTATCCTTTCTCTTTAAAAATCTGATCAACCTTTTGAAAGTATGGAAGTGCTTTTTCATATTTATTCTGTCTCCAGAAACTTTTTCCTATGTAAAAATTTGCAATTGATTCACTTGCGAAATCTTTATTCTGTATAATAGATTCCAATGATGCCTTCAAATTTGTAATAGCCGTTGAATAATTATTACTGAAGTACTGATTGATTCCTTCGGAATGAAGAAAATAGGGAATCATATCTTTATTTTGTAATCTCTCACTTTCCGAAAGTCCAAATGCATTAGTTTGCGAGCATTGCCCATAATCTCCAATCTTATTATAGCAAAGGCCCAGTGAATGAAGCGAATTTAGATATGGTCTTGTTCCATTATCCTTAAAATATACAATGCATTCTTTCAACAATGAGATAGCCTCGTCGTAAAATCCCAAGTAAGATTTAATTACAGCAATATTATATTTTACCTTATAAATTAAGTATTTGTCATTTGTCTTTGAAATGAAGTTGTTTGCAATAATATAATTATCCAGAGCATTTTGCAGTTGTTTTTTTCCATAGTATACAATTCCTTTAGAGAGATAGGAAGAGCCGATCAGTTCATCCACTTTGGATTTTTTAGCGATGTAAATCATGCTGTCAGCATATATTAATTTTAAAGATTCCGGTGACTCATGCAAAATGTTTTGATAACCATTTATTATCTCTTTCCAATTTTGTTCTCTTTTAGCTTTATAAAGATAAGTATATAGATAAACTGATGCACTCGAACTATCGCCTCTCAAGTCGTAGATTTTATCATCGAGATAATTAAAGTTTTTATTCTTTAAGGAATCGGGAATTTTGAAATTGTTCTTCTGTGCGTAGATTAATTGTGATATTATTATAAGGCAGAAATAGATTTTTTTTTGATTCATAGCAGTGGAGTTTGAGACTAAATACTTTGACTTAGGCTCATTTTTGCCCATATTTTCGAGTCTATTGACTTGTTAATCAAAGCTTAATATAAAAATAACAAAAAAGATACATAAGGTATTGAAAAACAAGGAAATAATTTACATAAAAGGGGTATGGATTTTCTGAAAATCCATAGTTGAATTTCCGTAAATCCACATGTGTTGTGTTGCACAGAGATTTTTACGCCAGTAGATTTGCCTTGAATTCAAAAGCAAAAATGTCTTGGCAAGGTGCCAGATAAAAGTTCTGCTTACCCGGGTGAAATGAACTGAGAATAATTTCTCATTCACATTTCAAACAAACAAATCATGAAAAATTTAATATTATGCAGCTTATTACTAAGTCTATTATTCGCATGCTCATCTGAATCAGATTTTGAGCAAACAGAAAGTTTTAATAACAATTCCGAAAAAATCAAAAAGGATAATGTATTTCCACTCAGTCCTAGTAATCCCTTTGATGCTAAAGGAAGAAAATATTATGATGCACTTCAATCATATTTTAAAATCAATACTAACCCCAATTCAATAGAGGAGATTAGTCGCCAGATTACTTTCTTATCACAGCAGTATAAAATTAATGACAATCATAAAAGTGCAAATTTAGGATACACAACCGAAGAAATAGCTGCGATTTTGGCTAATCCCTCTGTCATGCTCCTTGAAATAGTTAATAATTGTTCCATTAGTACAGCAAGTAAATCGCAGCTATTACTTTTTGTCGAAACCTTAATTGCCCAAAAGGATGAGGAATATGTGACTATTCGAGACTACATAATTTCATTTGACACTGGAATTGTTGAAAGTACAGTCTTATTGTCCGATGAAAAGGAAACTATTTTAACTGTCTCCACCATTTCAAGTTATGCTTTGTACGCTGAGGCTGAACGTAAGGACAGGGATTGGGAGACTTCCGTAGGAACAAGACATGCAAAGGCATTTTTCGATAATAATCAAGCCCCTCTAATTACAATTATAGCACTTCTCGATACCGTCGTTAAACAGTAATTTTTATTATAACTAATATTTAAAAAATGAAACGACGAAATTTTTTATACGTTGCTCTGATCATTTTTAATCTTATCAGTCTTTATTTCATCATAGATCTTTTTTTCTATGATGAGATAATCGGCTGTGTAACCACTACTGGTAAGAGAATTATAGATCCACGAGATTTCGCTTTTCTGTTTATCGTAACATCGCTTTCCAATCTTTATTTTTTAGCGTTTGTTATTATGGAACGGGCTTTTGAAAATAAAAACTAACTAATAAAATAGTAAAGTTATAAGTACTGTTTTGAAATATCAAAAACATGATTAAAGATTTAATAAACATAGAATTAAAAGATCTGCCAATTCCAGGTCTGGACATTCATATTATAAAAAAATATGTTGTCAAGAGTGAACCAGCCGAATCCTTCGTTGTTTCCAATTTTTCCCTGCTTCTAATTAAGTCCGGTAAATTTAGAATTCAACTTAAAGAAATTATTCAGGATTTGTCTGAAAGAGATCTGCTTGTTATTCCCAAAGATTCATTTTGCACACTGCTGGAAGTGGAGGGAAAATTGCAATTGTATTTAATATCATTCAGTTCAGAATATGCTGCCGAACAGGGTCTGCAAAGAAAACTTGTTGATTCGTTTTACTTTTTTGTCGGCAAAGCATCATTAAAAATTGCACTTGAAGAAAAAGAATTTTTAGTTCTTTCCCTTATTTACAAACTTATATATTTTGTAAATAAGGATGCCAAAAAAAATGGTGTCGATGCAGAATTACAAAGAATCAGTTTTAATCTTTTTCTGTATGAACTGAGGCTAATCTACACAAAGTATACTTTTGATACTTCAAAGCATTTTACAAGAAAAGAAAGTCTTATAATTCGGTTTCTTACAATCTTGGCGATTCACTATAAAAAACAACACAGTGCGCCCTTTTATGCCGGTGCTCTGTACGTGACAACTGGACATCTAAACAAAATTGTAAAACAGGTGACTGGTAAAACCGTAAAAAAATTAATAATTGAAACCATTGTAAACGAAGCCGAAAACCTGCTTGAAGATCTGCAATTAACAATTGTTGATATCGCAGATGAATTAGAGTTTCCAACGGCTAACAGTTTTAGTGTTTTCTTTAAAAAGCATACTTCAATATCCCCATCTCAGTACCGTTCGAATGCAATGGAAAAGTTTAAAACACGCTAGTTTTTATTGCATTAAATGTCAATTTAAACAATAGTACGATGATTAAAATATATCCTTTAGAGTGGTTAGATAATTTAATACTACAAACCTTAAAACCCGAAAACATAACTAGTACTTCAATTTCGAAGCACGATTTAGTTCTGATAAGTGCAGATCTTTCAAAAGAATCTAAGAAAATTCAAATTCAAATTAAAAACGAAGTCTTTGCCATTCGCAAGAAGAGACAGATTAGACTTTTAGTAAGGAAATATCATTCCAGTTTTATTTTTCTCTTGGACAATATTGTGGAGAATAAAAATAACCGATTATTTAAAAATGAAGGATTGGCTATAATTGCGGATCTTGTAATTACAAACTTAGACGGACTTCTTTCATTTATAGAAGCTAGATTCTCAAATTTTTTAAGTCTGGATCATCGAGTTCCTCTGACTTATGCGATAGTATCCCGAAATGAGCTCCAATTAAAAATCAAAAAACTAGACTCAAAAAAAATATCTTTGGAATCTGATAAAAGTACGCTTCAAATTATAATAAACAGCTTGAACGAAATACTGCTGTCCAATACTGGGAACAAGTGTACCTATAGACAACTTCTTTATCAAAAAGAATTACTGAGAAGAATTGAAGAATTTGATTTTTCCAAAGAAAGCGTAATTCTCTTTACATCATTTGATGAAATGCTGATTGAATTAAATTTTAATAGCCCATCTTACATTCATTCCATAACGGAAAGACTAAATATTCAATTGAAAATAAAGTCTAATTTAAATGACAAAATAAATGAATTATTATATTTTTTTAAGGAAGTAAGTCAATTTCATTCTACTGAAAAAGTTAGCTTCGATCCGTTTCAAAAAAATATCAAAGAATCAATCAGCAATTGGTTTAGGCATGAGATTGATTATATGCAGGCACAGATAAAAATATCGGGTGATTGTACTGCTGTGATACCTGCGCTAGATGAGAAAGATGAATTAAAACAAAACAAAATTGAATGTATTTTATCTTCCGATCAAATAGGACTAATACTTCGAGCAAGTGATGAATCTCGTATTATAAGGGCTAAATCAATGAGCCAGGTGTTTAAAACAATTATACCCCATCTATCCACACCATTTAAAAAAGATCTATCCTACCAGTCGGTTAGAAGTAAATCATACAATCCAGAGGAAAGGGATAAAGAAATAGCCATTGAAATACTTGAAAAAATTATAATTAAAATTCAATCATATTGATATAATTCAACTTCATTTGGTATAAAGCAAGAAATGATCAGAATAACAAATTTTATTATCTACGACATATTACTAAACAAGATAAATTATGACACTAATTGCAATATTTTTCCCGTGTATTTCTTTTCTTTTAAGAGGAAAGATTTTTACAGCAATTATCTGCTTGATTATACAAATTACATTAATTGGATGGATTCCTGCAGCAATTTGGGCAGTAATCTCATTGCAGAATTCCCGTGCAGATAAACGCAACAATAAATTAATAAAGAGTTTGAGAAATAAATAAGCTATTTAGAATTTTTATTTTAGGCTTAATAAACAATCCTAATTGTTTATTAAGCCTTTTTTTTCCTAAAAAAAAATAAGGGCACAAAAAGGGCACAACAAAAGTTGTACTTGTAGGAGTTTGATCATAATTGTTCCTTTGACTTGTAGAATGAATCATATCAAATTGTGTGATAATGATTTACATAGACGAGATGAATGTTGAATGATAAATGATGATGACTATGTTTACAAATGTTTCATGGGGCAGCTACCTCGCTGCCGTGGTTATATTACTATTGATTTGGTATTTGGTATTAATGCTAAAATTTTACAGTAAGGATTTAAGGGAACTTTTCTCGGGAGATAAGAAATTCAAATTTCCTGCATTAAAAAAAACTTCTAACAATGAGTTAGAAGACAGAAGAGGGCAAAACTCGTTGTCTTCTGCTTTTTCAGAATCGTTTGATACTTTAGAAGATGCCGAGGAACTCTCCACCCGTATACTGCAGGTAGTAGAAGAAAGCTCTCAAATGAACTTATCAAAAGAACAATTTCAAAATTACCTTAAAATGGTATTGGAAGAGTACCCATACGTGAAGATCTCCTCTTTACGTGAAAACATAAATAATCTAATAGTCTCTGAAAGCGAAAAACACCCGCAGTTCTATTTAACGTTTGCCGAAGCGGATACGCTGTGGGAAGAGACTATTTCATAAAATTCAGCGGAGGAATAATCCCTGTTCTCTCTGGTGCGGTATGGCTTTATGTGACAGGAAATAGAGCTGCAACGGCGATATTCCTCTGCTTTTTAAAATTGATATAAACTTTAAAAATGATGTGTGATGAAAAAATGCTGGCGGAAATTAAAGGATTTAGATGAAGAAAAAGTAATGTCATATTGCATTCTTGCCTTGATGTTAGTATACGAGACGAGAATTTATGCACAGGATGGTGTAGCCGGAATTAACGAGGCGAACCAAAAAGTAAGGAGTTATTTTGATGCAGGTACAGAACTTATGTATGCTGTTGGTGCTATACTGGGGCTTATAGGAGCGGTTAAGGTTTATCAGAAATGGAATGCGGGAGATCCCGATACAGGTAAAGTAGCCGCCGCCTGGTTCGGCAGTTGTGTGTTTCTAGTTGTAGTAGCCACAGTAATTAAATCATTCTTCGGGGTTTAAAGACAAGATCTTATGAGTAACAGTGTTTACCAGATCAACAAAGGAATTAATCAGAGTATAGAATTTAAAGGCTTAAAAGCTCAGTACATCTGGTATTTGGGAGGTGGTGCTGTATCGCTTATGATTCTTTTTGCAGTCATGTACATTATTGGTCTGCCTTCATTATTGTGTGTTGGTTTTATCGGGACTGCAGGTACATTTCTTGTTTTTAAAATATACAAAATGAGTAATCAGTACGGAGAATATGGCATGATGAAGGCGCTGGCCAAAAAGCAGATTCCAAAATGTATAAAAGTTTACAGTAGGGCTATTTTTATAAAGATGTAGCTATAGAACGTTAACGGTGAAAATGAAGAGGAGATGGAGAAGAGGATGGAAGATTTACTGCCGATTATGGCAGTGGAGCATGACTGTGTTTTATCAAAGCAGGGCGATGTAACAATTGTGTTTAAGGCAGAGCTGCCTGAGATTTTTACTTTGTCTGACCAGGAATATGAAGCTTTTCATCAGTCCTGGATAAAAGCAATAAAAGTGCTTCCTAAATTCTGTGTTTTTCACAAGCAGGACTGGTTTTTAGAAAAGAGCCACAAAGCTGATTTTACAAGTGATGACAGCAGTTTTTTAACCCGGAGCAGTGAGCGGTTTTTTAATGAAAGGCCATTTTTGGACCATTCCTGTTACATCATGCTGACTAAGAAACCACAGGGAAGAAAGAATTCAAGTTCGCTTTTCTCAAATCTACTTAGGCGTTCGATAGTACCGGAGGAAACTTTGAAAGCACAGCTGTTGCAGGATTTTATTGACTGTACAGGCCAGTTTAAAAGAATTATGGAAGACAGCGGTTTTGTCAAGATTAGCCGACTAAAAAATGATGCACTTAAAAGTGAAAGCAGAAAATTGGGACTGATCGAAAAATACTGTTTTTTATCAGAAAGGGAAGATTCATTTGTGTTTAAAGATATCAAATTTGATGAAGGATTAGCAGTCGGTGATAAACACTGTCAGCTTTTCACACTTGGGGATGCGGCTGATCTGCCGGCTTTGTGTGGTTCTAGAATAAATTTTGATCGGTATTCCACAGATAAAACCAAATTCAGTATTGGATTTGCATCAACTCTGGGACAGCTTTTATCGTGCAATCATATTTATAATCAATATCTGTTTATTGAAGACGCCCAAAAAACTATTCAAAAACTTGAAAGTAAAAGATTAAGGCTTCAGTCTTTATCGGCATATAGCAGAGAGAATATGATTGCCAGGGATGCGACGAATGATTTTTTGAATGAAGCGGTATCCCAGCAGAGACTTCCGGTTAAGGCACATTTTAATGTCCTGGCATGGAGCACAGACAAAGAAGAACTGAAGGATATTAAAAACAAAGTATCATCAGCATTGGCACAGATGGACGCAGCAGCTAAGCAGGAAACAGTTGGCGCCCCGCAGATTTTCTGGGCAGGCATTCCGGGTAATGCAGCTGACTTTCCAATGAATGATACTTTTGACACCTTCACCGAGCAGGCAGTATGTTTCCTAAATATGGAAACAGGTTACAGGTCTTCGCTTAGTCCTGTCGGTATCAGACTTGGAGATCGTTTAACGGGAAAGCCTGTTCATGTGGATATCAGCGATGAGCCTGTAAAAATGGGCATCTGCACCAACCGAAATAAGTTTATACTCGGACCTTCAGGAAGCGGTAAATCCTTTTTTACCAATCATATGGTCAGAAGCTATTATGAGCAGGGAACCCACATTGTACTGGTGGATGTAGGTCACAGTTACAAGGGGCTTTGCGATATGGTTAACGGATACTATTTCACTTATGATGAGAAGAACCCGATCCGCTTTAATCCTTTTTACATTTCGGAAGGAGATACTCTGGATACCGAGAAAAAAGAAAGCATAAAAACGCTTCTTCTGGCACTTTGGAAGAAAGACGATGAAACCTTTAATCGAAGTGAGTATGTAGCTTTATCAAATGCGCTTCAGCTGTATTATGAAAAACTAGAGTTGAACTCAAATCTCTTTCCATGCTTCAACAGCTTTTACGACTTTCTGAAAGATGATTTCGTAAAGATATTGGAAGGCGATAAAGTGAAAGAAAAGGATTTTGATGTAAACAACTTTCTATATGTACTGCGGCCATATTACAAAGGAGGAGAGTTTGATTATCTATTAAATGCCACAGAGAATCTGGAACTTTTAAAGGAAAGGTTTATTGTTTTTGAGCTCGATAACATCAAAGATCATCCAATTTTATTTCCTGTAGTAACGATCATTATCATGGAGGTTTTTATCAGCAAGATGAGAAAACTCAAAGGCATCCGTAAGATGATCCTGATTGAAGAAGCCTGGAAAGCAATTGCCAAAGAAGGGATGTCCGAATATATTAAGTATTTGTTCAAGACTGTGCGGAAATTCTTTGGAGAAGCCATTGTAGTAACTCAGGAGATTGAAGATATTATTTCATCGCCAGTTGTCAAACAAGCCATTATCAATAACAGTGACTGTAAAATCCTGCTGGATCAAAGCAAATATCAGAACAAGTTTGATCAAATACAGGAATTGCTGGGGCTGACCGAAAAAGAAAAGGCACTTGTGTTATCGGTTAATAAAGCGAATGATCCTGATAAGAAATACAAGGAAGTGTTTATTTCACTGGGAAGTATGCTTTCAAAAGTGTACCGAACAGAAGTTTCACTGGAGGAGTATCTGGCCTATACTACTGAGGAAAGCGAGAAAGTGAAAATGAATGCCTATGCCCAAAAGTTTGCAGGTGACATCAAAAAAGGAATCGCCGTTATGGCCCGCGATATGAGGAATAGAAATTAATTAAATGAAAAATGAAAGCAAAAATAATTACGTGCATAATCTGTCTATTGCTAATCAGCACGCCGGCAAGACCGGCAGAAAGGACAGCTGCACTGCCGATATTGGAAATTGTAAAAGCGGTCACCAAAAAAGTGATAAAAGCAATTGACCTTAGGATTCAGAAACTTCAGAACAAAACGATCTGGCTTCAGAATGCCCAGAAGCAGGTAGAGAATCTACTCTCTAAGTTAAAGCTGGATGAAATTTCGGACTGGACTAAGAAACAGAAAGATCTATATAAAGGTTATTATGAAGAACTGGCCAAAGTAAAAACGATTATTACCTATTACCAGAGGATAAAAGATATTACTAAAAAACAGACCAAACTGGTGCAGGAATATGAAAGAGCCTGGAATTTATTCAAACTGGATACTCATTTTAAAGAGAATGAAATTGAGTATATGGAACGTGTTTATTCGGGTATTTTGGAAGAAAGCGTGAAGAATATGGATCAGATTTTTTTAATACTTGATTCTTTCAGCACACAGATGAGCGATCTGAAAAGACTCGAAATCATTAATGAAGCTGCAGATCAGATTGATGCCAATTATGATGATCTCACACTTTTTAATCAGCAGAATGTGATGCTCAGTCTTCAGAGGGCCAAAACAGAGGCAGATGTAAGTAAGGTCAAACAATTTTATGGAATTCCATAATTCAATGAAAATATCATGAAAAAAATAATCTCATTATCCTTGATAGTGCTGTTTTTGCATCAGGGAATTCAGGCGCAGGCCAAGCAGAGAAAAGAACTGCTTTTGCAGATCGCTGCGCTTCAGGTTTATATTGATTACGCCAAGAAAGGATATTCAGTTGTATCCAACGGACTAAATTTTATTGGCGATGCAAAAAGGGGAGAAGTGAATCTTCATGGTGATTATTTTACGTCGCTTCTAAAGATTAATCCCAAGGTTAAAAATTATTATAAGACAGCCGAAATTCTCTCCATGCAGTTTAAAATAATGAAAATCTGTAAAAGGACTTATAGTGATCTGAAGGGAAATGATTTGTTTCATGGTGATGAACTGGATTACATCGAGCGTTCTTTTGAAAGACTGCTTGAGAACTGCAGTGATACTCTTGACCAGCTTTTGGTTATTACTACCGATTCCAAACTGGAACTTAGTGATGATCAGAGGATCGAGCGTATTGATACGCTGTACAAAATGATGCTGGAGGATTATAATTTCTGTTTGTCTTTCAGTAATGAAGCTAAACTTCTCTCTTTATCAAAGACTCGTGAAAAAGGAGATGCCCACAATACAAAAGCTATCTACGGATTATAAAATAAAAAGCTATGAAAAAAATATTGATTTTAATATTGACAGTTTATATGGCAATTGTTTCCAACAAAGCAAATGCACAGTCAGCAGAAATCCAGCAGCTCATCTTAAACATTGAAAAACTCTCCCAGTTTAAAAAGATATTAAGTGATATGAAAAAGGGATACGAACTGCTCTCGGGAGGATATAAAACAGTAAAAGATCTGTCGGAAGGAAATTTCAGCCTGCATAAAACTTTTCTGGATGCCCTTATGCAGGTGAGCCCTGTTGTAAAAAATTACAAAAGAGTAAGGGACATCATAAATTTTCAGATGCTGCTGATGAAGGAGAGCAAAAATGGACTGAATCGCTTCGTAAAGAGTGGCAACTTTAGCGAAAAAGAAATCAGCTATTTTGAAAAGGTTTATGGAAATCTTCTGAGCCAGAGTTTACGGAATCTCGATGAACTTACAATGGTTTTAACAGCAGATAAACTAAGGATGTCGGATGACGAAAGGCTCCAAGCGGTAGATGATATTTATCTGCAGATGCAGGATAAGCTTTTGTTTCTCAGAAACTTTAATGCAACATCAAATGTGCTGGCGCTGCAAAGAGCAAAAGAAGCGAAGGATGTTTATGCTTCCAAAGGACTTCAGGAACTAAAAAACTAAAGCGATGAACATTTTTAAATCTTGCAAAACGGTTCTTTTTATAACCGTCGCATTTTTAATGCCTTTTTTTATCCATGCACAAGGACTTGGAGATAATATGCAGAGCCTTCACTCTGTTTTGGAACAGTTGTATGATGAAATGATGCCGTTATGCAGTAATCTTTTAGCGGTTGGGCAGGGTATAGCCGGATTCGGAACGATTTGGTATATAGCTTCGAGAGTATGGAGACATATTGCCAACGCCGAACCCATTGATTTTTATCCGCTATTCAGACCTTTTGTTATTGGATTTTGTATTATGATTTTTCCATCAGTACTGGCGCTAATTAACGGGGTTATGAAACCAACGGTTACAGCAACTGCCGCTATGGTTACCGGTTCCAATAATGCTGTTGCAGTCCTTCTCAAAGAGAAAGAAAAAGCCATCAAAGAAACTGATCCGTGGAAGATGTATGTAGGGGAGGCGGGAACCGGAGATCGGGATAAATGGTATAAGTATACCCATGATGAAGATCCTTCCAATGAGAGCATGCTGGCCGGAATCGGCAACGATGTCAAATTTGCAATGGAAAAAGCTTCCTATAATTTTCGAAACTCTGTCAAGGAATTTATGAGTGAGGTACTCAGAGTTTTGTTTGAGGCTGCGGCATTGTGCATTGATACGCTCAGGACATTCCAATTGGTGGTGTTATCTATTTTAGGACCTCTTATATTTGGTATCGCTGTATTTGATGGCTTTCAGCATACACTCACGGTATGGCTGGCAAGATATATTAATATTTATCTCTGGCTTCCTGTTGCCAATATTTTCGGAAGCATCATTGGGAAAATTCAGGAACTGATGCTAAAACTGGATATTTCGCAGGTGCAGGCAACAGGGGACACCTTTTTCAGCCGGACCGATATGTCTTACTTGATTTTTATGATTATCGGAATCATAGGATATTTTACGGTTCCATCGGTGGCGAACTATATAGTCCACGCTGCCGGAGGAGGCGCCTTAGGCCAGAAAGTTACCGGACTTTTTAGTAATTCAAGCATCTCAGTAGTTTCAAAAACATCAATGGGCGCTGGTATGGTACTGGATTCAATGGGAAATGCGGCAGGGCGAATGTCCCAAAGCATGTCATCATCAGCCGGGAGCGCTCCATATTTTGAAGAGAAAGGAAATTATATGAGCGACAGGCTTAAAGGGAATTCAAAATAATCAAAAAAAATCTGCTCATGTTTATCAAAATGAAAAATATAGATACTGCTTTTAGGTATGTAAGAGGGTTTACGATGCTGGTTATTGTGGGATGTATTATGATATGCTGTTATACACTTTACAAAAGTTTTGAGTCGGTAACCCAGATGCAGGATAAGGTTTATATATTGGCAAATGGAAAAGCGCTTGAAGCTTACGCGTCAGAGAGAAAAGATAATGTTCAGGTGGAAGCAAGAGATCATGTAAAGACCTTTCACAAGTTTTTCTTTACCCTTGATCCCGATGATAAAGTCATTAAAACCAATGTTACAAAAGCGCTTTATCTGGCTGATGACAGTGCCAAACGTATTTATGATGACCTGAAAGAAAACGGATTTTATTCCGGAATTATCTCGGGCAATATCAGCCAGACCATTCAGATTGACAGTATTTCAATAGATACGCGTGAATATCCGTACCGCTTTAAATGTTTTGCAAAACAGAACATTATAAGAACAACCAGTATTCTGAAAAGAAACCTTGTAACAGAGGGAAGTCTTCGAAATGTTTCAAGAAGCGATAATAATCCCCACGGCTTTTTAATCGAACGCTTCAATACCATCGAAAATAAAGATTTAACGGTTGAGAATAGAAAATAGACGGCTATGAAATCACTATTCAAAAAACAGAAAACGCCTTTTGTGTATCATAGGTATTATCATTGTGCGCAGACTAAATGGGCTCAGAAAATGGATGTACTGATTAATGGTCTTTCCAGAAGAAAGCTTATCTGCCTTCTGATTTCATTTACCATTCTAACAGGAAGTTACTTTATTTATAACATTTATACAGCATTTTCAGAAAGTGATTTTCCAACCGCTCAAAAGACAGCTGTCATTTCAAAAATTAAAACTATCAATTTTAAAAAGTAAAATTATGGAACATAAATCAATATCACCCAAAGAATCCAAAAAGCGAAAAATGCTTTTGGTTCTGCCCCTTATAACACTTCCTTTCATCACTATTCTGTTTTACACTTTGGGAGGAGGAAAAATGGAAGCAATGGGAGGAAAAGATGAAATTAAAAAGGGATTTAATTTTAATCTGCCTCTTCCAAAATTTAAAGAAGATTCAGCACTTGATAAAATGAGTTATTATGATCAGGCAGCAGTAGATTCTATTAAGCTTCAGGAACAGATCAAAAAGGATCCTAATTATTCCAATCAAAAAGTAGTACAAGAATCTATAGGAGAGTTTTCAGATACGGATTTTGAAGTTCAACGATTTCAAAAAGGCAAAACAGGTTTTAATTCGTCATCATTTCAAAACAGGAACGAGCAGAAAGTTTACCAAAAACTGCAGGCACTTCAAAAAGCAATCAGCCAGCCCGCTATAACTGAAAATTACGGTCAGGACATGAGAGAGTTTGAAAACTACGGCTCATCAAAAGGCGTTTCCGATGAGGTAAAGAACTTAGAGAAAATGATGAGTAAGATGGGAGAATCACAGGAACCTGACCCGGAGCTCAAACAGCTTGGAGGAATGCTTGAGAACATACTGGATATTCAACACCCATCGCGTGTGCAGGAAAGACTAAAACAGTCTTCAGATAATAAAAAAGGAAAAATCTTTACGGTTAACCGTAAAAAAGAAGAAGATAATACAACATCGCTTCAGAAGGATAATTCTATCTCAAGTTCTTTAAAGAGTAATTCCTTTTATACAGCTGATGTGAGTCTGGAGCACGAGGAGAAACAGCAAAATTCAATAGAGGCAGTCATCCATGAAACTCAGACCATCATCAACGGGTCTGTTGTCAAGCTCAGACTAAGCAGTGATATATCTCTGCAAGGCACTATGATTCCCAAAAACACATTTTTATATGGAATAGCATCTTTAAAAGGGGAGAGGCTGGAAGTTAAAATCAACAACATTCAGTTTCGAAATTCAATTTTTCCGGTGGAATTAACGGTGTATGATATGGATGGTATTGACGGGATTTATATTCCGGGTGCGATCAACAGAGATGTTGCCAAGGCTTCTGCTGACCGTTCTATTCAAACCTTAGGACTAACCGGAGTTACAGATTCCTGGGGAGCGCAGGCAGCAGGAATGGGAATTGAAGCAGCAAAGAGGCTGATGAGCAAAAAAGTGAAACTGATTAAAGTGGTTGTTAAAGCCGGTTATCAGGTACTGCTGTATGACGAGAAACAAAAGAATTTGAATAATTAAAAAATTAAAAGATGAAAATTAGAAATTGGACTTTTATGTTATGCTGTTTGCTGACAATGCTGTCAGGCTATGCGCAGTTTATTAATGAAAAAATTGGTTTGAATCAGGAAGAGTTTAAAAATCTTCAGATAGGATATTCGAAAACTACCAGTATCGTTTTTCCATATTCTATTAAAAGTATTGACAAGGGAAGTCCGGATGTTTTAATGCAGAAAGCCAAAGGAGTTGAGAATATTTTACTGCTCAAAGCGGCAAAGGAGAATTTCAATCAGACTAACCTAACTGTAGTGACAGCTGACAATAGGCTGTATGTATTTGTTCTGAACTATGATGAATCCTGTCCTGATTTAAATATTAAAGCCGATAATACAGCTGTTGTAAGTGGGAATATTTTGTTTTCAATGGAGAACGATAATCAAAAAAAAATTGAGCAGTATGCCAGCCTTGCTTTGTCTAAAAAGAAAAAATTAGAAGGCCTAAAACGTTCAAGATTTGAAATGAAACTGGATGTTACCGGAATATTCATTCATCAGGATATATTGTACTTCAGACTTGTGCTGGGCAATAATTCAAAAATTAATTATGAGATAGACCAGCTGAGGTTTTTTATAAGAGACCGCAAGAAATCAAAGCGAACAGCCTCTCAGGAAATAGAGGTAGTACCTCTGTATTCAACTTCTGCCTCTTCCGTGATTCCGGACAAATCTGAAGTAAATATAGTTTATGCCGTATCCAAATTTACGATCCCCGAAAAGAAATACCTCACTATTCAGCTTATTGAAAAAAATGGCGGGAGGCATATAGAAATAGATGTTAAGAATAACGATCTAATAAATCTCGATGTTCTAAACATCTTATAAATGAGTAATAACTAAAAAAAATAATTGTCATGAATCAAAAAAATTTAGAATTCTTGAAAGAACAGCTGAAATATACCGGCTTTGGAGAAACGTTCGACCAGGACTTAAAGGAGAAAATGCTAAAAGGAGAAACTGAATTTAAGCTTATGAAGGAAGGTGTCTATGGAACAGATTCCATGACTGCAGTGCTGAATTTTAAAAAATCAGATCAAAGCGATTTGTATTTTTTTAATTCCTATCATGTAAACCTTAAAAAAGAAGATTCCAAACAAGGATTGGAACAGACTTTTTATATTAATAACAATAGCAGTAATATTACCCTTAAAGAAGCTTATAATTTAATGGAAGGCCGCTCGGTGAATAAAGACCTGAAAACAAAGGAAGGTGAAGTTTATAACGCGTGGCTGAAATTAAATTTCAAACAAAGCGACGGCAATTCAAACTTCAAATTGGATCACTACCACCAAAATTACGGTTACGATCTGGAAGCAAGTCTTGAGAAACATTCAATTAAAGAACTCAATACTCCAAAATACAAAGAAGATCTTTTAAACTCGCTAAAAAAAGGAAACCTGCAGTCTGTAACTTTTGTTGTAGCGGGCGTGGAAAGCAAGATGTACGTAGAGGCAAACCCGCAATTTAAAACTTTGAATGTCTACGACGGAGATAAACAGCGAATTAATCATCGCGAAAGCAAGGAGGAAAAAAAGACTGAGTCAAAGCAGAAGGATAACAGCCAGAATAATAAAGATGATGAGCCCTCTCAGAAGGAAAAGAACAGTAACTCCCGTTCAAAAAAAGCGGGCAGATCCGTTTAAGGCTCTGCAGTAATAAGGATTGGTTATGACTTCTGAAAACAATAGAGTAGAAAACGAGATAAAATTGTGGATGTCCAAGGAAGAAAAATTAAAGTTTTTATTTCAAAATAGCCCACCGATAGAACGCTCTTTTGGCATAGAGAAACTGAAATTTTTTAAGATGCTGCTTTATAAATATAAAAAGACTAAAGCAGTTGACGAAAAAATAACTTTGAGATTTCTTAAGCATGAATATAATAAATTGAGGCGTCAGGTCTATCCCAATATCATTGACCGGCTTTTAAATGAAGCGATTAGTGCTGTTGTTTTTGAAAGGATAGATAAACGTGAGTATGTTAGAGATCTGGAATTAAACAAAAAGACTTTAGAGGAACAGCTTATAAAAAGCGGTTTTCATGAGGCTTATGGCAAAGTTTTGGAGCATATGCAGGAACAGCATTTAAATTTTTCTGTTCCCGTTTCTTATCACATCTCACAAAATGAAAGACTTGAACATTCACTGCAATTTGTAAAAGATCCACAGGGGGCTTACCAGTTTGATGGATTCAGATCTAGTCTAGATACAGATTCGTCGTCATCTAGCCGCAGTACGCACTACTTTAAGAATGAAAAATCTGAGAGTTTTAACGCTGCAGAGGCATACGAAATGCTTGCAGGAAGAGCAGTTCTTAAGAGCGGAACTTGGAAACAGTTTAATTTCTACGATAGAGACCTTAATGACAATTATCGGATGCATGAATTTCCGGAAGCGTATGGATATAACGTCAGCAATGCTTTAAGAGCAATTCCTCTTAAAAATGCTGGACATGAGACATTCGAATCCTTGGCCGATTCTTTGAAAAAGGGCAGGAGGGAAGAAGCAGTGCTTCTGATTCAAGGGAGAGAAATGAAAGTTTTTTTGGAAGCAAATCCACGCTTTAAGACCTTGACTTTTTATAACGACAGGATGCAGAAAGTTAGTTTGACAGAAATTAAAAACGGCTGTAAAATTACTCCGCTGCTAAAACCGCAGCAGAATATTAAGACTCAGACCGCAAAAAAGTCGCATCACATGTGATGTTTATATATCTTATATAGTTATGGAAAATCTTAAACTTTTATCGGGATTTTTTAAGGCAATTGACAACGACTTCAGAATAAGCACAACTCACATTGCAATCTTTGCTGCCCTGCTTCAATTTCGGGCTAACAGAGGTTTTATAAACCCAATACAAGCATACAGCATAGAAATTCAAAAGATTGCCAAAATAATGTCACCTAAGACATATCATAAGTGCATGCGTGAATTGCATGAATACGGATACCTTTTTTATGTTCCAACGAAAAATAAAAATAGACGGAGCAGCATTTATTTTATTTAGAATCATAAATAAAGATGTTATGGAAGAAATTGTTACAAAGGAAGATCTAAAGCAGTTTGGTCTTCTATTACTAGATAAAATACAAATTATATTTAAAGAAAGGAATTCTCAACAAAAGGAATCGTTGGAAATCCAATGGTTAAAAAGTAAAGCTGTGCGGAAACTGCTTGATATTTCTGCAGGTTCAGTACAGAATCTTAGAACAAGCCAAAAAGTCCGTTTCAAAAAAGTACTTGGCTCGTACTACTATAATAAAGAAGATCTTCAAAAATTATTTAATGATGATAAACACTAAGAGATTAAATGAAAGCGATATAATGAGTTATCTGTCAATGTATAGTAATGATCCTAAACTAAATGTCTGGCATCTATCAA
>Ga0157370_10000192_pt1 | contig 76389 bp, 59 predicted proteins | sample C35metaG_FD_113463 | JGI IMG/M metagenome (GOLD analysis project Ga0157370, IMG submission 113463) | Corn rhizosphere microbial communities from Kellogg Biological Station, Michigan, USA - C3-5 metaG | ecosystem: Host-associated > Plants > Roots > Rhizosphere > Soil | place: USA: Michigan...
GCATTTTTTAAGAGACTCTAAGGGAAAAATTTGATGGTTTTGTAATAAACTCTTTGAACTTTTTTATCAGTCACAGATTAAAATGATTAGAAAGATTTTTTCTGAACCTTTTTAATCTGTGTTAATCTGCGAAATCTGTGGCTAAAACTAAGCTTTAGCTCATAAAAGTATTATTTGAAATCATCAAGAATTTGAGGATGTAAAATTATCTAATTTTATCGATATAAAGACTTTTTGAGGTGTTTCAAGTTGATTTATTTTACGACTGATACGAAAGGAGTTAGCATTATTAAAAATATTTGTTTTAAAATAGTGATAATTTTGATTTTTTTTGCCTCAGTTTCAAGAAAAATTTTATTTTTGCCGTTCACTAAATTAATTTTAAATGGCTACTTACAATAAAAGAGGATATAAAGCACCGAAAGAGAAGGAAGTTAAAGAAGTAACGGAAGAACAACAGGTAGTAATTGATGAAAAAGACAGCACAACAGCTGGTGTTTTTTCTAAATTAGATGAAACTGCTTCAAGAACTGAGGATTGGGTTGCTAAAAATCAAAAAATCATTATTGGTTTAGTTGCTGGTATTGCTGTTGCTACTATTGGATATTTGGCTTACCAAAAATTTATCGAAGCTCCTAAACAAGACGAAGCTGCAAATGAAATGTTTGTTGCACAGCAAAACTTTCAAAAAGCGGTTGATGGTGTGGCAAGTGATTCATTATATAAATTAGCTTTAAACGGATCTGAAGGTAAATTTGGATTTGTAAAAATTGCTGACGAATATTCTGGAACTGATGCTGGAAATTTAGCAAACTACTATGCTGGTATGGCATATTTAAATACAGGTAAATTTGACGATGCTATTAAGTATTTAGGCGAATTTAAATCTGATGATTTGATTTTAGGCGCTCTTGCAAAAGGTGCTATTGGTGATGCTTATTCTCAAAAAAACAATCAAAAAGAAGCTTTAAGCTATTATGTTAAAGCTGCTGAATCTAACAAAAACGATTTTACTACACCTCGTTTCTTATTAAAAGCGGCTAAAACGGCATTGGCTTTAGGTCAAAAAGAAGACGCGTTGAAATATTTAAACGATATTAAAGATAACTTCGATTCAACTCCAGAAGCTGGTTCTGTTGATGCTTTGATTGGATTAGCACAATAAAAATTTTAGACTTTAGATTTAAGATTGTAGATTTGTATTTAAGAATCTAATATTCTAAAATCAAAAATCTAAAATAGTACAGAATGGCTACTGAAAATAAAAACTTATCAGAATACGATAAAACTACGATCCCAAATGCGAAAGACTTTCGATTTGGGATTGTTGTTTCTGAGTGGAACGAGATTATAACAGAAGGACTTTATAATGGTGCTTTTGATGCATTAGTAGATTGCGATGTTCCTGCACAGCAAATTATTCGCTGGAATGTACCGGGAAGTTTCGAGCTTATTTACGGCGCAAAAAAAATGCTGCAAACACAAAATGTCGATGCGGTTATTGTTATTGGATGTGTAATCCAGGGCGAAACAAAACATTTTGATTTTGTTTGCGAAGGCGTTACGCAGGGAATTAAAGATTTGAATGTTCAAACTGATATTCCGGTTATCTTTTGTGTTTTAACAGATAACAATATGCAGCAATCTATTGACAGAAGCGGCGGTATTCATGGAAACAAAGGAACCGAAGCGGCAATCGCGGCAATAAAAATGGCTTATATTCGTCAGCAGGCGTCTATTTCTCATTCATTTAATCAGCCATTATTGTCTTCTGGTGCGCTTCAAATTGAAGAAACACCAATAAAAATCGATAAAGAATAAAACACATTCGTTTTAAAAATACTAAAACCTGCACTGTGTAAAATGGTGCAGGTTTTTTTTGTGCTTTTTTTGTGATTCTTCTAACAATTAGTATGCAGCATAATGTGTTAATTTTAGGATTAAAATATGGATGGTTATTCTATGAAAAAACAATTACTTCTTTTTGTGTTCGCTTTTATCAGCTGTTTGGTTCAATCTCAAAACGGTCTCAATATTGAATTGAAATCAGAGTTGGATGCGATCTTAAAAACAGATCAAATTTTTAGGGAATATTTGAATTATGATACGCCCAAAGAACGAAAAACATCTATAATGAAAGAGATGGGATATGAAAATGAAGCTCATTTTAAGGATAATGTAATACCGCTCATGGCTAAGAATGACTCTCTTAATGTGGTAAAAGTTGAAAAGATAATGGCAAGATATGGTTATCCCGGGAAAAGTTTAGTGGGTGCTCCCACGAACGAAGCGGCTTGGTATGTTATTCAGCACAGTAAAAAAATAGCGCAGTATCTTCCTCTAATTGAAAAAGCGGCAGAGAAAGGCGAAATTCCTTTTACACGTTTTGCCATGATGCAGGACCGGTATTTAACCCAGCAGGGAAAAGAGCAGATTTACGGAACGCAGGTTCAGGGAAAACAAATAACAAATAAGAATACGGGTTTTAAAGAATTCTTTTATTATGTTTCGCCAATACAAGATCCGGAAAAAGTAAACGAACGCCGAAAAAAAGCTGGTTTTACCACTACAGTCGAAGAAAATGCCCTGAGAATGGAAGTTCAATATCGGGTTTATACGCTGGATGAAATTGCAAAAATGAACTAAGCTGATTTTGTACTTACAGCAACCTTTCTGTTTTTTAGCAGATTGTGGTTTTTGTTTTTTTTATGATTACAGATATTCCAAATCCCAACAGAAATTCACTAAATTTGTGCTTCTTGGTTTTTAAATTTAAACCGTAAACCTTAAAACTATTTTTACTTAATGTCGAGTATTATTCAATTACTTCCTGATCACGTTGCTAACCAAATTGCTGCTGGAGAAGTGGTGCAAAGACCCGCTTCAGTTGTAAAAGAACTGTTAGAAAATGCTGTTGATGCAAAGGCAACTGATATTAAATTGATAATAAAAGATGCCGGCAAATCATTAGTTCAGGTTATTGATAACGGAGTTGGAATGACGGTTACTGATGCACGTTTGTGTTTTGCTCGTCATGCAACATCAAAAATTCGCCAGGCCGAAGATTTGTTTTCGCTTGGAACAAAAGGTTTTCGTGGAGAAGCATTGGCTTCTATCGCTGCGATTGCGCACATGGAAATGAAAACCAAACAGGAAGAGGATGAACTGGGAACTCATATTGTAATTGAAGGAAGTAAGTTTGTTTCGCAGGAAGTGGCAGTTCTCCCAAAAGGAACTTCATTTGCGGTTAAAAATCTATTTTTTAATATTCCGGCGCGTCGTAATTTCTTAAAGTCAGATACGGTTGAATTTCGTCATGTAATGGATGAGTTTCAGCGTGTGGCATTAGCGCATCCTAATATTCATTTTAGTTTTTATCATAACGGAAGCGAATTGTATAATCTTCCATCGGCCGGATATCGCCAGAGAATTGTGGGAATCATGTCCGGAAAAACCAATGAAAAACTGGTTCCCGTAAATGAAGATACCGAAATTATTAATGTACAAGGATTTGTCTGCAAGCCTGAGTTTGCCAAGAAAAACAGGGGAGAACAGTTCTTTTTTGTAAACGATCGTTTCATAAAAAGCGGTTATCTGCATCACGCGGTAATGGCAGCTTACGACGGACTTTTGAAAGACGGTTCACAGCCTAGTTATTTTTTATACCTTCAGGTGCCGCCAAATTCAATAGATATTAACATTCATCCCACTAAAACCGAAATTAAGTTTGATGATGAGCAAGCCTTATATGCAATTTTACGAGCTTCGATCAAACATAGTTTAGGACAGTTTAATGTAGCTCCGGTTTTAGATTTCGACAGAGATTCAAATTTAGATACACCTTATCATTATAAAGATTTAGAAGCCGAAACACCTACAATTCAGGTTGACGGAACTTTTAATCCGTTTACAGATGATAAAACCAATCAGCATTATACAAAAGCAGGTTCGGGCTCTGGTTCTGGTTACAGTTCAGGTTCTTCATCGTCATTTTCTTCGGGTTCAGGTTCAAGTTCAGGTTCCTCTTATTCGGGGTATTCAAAAAGAGTAGAGCCAACAGCAACTTGGGAAAGTTTATATGTTGGTTTAGATACAGAGAGTCCTGAAACTATAGAAAGTTCGCCTTTTACATTCGAAAACGAAGAAGTAACTTCTTCATTATTTAATGATGATGAGGTAGAACAGGTGAGTCAGAAAACATATCAAATACATAAAAAATATATTGTTTCGCCAATAAAATCCGGAATGGTAATCGTTGATCAGCAGCGTGCGCACCAGCGTATTTTATACGAACAGTTTTTGCTGAACATGACCGTCAATCAGGCTTCAAGCCAGCAATTACTTTTTCCGTTAGATTTGTTTTATTCGGCATCAGAAATGAAACTGATCGAAGAATTAAAACCTTCGTTAGAAACTACCGGATTTGTATTTGAAGAAGCAAAAACAGATCATGTCGTGATTTCGGGAATCCCAGTAAATATTACCGAAAGTGAAGTTTCGCTTGTAATTGAACAATTGTTGAGTGATTTGCAAGACGGAATTCCGGCCAGCAGTTATAGTCAGAATGATACAATAGCCAAATCTATGGCGAAAAGTTTAGCGGTTAAAACAGGATCTTACTTAACCGAAAAAGAACAAGATAATTTAGTAAACGGTTTGTTTGCTTGTAAAGATCCAAATATTTCACCTTTTCAAAAACCTACCTTCATTACCATGCGTGTTGAAGATATAGATAAAAAGTTTGCCTTATGATGAATATGACTCCGGTTGTAAAACAACTGCTTATTATTAATGTTATCTTTTTTATAGGCGCTCAGTTAGTGCCTGTTTCTTATGAATATTTTTCAATGTTTTATCCTGAAAGTGAAAAGTTTAGGATTTGGCAGGTTATAACGCACATGTTTATGCATGCGCCATTGCCTAATTTTGCACATATTTTATTTAATATGTTTGCATTATACAGCTTCGGATCGGCATTGGAACATTTTTGGGGCGGAAAGAAATTTTTGTTTTTCTACATTTCATGCGGACTTGGAGCAGCTTTACTTCATACAGGAGTAAATTATTTACAGCTGCAGTCTTTCTTAGACTCTGTATCTTCTTTAAATTTATCAAAAGCGGATCTTCATGTAATTTTAAATGCTGATTATCAGTCTTTATTTGATTCTAATGGGAAGATGATGCAAAACGAAGTTTCTGCTATTTTAAATAGAGTACATTGTACTCAGGAACAATTTAATGCATTAGCACAAGCGAGCGGTATTGTACAATCTCCGGTTCTGGGTGCTTCTGGTGCAATTTATGGTTTATTAACCGCTTTTGCTTTTATGTTTCCTAATGCACAGTTAGCGTTAATGTTTATTCCGGTTCCTATTAAAGCAAAATATTTTGTTCCAGGAATTTTAGCAATCGATTTGTTTCTAGGATTTAAAGGAAGCTCTTTGTTTGGAAGCGGCGGAACAGGAATAGCACATTTTGCTCATCTTGGCGGTGCAATTACTGGTTTTTTAATGATGTTATACTGGAAAAAAAATCAGTTTAATAGTAATCGTTGGAATTAATTTTTAACTTTAAATAATTAATTTAAAAAACCAAAAGAAGACTTTATGAACATTCTTGACGATTTAAAACTGCAATACAAATTAGGTGGTGTAGCAATGCGCGTTATTTATTGGAATATCGCATGTTTTCTTATTTCTTTAGTTTTTTTCTATAATTTCTCCAGCGGCAGTTTTGTTTTTCCAAACTGGATTGCATTGTCATCAGATCCTCAGGTTTTTATGTTTAAACCCTGGACGTTTTTAACGTATGCGTTTTTTCATTTTGGATTTATGCACTTGCTGTTTAATATGCTGGTTTTAAATTTTGCAAGTAATTTGTTCCTGACTTTCTTTACCCAAAAACAATATTTGGGATTGTATATTTTAGGAGCCATTTTTTCAGGAGTAGTTTTTGCTTTGAGTTTTTATTTTTTAAATATTTCGGCACCTATTGTTGGTGCTTCGGCGGCGATTATGGCCATTTTGGTTGGAGTTACAACTTATCAGCCGTTAATGAATGTTCGTTTACTGCTGGTTGGTAATGTAAAGCTTTGGCATATTACCGGTGTTATTTTGGTTTTAGATTTAATGCAGCTTCGTTTAGAAAATATGGGTGGCCATATTTCGCATTTAGCCGGTGCTGTTTTTGGATTTATTTTCATCAAATTACTTCAAAACGGAACCGATTTAAGTATTATCATTTCTAGAATTTTAGACTTTTTTGCTAATCTTTTTAGAAAATCCCCAACGACCCCTTTTACAAAAGTTCATAAGAATTACAAGAAACCTACAGAAAAAACAGCATCAAGAATTGTAACGAAAGACAAGACGCAGCAACAAATTGATGAGATCTTAGACAAAATAAGCCAGTCTGGCTATGATTGTTTAACAAAAGAAGAAAAAGAGTTTTTATTTAAAGCTGGAAAATAATCCTTTTAGCAAAATAATATGAAAAACCTTTCGTGGTTTAATAAAATAATGTTCTTTTTGAATATAGTGCTGACTGTGCTTACATTTAGTGTCTATATCTTGCCCTTTCTCGCACCTAAAAGTTTTCCGCTTTTATCGGTGCTTACGCTGTTTATGCCGGCTTTTTTTGTTGCAAACGGATTGTTCTTTGTTTATTGGGCTATTCAGTTTAAAAAGCGTCTTATTTTATCTGGTTTGGTTTTGCTTACCGGAATTACCTTTATCAGCAAGTTCTATAAATTCTCTGCCAAAGAATATGTAAAAGATGAAAAAGATTTCTCGATAATGAGTTATAATGTTCGTCTTTTTAATGTTTTTAAATGGCTGGACCGAGACGATATTCCGGAGAATATTAAAGCCTTTATAGACGAAAAAGATCCTGATATTTTGTGTATTCAGGAATATTCAAATTCTGCTCATATTGACTTAAAGGTATATCCGCACCGCTATATTTTTATAGACGGAAAACAAATTAAAACCGGACAGGCTATTTTTTCAAAATTTCCTATTATAGATCAGGGAAAGATTATTTTTCCGAAATCAGATAATAATGTAGTTTATGCCGATATTAAACGCGGAAAAGATGTTATCCGAGTGTATAATATGCACTTACAGTCGATTAAGATTTCTCCAGATGTAAGCGAGATTTCTGATGATATCGACAATGTCAACCAGAAAAAATCACAGCTTATTTATGCCAGAATCAGCAAAGGTTTCAGGCAGCAACAAGAACAGGCCGAAATCTTTAAAGAGCATATTAAAAAATGTAAAAGCCCGATTATTATTTGCGGAGATATGAATAATAGTCCGTTTTCGTATGTGTACCGAAACATTAAAGGAAAACTAAAAGATGCTTTTGAAGAAGCAGGAGAAGGATTTGGAGCCACTTATAAGTTTAAGTATTACCCAGCCCGAATTGACTATATTTTTACCGACACAAAAATGAAAGTAAAACAATTTGAAAGTTTTTCTGATTTCGAAAATTCTGATCATTACCCTATAATGACAAGACTTTCTATAGAGTAAATTGTAACCGCGAAGTTTTTTTACCACAAGGATTTTTTACCACAAAGTACGCTAAGATTTAATTTTACTTTACGCATAGAAAACATAAAGTTCGCAATCCCGATAGCTATCGGGATTGCGAACTTTGTGTTTTTATAAAATCATGCTTAAAAAATCTTTGTGCACTTTGTGGTAAAAAAAAACTTTGCGGTTAAGAAAAATCGTTAGACAGATTAGTTTCTGTTTATACGTTTAACTTTCGGTATTGTAAAGGAGAGATTTGTTTTAGCTCTTTAAACTTTCTGTTGAAATTAGAAATATTATTAAAACCGCATAATTCTGCAATTTCTAAAACAGAAAGTTCACTGTTGTTGGCTAATAATTTCGAAGCATGTTCAATTCGTACTTCAATTAAAAACTGAAAAAAAGACTTGTTCGTCCGGACTTTAAAATACCGGCAAAAAGCATTTTTAGTCATATTGGCAATCGAAGCAATATCATCTAAATTGATGTTTTTGCTAAAGTTTGTCATCACGTGTTCAAAAACCGTCTGCATCCGTTTTCCTTCATTATCCGTGATTTTTTTATCGTATAAATGATTAGAAAGATATTCTTTGTCGTTGTATGAAAGCCATTTCATGATTTCTAAAAACAAAATGAAACGCTCATAATTGTCGGCTTTTTTTAACTTCTTAAAAGACTTCGTGATCTTTTTTGGTGCATTATGAATGATAAAACCATTTTTGCTGCTTTCTAAAAAAGGATGAATATTTTTGAAAGTGTTTAGGCTGAAAAAATCTTTCCCAAATGAACTGGTCGTAAAAAACAACGTCCGCATTACTGATCCTTCATTTTCCCGGACTTCACTTCTAAAAACATGAGGTAAGTTACTTCCAATCACCAGAATATCGCCTTCTCTGTAATGCGAAATAGCATCACCGGCAAAAATGGCACCTTCTCCTTTTTCAATAAAACTAATCTGAATCTCTTCGTGCTGATGAAGTTTGTCATAAAAAACAACTTCTCTATCTTCTTGATATATAAGCGGATCTTCTCCCGATTTAGGAATTTTGAATGGAAAAACTTTCATGGCTGGTTAGGGTTAGTTACTTCAAATATATTTTATTTCGATAAAAAAATAGCAGTATATTAGTTAATTTTTTGCGTAAACATCATATATAGGGTAAAATAATATCATTTTAGGGTAATTTATAAGCCTTCTTCTGCATTCAATATAAATAATTTTGGCTCTAATTAAAATCAATATTATGAGTATTCAATGGAAAGGCGTAATGCCGGCAGTAACCACAAAATTTACTGCAGATGATAAATTAGACTTCAGAATGTTTGAAGTAAACTTAAAAGCCCAATTAGAAGCCGGTGTTGAAGGAATTATTCTGGGAGGCACATTAGGAGAAGCAAGCACACTTTTAGAAGATGAAAAAAGAGAATTGGTAAAAGGTACTGTAAGCATGGTTAACAATCAGGTGCCGGTAATCATGAATATAGCGGAACAAACCACTCGGGGTGCCATTTTAGCGGCTAACAAAGCTGAAGAAGATGGAGCAAAAGGTTTAATGATGCTGCCTCCAATGCGCTACAAAGCTTCGGATTTTGAAACGGTAACATTTTTCTCTGAAGTAGCTAAAAATACCTCGCTTCCTATCATGGTTTATAATAATCCCATTGATTACAAAATTGAAGTTACGCTGGATATGTTCGAAGAAATTTTAAAATTCGATAACATTCAGGCCGTAAAAGAATCAACAAGAGATATTTCTAACGTAACCCGAATGATTAATCGTTTTGGAGACCGTTTAAAAATATTATCAGGAGTAGATACGCTGGCTTTAGAAAGTTTATTGATGGGATCTCACGGATGGGTTTCTGGTTTAGTAGATGCTTTTCCGAGAGAAACAGTGGCGATTTATAAATTGGCAAAAGCAGGCCGTATAGACGAAGCGCTTAAAATATACAGATGGTTTTTACCTTTATTAGAATTAGATATTAATGCTTTTTTAGTTCAGAATATTAAGCTTGCCGAAGTAGCAACAGGTATTGGTACAGAAAATGTTAGAGCGCCAAGGTTACCGCTTCGAGGTGCCGAAAGAGAACATGTTTTAGATATTATCGCTAAATCTTTAGCATCAAGGCCGGAATTGCCAGATTATAAAAATTTATAATTATAGACAAACAAGTGGTTTTGCAGGTTTCATTTAAAAAAGTAAAAAAAGAAATATGATTACAGGTAAAAATTACGTTGGAAATAAACTTACAGCTGTTGGAAATAAAACGTTCAAAACATTTAATCCGCAGTTAAATATAGAAAATCCCTGGGTTTTTACAGAAGCCGCTCAGGAAGAAATTGAAGAAGCCGTTACATTGGCGCACCAGGCATTTGGGATTTATAAAAATTGTTCCGGCCTTGAAAAAGCAGCTTTTTTAAATGCTATTGTGGATGAAATCTTAGCTTTAGGAGATAATTTGTTAGTTCAGTATTGCAGTGAATCCGGATTCTCTATGGCACGTGCAGAAGGCGAACGCGGCAGAATGGTTAGTCAGCTGCGTGCGTTTTCTCAAATGCTTATTGAAGGAAGCTGGGTTCAGGCAGCAATTGATACGGCAATACCAGACCGTGCTCCGGCACCTAAAGAAGATCTGCGAAAATTTTTGGTTCCACTAGGTCCGGTTGTCGTTTTTGGATCAAGCAATTTTCCTTTTGCATTTTCAACAGCCGGAGGCGATACCGCTTCGGCTTTGGCGGCAGGCTGTCCTGTAATTGTAAAAAGTCATTCGATGCATGTTGGAACAGGCGAAATGGTGGCATCAGCAATCATTAAAGCAGCGCAAAAAACAAATATGCCCGAAGGTGTTTTTTCTAATCTGGTTGGCGGCGGAACAACTCTTGGGGCTAGTTTAGTGAAACATCCGTTAGTAAAAGCGGTTGGTTTTACCGGAAGCATTCGTGCCGGAAGAGCCTTGTTTGATCTTGCTGCACAAAGACCGGAACCAATACCAGTCTTTGCCGAAATGGGAAGTATAAATCCTGTGGTGTTTTTGCCAAAAGCATTGACCCTAAACAGTCAAAAATGGGCTGGCGCTTATGCTGGATCAATTACGCTTGGCGCAGGTCAGTTTTGTACCAATCCCGGTTTATTACTTGGAATTAAAGGCGCAGCACTAGATCATTTTTCAGAAGAATTAGCAAAAGCTATTGAAAAAGTAGAGCCGTCTTGTATGCTGCATCCGTCAATGAAAGCGGGTTTTGACGAAGGAACGGCAACGATGCTTTCTCAAACCGGAGTTTCGAAGATTGCAGCATACAAAGGCGAAGTCGCTCCCAATTATGGTTTACAGCAGATTTTAACGGTAGACGGAAAAACTTTTTTAGAAAATAAAACTTTAAGTCACGAAGTATTTGGGCCTGTTTCTATACTTGTACAATGTGATGATGAGGAACAATTACTGAAAATTGTCAGTCAGTTAGACGGACAGTTAACAGGAACGATCATTGGAGAATCTGGCGAATTAAAAGAGCATGACCAATTAATTAAAGCCATGCAGAACAAAGTAGGGCGCTTGATTTTTAATGGTGTTCCTACCGGAGTTGAAGTTTGTCCGGCAATGATTCACGGAGGTCCTTATCCTGCCTCTTCCGATTCCAGATTTACAGCAGTTGGTATTCATGCCGTTTACCGCTGGGTGCGACCGTTTAGTTTTCAGAACTGGCCAAATGAGTTATTACCACCGGAATTGCAAAATGAAAATCCGCTGCAAATTTTAAGAACATTAAATAATATTCAAACCAAATCTCAGATATAATAATGTCAAAGAAAACCTTTTTTTGTGTAGATGCACATACTTGCGGTAATCCTGTGAGAGTTGTGGCCGGAGGCGGACCTAATTTAGAAGGCGCCAATATGAGCGAAAAACGTCAGCATTTTTTAAAAGAATTTGATTGGATTCGTAAAGGATTAATGTTCGAACCTCGCGGTCATGACATGATGAGCGGCAGTATTTTATATCCGCCAAGTAATCCCGAAAATGATTTTGGAATTCTGTTTATCGAAACTTCGGGCTGTCTGCCCATGTGCGGCCACGGAACAATTGGAACTATTACCATTGCAATCGAAGAAGGTTTAGTAACACCTAAAATACCCGGAAAAATAAAAATGGAAGCTCCAGCCGGTCTGGTTAATATCGAATACCAGCAAACCGCAGGAAAAGTAGAATGGGTACGTTTGACGAATGTAAAATCGTATCTGGCGGCAGAAGGTTTAACTATTGATTGTCCTGAACTGGGTGAAATTACTTTTGATGTCGCTTACGGCGGCAATTATTATGCGATTGTAGATCCGCAGGAAAATTTTTCGGGTATTCAGGATTTTTCTGCGGGTAAAATTATTCAGTTGAGCCAGGAACTTCGCAAACGCATCAATCAAAAATATCCGGATTATTTTATTCATCCGCAAAATGATACCATTCGTGATGTGAGCCACCTGTTATGGACAGGAGAACCATTAGATCCAAAATCTTCCGGCCGAAATGCTGTTTTTTACGGAGATAAAGCCATAGACCGTTCGCCTTGCGGTACCGGAACTTCGGCACGAATTGCACAGCTTCATGCAAAAGGAAAACTTAAAAAGGGCGAAGATTTTATACATGAAAGTTACATTGGCAGTAAGTTTATTGGCAGAGTGGTAGAAGAAACAAGCATTGGCGAAATTCCGGCAATTGTACCTAGCATTCAGGGCTGGGCAAAAGTATACGGTTACAATACCATCATGATCGACGAATCTGATGATCCGTATGCACATGGTTTTCAGGTAATTTAATAACTATTAAAAATTTAAATTCATAGAAGAAGAATAGGGGATCTTCTTCTATGAATTTTTTAATTCTGTTCTAATGAAAAAAGTAAGTATAATTGGAGGAGGTATAATAGGTTTGTGTTCAGCTTATTATCTTGCTAAAGAAGGATATGAAGTAGCTGTTTTTGATCAGTCGGCAATGAACGATGGCTGCTCTTACGGAAACGCCGGAATGATTGTTCCGTCGCATATAATTCCGCTGGCACAGCCCGGAATGATTGCCCAGGGAATAAAATGGATGTTTGACAATCAGAGTCCGTTTTATGTAAAACCAAGATTAAACAGCGATTTAATAAAATGGGGACTTCAGTTCTATAAACATGCCAATGCAAAACATGTAGAAAAAGCCATTCCTGCGCTTCGGGATTTATCGCTTCTGAGTAAAGAATTGTATCAGGATTTTGCCATGACAAACGATTCCTTTTTTTATGAAGAAAAAGGACTTTTGATGCTGTATAAAACAGACAAAACAGCAACCGAAATATTTCATGAAGCAAAAGAAGCAGAACGGGCAGGTTTAAAAGTCAATTACCTTTCGGCGGCCGAAGTGGCAAGGCTGGAAAAAGGAACGATAACAAATGTTTTGGGCGGTATTCATTACAAAAGCGATGCACATTTGTATCCTCAAAAATTCCTTCAGTTTATCAAGCAGGAATTAACAAAATTAAAGGTCGAAATTCATCCGCTTACAACAGTTCAGGATTTTCGTTTTGACCAAAATAAAATCACTAAAATTGTAACAGATAAAGGTACTTTTGCGACAGATGAAGTAGTTCTGGCGACCGGTTCCTGGAGTCCTTCATTAGCAAAGAAATTAGGAATTTCAGTTTCGATTTTACCGGGCAAAGGATATAGTTTTACGCTAAAGGATAAAAAACACAAACCGTCGATTCCTTCTATTTTATGTGAAGGAAAAGTAGCCGTAACTCCTATGAATACAGATATACGTTTTGGCGGTACTATGGAAATTACACATACAGGTGATACCAAAATCAATAAAAACAGGCTGCAGGGAATTGTAAACAGTATAAACGATTTTTATCCGGAAATGAAAATTGAAATGCCTCAGGAAGAACAAACCTGGTTTGGGTTCAGACCTTGTACGCCTTCGGGGATGCCTGTTATCATGCGATCACAAAAAGTTGTAAATTTGACTTTCGCCACAGGACATGCCATGATGGGATTAAGTCTTGCGCCGGCAACAGGAAAAATAATTACTGAAATTATTTCAGGCAAAACAACTTCTGTTGATACAAAAATGTTTCAATTATAAAATATGAGATACGATTCAATTCCGGTTTCTTTGTTCGAAAATAACCGAAAAAGGTTTACCGCAAAAATGCAAAACAACAGTCTGGCTATTCTGACTTCAAATGATGTAATGCCCAATAATGCAGATGACGTTATGGGATTCGCCCAAAATAATGATTTGTTTTATTTATCCGGAATTGAGCAGGATGAAACTATTTTAGTGCTTTATCCCAATGCTTTTAAAGAAGAAAACCGGGCCATTTTATTTGTAAAAGAAGCCAATGAGCAAACTTTAATTTGGGATGGGGATTTTTTAAGCAAAGAAAAAGTAACCGCTATTTCGGGAATTAAAAATGTAAAGTGGATTCATGAATTCGAAAAGACCATACAGCTTTTTGCATTTGAAGCCGATACCCTTTATTTAGGACATAATGAGCATATTAAAAGGCTGACTTCAGAAATGAATACACGTCAGGATCGAATGATTCAGTGGTGTAAACAAAAATATCCGCTGCATCAATACGAGCGCGCGGCTAAAATTACCCGAGAGCTGCGTCCTGTAAAATCAGAAGAAGAAATTGATTTGATTAAAAAAGCAGTTTCGATAAGTGTAAAAGGATTTAACGGACTTTTAAAAGCTGTAAAACCCGGCATAAAAGAATATGAATTAGAAGCCGAACTGGCGTATCAATATATTAAAAACGGAGGAAATCGTCACGCGTTTAAACCTATTATAGCTTCGGGAAAAAATGCCTGTTCGCTTCATTATAACACCAATGATTCGGTTTGTCAGGACGGCGAAATGATTTTGGTAGATTTTGGTGTTTGTTATGCAAATTATAATTCAGATATTACACGCTGTATTCCGGTAAACGGGAAATTTTCGGCACGTCAGAAAGAAGTTTACGAATCTGTTTTGCATTGCTTAAAAGAAGGATCTAAGTTTTTAAAACCGGAAGTTTTGTCTAAAGAGTATGAATTGAAGATGGCGGCGCTTATTGAAGCCGAATTGGTAAAATTGAAATTGATTACGTTGGAAGATATAGCTTTGCAAGATCCTCAAAATCCGGCATACAAAAAATATTTCATGCACGGCACGGCACATCATTTAGGACTTGATGTTCATGATGTTGGATTGTATTCAAAACCTTTCGAAAAAGGAATGGTGCTGACATGCGAGCCCGGAATTTATATTCGGGAGGAAGGAATTGGCTGCCGATTAGAAAACGATTATTTACTGACAGAAAACGGAAATATCAATTTGTGTGAAGAAATTCCAATTGAAATTCCAGATATAGAACAGCTCATAAATACCAAAAATTAACATGATAAAAAAACGCTTTTTACTACTCTTATTAGTTTGTACAAGTCTATTTGCGCAGACAGGCATTGACATTAACGAATTAAAATGGCTGCCCAATTCGCATTCATTTTGGGTAAATTCAGACCAGAACATTTTGGTTTATGATATAGATAAATTAAATCAGAGTACTACTATATTAACCAGCGAGCAATTAAAAAATGCCGGTTTCAGTGGAGAAGTTGAAGATTTGGTTTGGAATCAAAACAAGACAAAAGTGCTGGTTTATACCAATTCAAAAAAAGTATGGAGAGCCAATACAAAAGGCGATTATTGGTTTTTTGATTTAACTTCTGGAACGGGCAGAAAACTTGGAGCTAATTTAGAAGAGTCTTCGCTGATGTTTGCCAAATTTTCTAATGATAACGAAAACGCAGCTTACGTTTCAAAGCATAATATTTATCTTGAAAATCTGGCTTCGGGAAAAATAACACCTTTAACAACCGATGGGACAGATAAAATAATCAACGGAACTTTTGACTGGGTTTATGAAGAAGAACTGGCAGCCCGTGACGGATTTCGCTGGAGTCCTGATGGAAAAAGCATTGCGTTTTGGCGTGTTGATGCCTCAGAAACCAAATTTCATTTCATGATTAACAATACGGATGCTTTGTATCCTTTTATTGTTCCGGTTGAATATCCTACAGCTGGAGAAAAACCTTCGAATGTAAAAATTGGAGTTATCGATATCGATGCTTTAAAAACAAACTGGCTGGATATTCCGGGTGAACCTGATAATAATTATTTGGTTCGAATGGAGTGGATTGAGAAAGATGCTGTAATGGTAGTACAGTTAAACCGAAATCAAAATCAGGCTTCGATTTATAATTGCAATACAAAATCCGGGAAAGCAAATTTAATCTATCAGGAAAAATCAGCGGAGTGGATTGATGTTTTTGATATTTCTTCTGGAGTTTATGATGGATTTCCGTGTCAGTTTGTAGATAACGGAAAAGCCTTTTTATGGAGTTCTGATGCTGATGGCTGGATGCACATTTATAAAATAAGCCGTGACGGAAAGAAAAAGGAACTTATTACAACTGGAAATTATGATGCTTATTTTAAAGCTTATAATGATAAAACAAAATCTATTTACTACATCGCAAGTCCTAAAGATGCAACGCAGCGTTATTTGTATGAAACCAATCTAAACTCCCGAAAAACGAAAAGAATTACTCCGGAAGTGTTTGAAGGAACTAACGAATACGAGTTTTCTACAGATGGAGCTTACGCAAAGCATACCAATTCTAATATCAATCGTGATTTTAACAGCCGCTTAGTTTCGTTAGCTAATCATAAAAAAATAGTACCAAAAGAAGAAGATGTTTTTGCGAAACCAAGACGTAATTTTTCTTTAGAAAAGTTTAAAGTAACCACTGCTGATGGTATAGAAATGGACGGAATCATGGCGAAACCGCTAGATTTTGATCCGTCAAAAAAATATCCATTGTTTTTTTATGTTTATGGAGAGCCAATGGCCTCTGTAGCCAATGATATGCCTTATTTTAACGGATTTATAGATTTGTTGATTCCACAGGGATATATCGGAATCGCAATGGACAATAGAGGAACTCCGGTTTTAAAAGGTACAAAATGGAGAAAATCTATTTATAAAAATATTGGTATTATAAATACCCGCGATCAGGCCATGGCAGCAAAAGAAATTTTGAAATGGAATTTTATAGATACCAGCAGAGTAGCAGTTCACGGATGGAGCGGCGGCGGAGCTGTTACGCTGAATTTAATGTTTCAATATCCGGACATTTACAAAACAGGTGTTGCCATAGCGGCTGTTACAGATCAGCATTTTTATGATAATATCTATACAGAACGTTATATGGGACTTCCTAATGAAAACGAAGCAGCATATATTCAGGCTTCGCCGGTAACACACGCAAAGAATTTAAAAGGAAACCTGCTTTACATTCACGGAACAGGAGATGATAACGTGCATTATAAAAATGCCGAAGTTTTAATAAACGAATTAATAAAATACGATAAGGTATTTAACTTAATGATTTACCCAAATCGTTCGCATTCTATTTATGAGGGCGAAGGAACAACAAAACATTTAATAGATACTTTTATAAAATTTATTGAAGAAAAATGCCCGCCCGGAGCAAAATAATAGACTTTTAGAATTGTAAAAAAGGGAGAATTTCTGTAAAAAGAAGTTCTCTCTTTTTTTTTGTAATGAATTAAAAATCATGAAATTTAACCGCAAAGCGCGCTAAGATTTTTATCTAATCGTATGTTCAAAAACACAAAGTTCGCAAAGCTGTTTGAATACAAAGCTTTGCGAACTTTGCGCTTTTATAAAAGCCAGTAATGTTTAAAATCTTAGCGTGCTTTGCGGTTTAAAAAATGATTTTATATACCTCCGTTGGAGCATTTTTGAATCAAAGAAAATCCGTGTAAATCTGCTTTTTCGCGAAAGCGAATCCGTATCATCCGCGTGCCATTTCTTCAATATAATAATATCGATTTTTCAACCCAAAAAAGAGTTATTTTTTAAACGGTAAGATAATACATGTAAAATGATAATTACGTAATTAATGGGTAATATAATCGGTTTTTGTGGTAATATATTATCATAAAAATTATCGAAAAAGCAAAATATTTGCCAATACTAATTATAAAACCATTTTATGAAATTTAAGTTTTTTCAAAGAAAAACGGCGGTACTTTTTTTTGTACTGCTGGCTCAATTTGCGCTTGCACAAGAGCGGATTGTATCAGGAATTGTGTCGGATGATACGGGAATACCTTTGCCGGGTGCGACTGTATCGATCAAGGGAACCAAAACAGGAACACAAACAGATTTTGACGGAAAATATTCTATTAAGGCGAGTTCAAATTCTGTTCTTGTCTTTAATTATATTGGCATGAAAACTCAGGAAATAACAGCAGTCAATTCTACTGTAAATGTAGTTTTATCCGGAGGTTCAGAACAGCTCAAAGAAATTGTAGTTACGGCCTTGGGAGTGAAAAGAGAAAAGAAATCTCTTGGATATGCAACCCAGGAAATAAAAGGTGAAGACCTGACGAAGATCAATACAGGAAATGTCGCCAACTCTATTTCGGGTAAAATTGCCGGGGTGCAAATTAGAAGAAACAATAATATTGGCGGTTCGACAAATGTAATCATTCGCGGTACTACTTCGCTTACAGGAAACAATCAGGCATTGTGGATCGTAGACGGTATTCCGTTAAACAATGACAATACCAATAGTGCCGACCAAAAAAGCGGTGGCAATACGGGAGGTTATGATTATGGAAATGCCGCTTCAGATATTAATCCGGATGATATCGAAACCATGAACGTTTTAAAAGGATCTGCCGCTTCGGCTTTGTACGGTTCAAGAGCTTCAAACGGAGTAATTTTGGTTACCCTGAAAAAAGGAAGTAAATCGAAAGGCGGTCTTGGAGTAACGTTTAGTTCAGGAGTAACCGTTGGAGTAGTCGATAAGAAAACATTGCCGGAATACCAAAATCAATACGGAGGCGGTTATGGCGATTTTTACGGCACTGTGAATTTGGGAGGAGGTCTGCATCCTTATGCTGCAACCGATGACGCTTCATGGGGACCAAAATTTGATCCTAATTTGTTGGTTTACAATTGGAGTTCCTTCTACCCGGAATTGCCTGGTTATGGAAAAGCAACACCATGGACGGCTGTAAAAAACAATCCAAATAGTTTTTATCAGAATAGCTTAACCTATATCAATACAATTGCAATTGCAGCAGGAAATGAAAATGGAGATTTCAGATTTGGTTATACCAATTACAATCAGGATCAGGGAATTTTGCCTAACAGCGACAATCGTAAAGATAATTTCAACTTCTCGGCAAGTTATAATTTAAAGCCTAAGACTAAAATATCGGCTTCAGCCAATTATTTAAAAGCAAATGCCAAAGGAATGAATGAAACCGGTTATGGCGATGGCGGAAATAATTTTTTAAGCAGTATAAGACAATGGTATTCGACAAGTGTAGATTTTAAGGATTTAGAAAACGCCTATAATCTAACGAAAGAAAATACAACCTGGAGTGTAGGCGGACCAAACGATTTAAATATTCAGTTTCATGATAACCCGTATTTCCAGAGATATAACAATTACAATACGCTCGATCGTGATCGTTTCTTTGGAAACGTCAATCTTACTACACAAGTAAACGATTGGTTCGATATTACAGGTAAAGGAGCGGTAGATTATTACCATCAATTACAGCAGGAACGTATTGCTGTAGGATCAAAAAGAACGCCTAATACATTGGGGCAGTATACAAGATATGATAAAACTTTTAGAGAAATCAATTTTGATTTAATCCTGAATTTTAAAACAGATATTACAGATAACATCAAATTCACAGGTTTGGTGGGAGCCAATTCAAGACGTTCCAGCAGTACTTCAATATACGCTGCAACCAATGGCGGATTAGTAGTTCCGGGAATTTATGCTTTGAATAATTCAATTGATAAAATAAACAGTCCGGGAGAATCGCAGACGACTTTGGGGACAAATAGTATTTACGCCAATGCAAGTTTTAATTTCTTAGAAACTTATTTCTTAGAAGGAACTTATCGTGTAGATCAGTCATCGACATTGCCAAAAGACAATAACACCTATTCTTATCCTTCTATTACGGGAACTTATATTTTTAGTAATCACATTAAAACAGACTGGCTGTCTTTCGGGAAATTACGTTTGAATTATGCCGAAACGGGTAACGATGCACCTTTTGCAGTGACTTCATCAACTTATCCTAAAAACGATAATTTTGGTCCTGACGGAGTTCGTTTTTCTACGGAAAACAGTAAAAGCAACGCCGATCTAAAAAGCGAGCTGACAAAAGGTTTTGAAGCAGGTATCGAATTTAAATTGTTTAAAAACAGAGTAGGTTTTGATTTTTCATACTATAAAACCAATACCACAAATCAGATTCTTTCTATTGAAACTCCAACGCAGACAGGATACACCAGAGCGTGGATAAATGCGGGAGATGTTCAAAATAAAGGATATGAAGTAACCCTGACTGTAGTTCCGGTTAAAACAAAAGACTTTTCATGGGAAGCAAAAATAAACTGGTCTACAAATAAAAATGAAGTAATATCATTAGGAGGTGCTGATCGAATCTCGTTGGGATCTTTTCAGGGTGTAGGTTATGTTGCTGAGGTTGGAAAACCAGTTGGACAGCTTATAGGTTCTGGCTTTACTTATCTGGATGGGCAAAAAGTAATTCGCTCAAACGGAAGATATCTGCAGACTGCCGGAGCAACAATTGGTGATGTAAATCCGGATTGGATTGGAGGTTTCAACAACGTTATCAATTATAAAAACTTCTCCTTTAATTTCTTAATCGATGTCAAAAAAGGAGGAGATGTTTATTCGTTAGACCAGCGTTTTGGACATACAACGGGAATCTACCAAAGCACGGTATCAAATAATCATTTAGGAAATCCGCAGCGAGATCCGGTTGCAAATGGCGGCGGTATTTTATTGCCGGGTGTTAAAGAAAACGGAACTCCAAATGATAAGATTGTGAGTGTAGAAGGTGCGGATGGTTATTCTTTTTATAATTCAATGCCGGAGCAGCAATATGTATACGATGCTTCGTATGTTAAACTGCGTGAGGTTGGTTTAAGCTACAGACTTCCTTCAAAATTTCTGACTAAGACTTTTATAAGCAATATTATTTTCGCTGTCAACGGAAGCAATTTATGGATTATCAGTAAAAATCTGCCTTATGCCGATCCGGAAGCGGGACTTTCTTCAGGAAATCTTCAGGGTTTTCAAACCGGAGTTTTGCCTACTTCAAAAGAGTACAACTTTAATATGAAAGTTCAATTCTAAAAAACAAACAAAATGAAAATAGTAAAAACAATATTTTTCGCAGGAGTCATTTTGCTTTCGGCTGCGTCATGCGATAATTTAGAAGATTTAAATCAGGACGAAAAAGCCTATACAACCGTTTTACCCGGTGCTTTAATGACAAGTGCACAGGTTAATTACGCCTATTTCCTCAATAATGCCTCTGTAAACAATAATAACTTTAGAGGTTATGTGCAATACTGGACAGCCACAACTTATACTGATGAGGTAAATTACAATCAGGAAAGAAGAAACTTAGGAAACGCACATGCTGTTTTATTGTACAGAGATGTTTTGCAGGATTTAGTAAATGCTCAAAAACAAATTAAAGACAAAGAAGCTTTAGGAGCGGTAGATATTGCGGTGAAGAAAAACAATATTGCCATTTTAGAAGTTCAAATCGTAATGGCTTATCAAACATTGGTAGATTTATTTGGAAATGTTTCTTATACAGAAGCCTTGGATATTAAAGGGCATCCTTATCCTAAGTATGACGATGCAAAAGCTATTTATTTGGATTTAGCAAAACGCCTAGATGCTGCAATTGCAGATATGGATGTCACTAAAGCGAGTTTTGGTACTGCCGATTTAATTTATAAGGGAAATGTTGGCAAATGGAAAATATTGGCAAACAGCGTAAAACTAAAATTAGGATTGCACCTTGCCGATGTTGAGCCTGCGCTGGCCAAAACGATGGTTGAAAGTGCTTATACTTCAGGATTGATGACAAGCGAAAGCCAGACGGCTCTTTTTCAGTATTTTTCGTCATTAGTTGATATGAATCCTTTGTATGATACTTTGGTAAACGAAAGTCAGACCGTGCCTACGGAGTTTTTTGTGAATGAGTTAAATACAAAAGAAGATCCAAGACGTGATGTGTTTTTTAATCCGAATTCAAAAAAACTAGGAAGTTATAAAGGAGCGCCTTATGCCAAACAGGTAAGTTATGGTGATTTTTCTAACGTGGGACCGAAGTTTAAAGAAAAAACAAATCCGGGAGTTCTTTTCGATTATACTGAAACCTGTTTCTTATTGGCAGATGCTGCAAATAGAGGTTTTAGTGTAGGAGGAACTGCAGAAGAATATTATAAAAAAGGTATTTTGGCCAGCATGCAATTTTGGGGAATTGCCAATGCTGATGCCCAAACATACCTAAACAGAGCTGATGTAGATTTTGCAACAGCAACAGGAACGGCTAAACAAAAAATAGCCTACCAGCTTTGGATAGCCTATTACAATAGAGGATTTGAAGCCTGGACAGAATACCGAAGATTAGATTATCCTTTATTACAAGCTCCTTCGACCGCAGTTGATGCAGCGCAGGGAAAAGTTCCGGTTCGTAATATTTATTCCATTTTCGATAAGACTTTGAATAAGGAAAATTATGAGGCTGCAGCCACAGCTATTGGGGGAGATTTAATGACCACAAAAATTTTCTGGGATAAATTTTAGTTTGAATTAGTTTCCTGTTTTTAACCGGGAGATCTTTAATTAGATTTTCCGGTTTTTTTGTTTTTTACCGCAAAGAGCGCAATCCCGATAGCTATCGGGATACGAAAGGTCGCTAAGATTTTTTAGCCACGCATTCACGAATTATTTTTGATAATCTTGAAAATAAAAATTCGTGAATTCGTGGCTATTTAATTTTTACTAATATATTTGCAAACTTGGCGGTTAAACCTTTAAGGTTAGGGGTATTTGTTTATGTTTGATAAAATGGCAATTTAGGTGTTAAATACGTATTTTATTGTCTTTATTTTTTTAAAGTATGTTTTTTTATGGTTAAAAACCTGTTAATCTTGTATTAAATATTAGTTAGATAGTATCAGTCAGTTAGAAATCATCCTGATAATTTTGGTAATAACAAAACCCAAAAAAACAAATGAGAACAAAACTACTAGTATTATTGCTTTTTTTTGCGATAGCAAAAATAAACGCACAAGGACTTCCTTGCCGGACAACAGAGGAAAACGCTAAAGTGTATCGGGCTAACCCCAATTCACTTCAGGAAAAAAAAGATTTTGATGCTTTTACGAAAAAGTTTACCCTTCAGCGTAAAAGTAAAACAGCAAAAGCCGAAGCTGTTACTTATACCATACCCGTGGTTTTTCATATCTACGGAGATATACAAAGCGGTAAAAGCATTACTTACGAGAAAATTGTCAATCATTTGGCACAATTAAATGATGATTTTAACGGAAGAAATGCAGATTACCAAACCGTTGAGCCTTTTTTTCAGGCAAGAAGAGGAACCTTAAACATCGAATTTAAACTTGCCAAAAAAGATCCAAACGGAGGCTGTACAACCGGTGTCGTTTTTCATACTGCTAAAAATGGCTACGGAAACGGCGGAGGCTACGATGACCAAATTGCAGCTGATGCCTGGGATAATACAAAATACATGAATGTTTATATTCAGAATGATTTGTATAATGACGGCGCTTTAAATAATTCAGGTGTTGCCTGGTATCCAAATACTGCGATGACCGCAAGCAATACAGCGCGTGTTGTTTTTAACGGAGCCTATCTTTATGATAATTCATATAGTAAAGAGTTTTCGGCAACCTTAACACATGAGTTTGGTCACTTTTTAAATTTAATTCACACTTTTGAAGGAGGCTGTACCGGAACAGATGAAGTAAGCGATACACCAGCAGAAGATGGTTTGCATACTCTTGCCTGTACACCGGGAACAAACTGCAGCGGCGACAAGGTGAACTTCGAAAACTATATGGGATATAATGGCGCTCAAGGCTGTTATAAAATGTATACGCAAGGACAAATAGACCGAATGCTGGCCGCCTTACAGCATCCTGCAAGAATCACACTTTGGCAGCCTCAAAACTTAATTGATACCGGAGTAAATGCAACAGAAAGCAGTTTAGTGGCAAGCGTAACAACTCTAAAAGAAACAGTGGTAAACGACGGAGCTTTTAATACTCCATCAGTAGTAACGCTAAGCGGAGGTAAAACTTTTGCTTTGGGTTCTGGAACTTTATCAGCAGGCACACATTTTACACATACTTTTCCGGCAGGAATCATGCCAATACTTACCGTAAATTCAAACGGACAAGTAACAGTAACTCTTTACGGAAAAGCGCTTAATCACGCAGCAGCACAAAATACTACAGCCGGAATAACATTTTTACCCGCTGCTTTTACTGGCGGTACTACAGGTTTATCTTGTACTTCTTTATTCTTTAATTTGAAATTTACAGATCCGTACGGGATATTTTTTGTAGACATGCCCGATATCAATATTTCTTCCTCATTAGTATGGAAACCGTTTGATATTGCAAAAGGAGATGATACTTCATTTGGAGGCTGGCGTTATGCAGCTAATGCACTAAAAATAGAAACATATGGTAAAAAATTAGTTTGCGAAGCAGGTACCAGAAATATTTTTTTGCTTGGGCAAAATACAGCAGTAGGGCCAGCAAGTAATATGACAGCTCCGGGAGCATATCCAAATCAGTTAGATATGCGAACATCAACTTATACGGTTTGGGAAGGCAAATCTGGTTATGTTGGTTTTGAATACCAAATAGACGGACAAACTTGTTACGGATGGTTCAAAGTGAATGTTGCAGCAAACGGAGATGCTTTTACGATTTCTGAATATGCTTATAATACACAGCCCAATACACCAATTTATACCGGAATGTCAAATAAAACAGCGGTCACATTATCTGAAACGGTTTTGTATGAAGCCGAAGCTAATGATGGCGGTGTTACAACAACTAGTTTGATTTCATTATCGACTAATAACGGAACCTTTACAAAAAGCTCTGGAACCTTTACTGCCGGAACTGATTATACAATTTCTGGAGTTCCATCGGGATTAACAGCTGTATTAACACTGCAAAGCAATAATAAAGTGGTAGTTTCTTTTACAGGAAAAGCTACAGCACATATTCCGGCAAATGATGCAGCGGTGATTATTACGTTTAAAGATGCCGCTATTACAGGCGGAATTTCAACTCTGGATAATGCTTCAAAAACGATTAACCTTAAATTTGATGCTCCTTACGGTATTTTCTATGTAAACAATCCTGATTATGTGGCTTCGGCGGCACAGCCGTGGCAGTATTTTGATTTAGCTATTGGAGATAATACAGAATATGGTGCCTGGCAATTTGCAGCTGCAGCATTAAAAATAGAAACTTACGGCAAAAGATTAGTAGGTCAGACAGGAACAAGAAATATTTCTTTACTTACGCAGGGAACTTCAATTGGGGCGTCGAGTAATTTTGTAACTCCCGGTGCAGCCTATCCGGATCAGTTAGATTTAAGAACAGCAACTTATACAGCTTGGGACAATCAAACCGGATACGTGGGTTTTGAATATAAAAGCAGAGGACGTACTTGTTACGGATGGCTGCATGTAAAAGTAGAAGCAGGCGGAGTAGGTTACAGCGTTTTGGATTTTGCTTACAATACAAAACCTAACGAAGCAATTTTGGCAGGAAATCAAACTACTACAACTGTTTTGGCACCTTCTAATCTAACAGCAACAGCTAATAATACCAATTTAGAAGTGCAATTGGCCTGGACAAATAATGCTGCAAATGCCACAAATATTGTGGTTGAAAGAGCAGGGGCAGACAATGTTTTTGCAGAAATAGCAACTTTGGCAAGTACAGCAGCAACTTATACCAATACAGGTTTAACAGCTGGGAATACTTACAAATATAAAATTCGTGCGAAAGCAAATGCTGTTTATTCTTCTTATTCTAATGAAGTTTCGGCCACGATTACGGCTAATTCAGCTTATTGTACTACTCAGGCAGATAATAAATACGAATACATTAATTCTGTAACTATCGGAAGTTTTAATAATGCTTCAGGTAAAAACACGGGCGGTTATGCTGATTATACTTCTAAAACAATTACTTTATCGCCAAGTACACCTACAAACGTAAGTTTAACGGCTGGTTTCTCTGGTGATGCTTATACAGAATTTTGGGGAATCTGGATCGACTATAACAAAAATAATGTTTTCGAGCCTTCAGAAAAAGTGATTGACGGAATCTCGTCTAACGGAACTGCAACGGGTAGTTTTACTGCAACTGCTTTTACCGGATCAACTAGAATGCGTATTGTAATGAAATATTACTCTAACCCGTCAGCCTGCGGTAATATTGCCGATGGAGAAGTAGAAGATTATACTGTAGTTTCAGGAACAGTAACTAATCCAAATCCAACAACATTGGCGACACCTGTTGCGGGTAATTCAGGAGTTTATTCATCAGGTTTTTATGCGTCATGGGGTACAGTTTCAAATGCGACCAGTTATGAAGTACAGTTAAATAATGCAAGTACAGGCTGGACAACATTTGGAAATTCATCTACTTATTATTTATGGATTCCAAAACAGGGAACGCAAACCGTTTATCAATTTAGAGTGAAAGCAAAAAATGCCACGGAATCTAGCGATTGGAGTAACCCATTGACAATTGATTTACAAAACGGAAGTGCAGGAGCAAACCAAACCGATTTTACAAAATCATTTGCAATGTATCCTAATCCGGCGACAGACGTAGTTAATTTTGAATTTGCCAATTTAAATGCAGCGAATATCAAAATAACGATTTACGATCATACCGGAGTTATAGTAGCGGTATTAAATAACACGGTTTCTTATCCGGTTCATCAACTGAGAAAAGGAGTATATATCGTCGTAGCAACAGATGGAAGTTTTTCTGAAAGTAAAAAATTATTGGTTAAGTAATTTTTAGTTTTGGTTGTAAAGAAAAAAGGGGAAACGATACGTTTCCCCTTTTTGTATTGTGGTAAAAAGAATTAATTTACTTCAAGACCAAACGGATTTTCAATACTATGCATTGGAGTTGTAAACCATTTTGGTCCGTTTGAAGTCATATAAAAATGATCTTCATGGCGAATTCCAAATTGCCCCGGAATACAAATCATAGGTTCATTACTCACCACCATTCCTTCTTGCAAAATTATAGAACTGCCTCTTACGAGGTACGGGTATTCGTGTATGTCTAATCCTGTTCCGTGACCCACACGATGAGGTAATCCCGGAAGCTCATAATCGCCGCTTAAACCAGCTTCTGCAATTACTTTTCGCGCCGCATCGTCTACAGAACCGCAGGTGGCTCCTAATTGAGCTGCATCAAAAGCGGCTTTTTGTGCTGCTTTTTCCAGATTCCATATTTTTCTATGCGCTTCAGTTGGTGTTCCGTATATATAAGTACGCGTAATATCAGATAAATAACCTTCTAAACGACATCCGGTATCAATCAAAACGACGTCATTGTCTTTTAAATCCTGTGGTTTTGTTACACCATGCGGATATTGAGAATCATCTGCAAAAAGTACAATACAAAAATAAGAACCAGAAGAAATTCCGGCTTTAATATGTGCTTTGTTTATAAAATCGACTACCGTTTCGGCTTTTATTCCTGGGTGCAGAATACGGGCTGCGGCGCGTTGTACGACCATCGTGATTTCTTTGGCCTGCTGTATAATCGCAATTTCATTTTCTGATTTTTGAATACGGCATCCTGTTGTAACTGGCTGTGCGTTTTGAAAATCATAACCCGGATTAGCCTTGGTTAAACCATCAATTAAAAAATAACCAGCAGATTCATCTAAAGCAATGGTACCGGATTTAATATTTTTGTTTTCTAATATTTTTCCAAATAAATGATAAGGAGATTCATGCTCTTCCCAGCAATTAATTTTACCGTCTATCTGCATGAATTTTTTAAAAGTTCCCTCTTCAAATTTTGGAACAATATATTCTAAACTGCCGTCTTCAAACAAAAGACCACCAACCATTCTTTCAGAAGGATTCCATTTTGTTCCTGTAAAATAATATAAATTCGTTCCCGCATTAACATAAAGTGATTTTACGCCTGTCGCTTTCATAAGAGAAACGGCTTTTTGAATACGCAATTTGTATTCTTCGGGTTGAATGGCTTTTACATTCCCCGTCATATTTTGTATTTTTTCTAATTCTGTTTTTGCGTCAGATCCGCCAACTCCAATAGTCATCTTTTTTGTTTTTTTTAAGTTAAGTATGTTTTTAAAATAATTTAATCGTTAAGCAGTAACAGCATCAAATGCGCTGCCGACCAGCTGAAATTATAAGCTTCGAGTCCTTTTCCGGTAATAGGCTGATAGTTTTCCCGAATAGCATATCCTTTTTCCAGAACACCTTCGGCATTGTGAATTGTTTTATAAGTCATGAGATCCGCTTCTTTTTGAAAACCATAATTAGACAAACCGGTAATTCCAAAATAAACCTGATCCAGCCAAATCGGGCCGCGCCAATATCCTCTTTCGGGCTTAAATTTAGGATGATTTGCCGCCAGTGTTGGCAATGGAATAAAAGTATTAAAGATTTCAGGATTCATCATATTATTTTTGACTTTTTCGGCCTGTTCCTGAGTAGCTGCTTTTGCCCACAGCGGAAAATAACCTTCACAGCCCATATCTTTCAGCAGTGTTTTTCCATCGATGGTACTGTCATAAAACCATCCGGAAGTATCGTCCCAAAACTGAGTTTGTATTTTTTCTTTTAAAATAGCAGCCTGACTTTTAAATTCGGATGCACTAATATGATGTTCTAAAGCCAACGCTATTTCGGCTAAAAATATTTTTTCGGCATATAAAAAGGAATTCAAATCTACGCTTTCGCGATCTATAGAAAAAGCGTGTTTGCTGTTTTGTAACAAAATACTATTGTCAAAACGAACGGCATTGTCCATACCGCTTTCCCATTTTGCAGCAATTAAAGTGCCGTCAGTTGATCCAAATTCGCATAATCCATCCTGATCGTGATCCCGTTCCTTGTACCACCACTCATGATACTTCTTTAATTTCGGATAAAACTCTTTCAGAAAATTTTTGTCTTTTGTTTTTTTATAAATTTCCAAAACGGCCCAGGCGGCTAAAGGCGATTTTGTATTTCGGTAATTATTAGGTTCAATTAATGTATCGCGGTAAACGCAGTCAGGAATAAATCCGTTTGGCTCCTGATAATCAAACATGGCCCGCATTTGGTTTTTTGCCAAATCTGGATCGTAATTCACCGCCGCCGCAGCATGTTTCCAGCTGTCCCAAGCCCAAAAGCCATTGAACCATTCGTAATGATAACTCGGGAAAATGCCGCTGTGTTTTAAACCTTCTGCCGCAATTCTGCTGTTATTTTGTAAAGTGAGGGTTAGTTTGCCCAACAAATCAGAATAGATTTGGTCCTTGTAAACGGCCTTTTTATGAGTACTTAAATTTTGCAGTTGGTTTTCTTTTTCTTGTTGAATAGATTTCAGAATAACATCAAATTTGGTTTTTCTAATGCTGTTTTGTTCTTCTTTCCAGGAATATTGAGGAAAAATAAAAGTTTGAGCAATTACAATTTCTTTTGTTTCTTTTGGCTTTAAAATAAAAGGATTAAGTGCGGCTTTATAACCTCTAGAACTAATTTCAGAATTTATTTGTTCTCCAATAAATTGCAAATGACCAATGGCATTTCCTTTTTTTGAGGTCAGCATTATTTCATTTTTTCCTGAAATAAGCGTCATTGTATTCAAATAATTTTCTCCGGAAAAATATGATTCCAGTTTTATCTTTTCATTCGAAACGTTCGTAATACTTGTTTTTTGTAATGCCGTATGGGCAGATAAAAAAACAAGTTCCTGTTTGATGATGAGGTTTTTTGTTTTGAATTCCTGTTCAAGATGACTGTTATAACTGGTTTGCTGTACCAAAGATTTTTTCCAGTCAATTTCGTTTTGTTCGTTACTTTCTTTAAGATGAAAAGAAGTAAAGACTGGACTGAGCCAAACCCCATTTTGCTCTGTTAAAAGTAAAGGACCGGAGAAACCGGCTTCTGTTTTATCAGCATTTAAAAACCCGTAAGCAAACCAAGAGCCTTTATCTGAAAAAGCTAAGGAAGTTCTGTCGGTTGCTGAGTTTGGATAACCGCTGTAATTAAGGCTGTTTTTGCTGTTTTCTAAATTCGGAAATTGGGTTTGCGCACAAGTAAACTGTATTGAGGCTAAAAAAAATGCAGAGTAAATAAAGTTTTGCATAGAAGTAAATAGTGAGCTTTTTTGAGGTTGTTTTTTTAGTTTCTGATTAAAATTAAGTCAATATTTTGGCATACCCGTATTTTAACTCAAAGTAGATAAAATAGGATAATTTACGGGTAATATAGTATCGGATTTAGGCTGGTATAGCCAGTATTTTTAAAAAATCAATAAAACCTTAAAAAATGAAAAAAGTACAAAGTTTACTATTATTACTTTATGTTGTGCTGAGTACGCAGTTTGGGGCAGCACAGACGGCATCAAATTTATTTTTAAAACTGACCGAATTATTTCCTAAAGCCGAAATTACGCGTATAGATAACTTAGAAGGCTATTCAGAATCGTATCAATTGATTTTAGACGAGCCTTTAGATCATAAAAATCCTCAAAAAGGTACTTTCCAACATTACATTTATCTTTCTCATCTTGATTTTAATAAACCTATGGTTATCGAAACGCACGGTTACAATACAGGAAATATTAAAAGCGAAGTGAGTAAATTATTAAACGCCAATCAAATTGCGGTTGAATATCGTTTTTACGGAAAATCGCGTCCTGAAACCATTCAATGGGAATATTTGACGAATGATCAGGCGATTGAAGATTACCATGCGATTGTAACCCAATTAAAACAGCTGTATCCAGGCAAATGGATTTCAACCGGAATAAGTAAAGGCGGCGAAACGGCTTTAATATATAAATCAAAATATCCTGATGATGTAACCGTGGCGATGCCTTACGTTGCTCCGTTGATTAATACGCAGGAAGATCCCAGAACAATAGAGCATACCAGAACAGTTGGAACGCCGGAATGCAGAGAAAAAATTACAGCATTTCAAAGAGCAGTTTTAGAAAATAGAGCAGCTGTTTTAAAAGAGTTCGCGCAATATGCAGAGGCAAAGAAAATGACTTTTAAAGAAGTGCCTTTTGCTGAAGCTTTAGAATATGCGGTTTTAGAATTTCCTTTTTCTTTTTGGCAGTGGGGAGGGAAATGTGATGCGGTTCCTCCCGTAACTGCCTCTGCCAAAGAATTGTTCGAGTATCTTGATAATATTGTTGGCGTTAGAACGTATAACGACAAAATGTATTTTAATTATCTGCCGTCCTATTATCAGCATTTAAACGAATTAGGCTATTACGGGTTTGATTTATCTCCCGTTGCCGATTTGCTTCAAATTGTAAAAAGTTCATCAAATGATCGTTTTGCGCCCAAAGATGTTGTGATGAAATACAACCCGAAATACATTAAAAAAGTTCGAAAATATGTAGAGAACAAAGGCGATAAAATTTTATATATCTATGGTGGTTACGACACCTGGTATTCTTGTTCGCCAACACCGAACCTAAAACTAGATGCGCTAAAAATGACATTGCCTGAAGGAAGTCATTCGACAAGAGTAAAGGATTTTCCTGAAAAAGATCAGCAGCTTATCATGAAAATGCTTTCAAGATGGCTGGAAACAGAAAACCTTTAAAACCAATAATCAAATAAAATAAGCTTAACCGAATGAAAAAATTACAAGCCTTTTTGTTTTTTATTGTTTTTAACTTTATCGCATACAAGTCGTTTGCGCAAGAAAATAATCGCTGGCAGATTGATTCTGAAAATTCAATTTCATGGAAAATTAAAGAAGATATTCCTCATCAGGACCATATCGAAATGAGCGGTAAAAGAATCTCAAGTGTTGTTCGTTATGGTGTTTTAGCGAACGGAGCTTTTCATGCCACCCGCAGTTTGGTCTGGCCCATGTTAAGGACTATTCCTAACAATACGCACGCTAGTTTTACCCGACAGTTTGCTCAGGACGGTCTGGAATTGGTGACTGTAAATTACAAACCAATTACAGATGAAAAGGTCATTGCTGTTTCGCTTAACGGCATATTGCAAGTCAATAGTAAGGTTGATGGTAAACTTGAAATTACCAGACAATATTTTCCAATGACATCGCTGGCAGGATATTGTGAAAAGTATACTTTAAAAAATGCCTTCAATAAAAATTGTATTGTTGAAATACCAAAAACCGAATCTCTTTACCATTCTGATCCGGAAATTGGTACAGAAGGAAGCTATCAAATACATGTTTTTACTCTAAATAATGGCAGTTTTACGCTTAAACCCAATGAAGAAGTTTCGTTCTCAGTTATTTATTTTGGAACAAAAACGGGCGAAACAGTTCCTTTAATTGATATTGATGAGGAGAAAAGAAAACGTTTAGAACTCGTTCATGAAATTCAGAATAAATTAGTGCTTACAACACCTGACGAAGTATTAAATACCGAATTTGCTTTTGCTAAATTAAGAGCAGCAGAAAGTATTTTCGAGACCAAAGGAGGACCAATGCACAGTCCGGGAGGAGAAGCTTATTATGCCGCTATTTGGGCAAATGATGAAGCGGAATATATAGGGCCGTTTTTCCCCTTTCTGGGTTATGAATATGCAGATAAAGCGTCATTAAATGCGTATTTGCATTTTGCAAAATTTATGAATAAAGAATATAAGCCAATTCCGAGTTCGATTATTGCCGAAGGAACGGATATTTGGAATGGTGCCGGAGACAGAGGAGACGCAGCTATGATAGCTTACGGTGCGGCACGTTATGCTTTAGCAAAAGGAAATAGAAAAGAAGCAGCCCAATTGTGGCCTCTAATAGAATGGTGTCTGGAATATTGTCGTTTAAAATTAAATGAGGATGGAGTCGTTACTTCTGATTCAGATGAACTGGAAGGCCGTTTCCCGGCAGGAAAAGCAAATCTTAACACCTCGTCTTTGTATTTTGATGCTCTTAATTCTGCTATTTTTCTCGTGAAAGAACTTGGAGAATCACCAAAGAAACTTTTAGCTTACCAAACACAGGCAGCTAAAATGAAAACAGCAATTGAAAACTATTTTGGAGCGAGAATCGACGGATTTGATACTTATAGATATTATAAAGAAAACGATGTTTTGCGTGCCTGGATTTGTACGCCGCTGGCAATGGGCATCTATGATCGAAAAGAAGGAACTATCGATGCTTTATTCTCATCAAAATTATGGACACAAGATGGTTTGGCAAGTCAGGCCGGAGATAAAACCTTTTGGGATCGTTCGACTTTATATGCCTTGAGAGGCGTTTTGGCAGCAGGAGAATCTGAAAAAGCAATACGTTTTTTGCATTATTATTCTAATCGAAGATTACTGGGCGATCATGTTCCTTATCCTGTAGAAGCCTATCCTGAAGGAAACCAGCGTCACCTTTCTGCAGAAAGCGGTTTGTACTGCAGGGTTTTTACCGAAGGTTTGTTTGGCATTCGTTCAACTGGTCTAAATAGTTTTGATCTTGTGCCGAGATTGCCGCAATCGTGGCCAAAAATGAGTCTCAGCAGTATTTATTTAGCTGGTAAAAACTTTGATATTACAGTAGAGAGAATCAATAAAAAACTAAAAATTACAGTTTCGGACAAAAATAAAGTATGGATCGAAAAAGTGATTAAAGAAAGAGAAACAATTCAGGTTAAGTTGAATTAAACCAATAAATGAACTGGATTGCTTGAAAACGGTTAAAGTAACTTTTGCGTTTTTAAGTAATCCATTGCAAATTTTCCTTCGTTAAAAAGTAAATCCAAAACACTTAAATTATTGATGAACCCGTGTTTGTCGTCAAAAACCTGCGTGTATTTTTCGAATGAATTAGTGTCTTTTTTTCCGTTTGCTAAATATCTGAAATCAGAAAAATCAGCGGCTTCATGAAAGTATTCAGCCGTTTTTCCAAATTCTAATTTCATACGAAGGCATTTCGCAGTTAGATCTAAAACTTCCAGATTTAAATCCATTAAAAAAGTATGCTTCTTTTCGAAAATAGGAGCAATATCATCTTCAAAAAACTCAAAGAAAGGGGAACTTCTATACGCAGCTTCTAAAGATTTAAAGTGCTGTTTCTGCCAGTCAAATTCATTTTCAATCAAAACATCTTTCGTTTTTTGATGTGCCGATTTGGAATGTTTAACAGGGATATTTAATAATTGAATTCCGTTTGGACTATAGATATACGTTCGGTTTCTATTGGTCTGTTTTTGGAAATTATCTTCCATTTCCAAAGTTATATTTTCAGATTGAGCCATAGCTGCAAAGTGGCTTATTGACGGAAAATAAGTAGGAAGTAATAAGGAATTCATGATATTTTTTTTGTTTAATCGGTAAATCGTTTAATCGTTCTTTTTTAAGAAACAATTAAACGATTTACCAGTTTAACGAATAAACGTTTTATGCTTTGTTTTCTTTTCTTTTTCTCCAGAAGAATTCTCCAACGAAATAAAGTGCAAGAACAATTAGGAAATATTTGAAATAAGATTGTGGCTGTCCTTCACCGTCTACAGTAGTGAAAACTCTGTTCCAGCGAATTTTATTGATACCTTTTCCGTTTGTATCCCAGCTCATCCAGATAAAAACTGGTTTTCCTACGATATGATTTTCCGGAACATAACCCCAATAACGACTATCTTCAGAGTTGTGACGGTTGTCTCCCATCATCCAATAGTAGTTTTGTTTAAAGGTATAAGTATTAGTTTCTTTACCGTTTATTATGAATTTGGAACCGCTTAATTCTAAAGTGTTTCCTTCGTAATTCGTAATGATTTCTTTGTAAAATGGCAGAGATTCATTCGTTAAGGCAACTGTTTTACCAGCTTCCGGAATGTAGATTGGACCAAAATTATCCTGATTCCATTTATTGATATGAGGGAAAATCGCATTGTCATTTCCTTTGTCAATTTCTCTTTTTACAGCAGTAACGCCAGGAGTGTTTTTTAAACGTTCAGCACTAGCTTCCGTTAAAGCTCTAAAGTAAAGTGTATCTCTTTTTTCGCTTCTAAAACCTGCCGGATCTGTAATGTCTAATTCTTTAAATAAAGATTCAAAATCAATAGATGTTTTTCCATCTAAAGCAACTGAATACGAATATTGAGGTTTTGCTCTTTCAGGTAAAACTAATTTTTTTCCGTTAATGAAAACAAATCCATCTCTAATTGATAAGCTGTCTCCAGGAATACGTACGCATCTTTTTACGTAATTCGATTTTTTATCAATTGGTTTGATAACTCCTGGTCTTCCTTTTGGTTCGTAGAAATAATGAACCGTATCGACGGGCCAGTTAAAAACGACAATGTCGCTTCGTTTGATTTTTTGGAAAGCCGGTAATCTAAAGTATGGCAATTGAGGCCAGCTTAAATATGATTTTCTTTTTGTTAATGGAATAGAGTCATGAACCATTGGTAATGCAACAGTTGTCATAGGTACTCTTGGGCCATAATTTAATTTACTTACAAATAAGAAATCTCCAATAAGTAATGATTTTTCTAATGAAGAAGTTGGAATCGTATAAGGCTGTACTACATAAGTGTGTACTAATGTTGCTACGATAATAGCAAAAAGCAAAGAGCTTACAGTATCTGCCGTTTTGTTTTCAGGAGTTAATTTTCGGTTAGCGTTGTACTCTAATTTCTGAGTATAATTTACATAATACACATAAAAACCAAGAGTGATAAGCCCTAAAATAGTATCTAAAGTTGATTTTTTACCAAACGTTCTTAAGGTTTCGATCCAGATAACCGGAAACATAATTAAGTTAATAATCGGAATGAAAAGCAATAACGTCCACCATGTAGGGCGGCCAATGATTTTCATTAAAACGATTGAATTGTATACCGGAATTGCAGCTTCCCAGCTTTTTCTTCCCGCTGCCTGATACAATTTCCAAGTACCAAGAAAATGAATTACCTGAACAGCTAAGAAAAATACGAACCAAGAGTAAAGTGTCATAATATTGTATTTTTAGATTTCAAATTAAGGATTGAATGTTTAGTTAATCCAAAACTTTATTCGATTTATTGTAAGTTTAGTACATCTTTCATAGTGAAAATTCCCTGTTTTCCGGCAAGCCATTCTGCTGCAATAACAGCGCCAAGGGCGAAGCCTTCACGATTATGGGCAGTATGTTTGATTTCGATACTGTCAATTGCAGAATCGTAATTTACGGTATGTGTTCCCGGAACTTCTCCTATTCGTTTTGCATCAATGCGAATTTGGTTGTCTTTCTCTTCATCTAAAGACCATCCGGTATAATTACTGTTCTCAATAACGCCTTGCGCTAAAGAAATAGCAGTACCGCTTGGTGCATCAAGTTTATGGATGTGGTGAATTTCTTCCATCGAAACTTTGTATGAATCAAATTGCTTCATGATTTTAGCAAGATATTCATTTAATCCAAAGAAAATATTTACACCCAGACTAAAATTTGAACTCGAGATAAAACCTCCTTTTTTCTCGTTGCAAAGTGCAATCATTTCATCGTAATGCTCTAACCAGCCGGTTGTTCCGGAAACTACAGGAACATTGGCATTAAAAGCGGCAGAAATATTGTCAACTGCTGCAGACGGAACACTGAAATCAATGGCAACATCGGCTGTTGAAAGTCCGTCGTATGTATTGAATTCATCTTTCTTTAAAACTATTTCATGACCTCTTTCTAAAGCAATTCGTTCAATTACTTTACCCATTTTTCCGTATCCTAAAAGCGCAATTTTCATTTTGTATGTATTTTGTGAATTTTTAAATAGAAGAAAACTACTTAAAAACGATAATTAAAGGTTAGTCCAACATTCGGTTTAAACGTTACATCGTTGGGGTAAATTTCCGGACGCATTGATAATCTTTCGTTTACGTTGAATTGAATCAAGGCAGCATCAACATTGGCATCTATAATATTTAAGGCATAAAAAGCAACAACAAATAAAGCAGAAAGATCTCTGTTTCTTTGATAAAATTTCTGACCTGCAATAAGTCTGCTGTCATCTAAAAATGCATATTTATCACCAACGTAGCCTTCTAATCTTCGTTTGTAGGCGTTACGATAATCACGATATTTGTTATTGTTGTCTATATAGAAGTATAAACTTGTACCAATAGCTCCGTAAACTAAAGGAATTTTCCAGTATTTTTTATTATATGCCTGACCTAAACCAGGTAAAATAGCAGAATAGAAAGCTGCTTTTGCGGGTGTAAGCGGGTCTATTTCTTCTAACTTAGTACTGTCTTTAGCGACCAAAACCGTTTCTTCTTTTGCCTGGGCAAAAAGAGAGACGGTTCCTAAGAGAAAGAACAATAAACTTATGGGGACAATTTTATTCACTATCCGTTAATTAATTTTATAATTCGATTAAAGTCGGCTTCAGAACTAAATGGAATAGTGATTTTTCCTTTTCCGTTGCCAGCGACTTTAATATCAACTTTTGAGCCAAAATAGTCGTTAAATGAGTTTTTCTGTGTTTCTCTAACTACAAATGAAGAATCTGGTTTCGCTTTTCCTTCTTCTTTTGGCTTTAAGCTTTCGTGGTAATTTTTTACTAATGTTTCTGTCTCACGTACAGATAAATTCTGACTTACAATTTTTTGATAAATATCAGTCTGAACATCTAAATCTTCGATATTAATGATCGCACGCCCATGTCCCATACTGATAAAACCATCACGAATACCGGTTTGAATAATCGGATCCAGTTTTAAAAGACGTAAATAGTTGGCAATTGTAGAACGTTTTTTTCCAACGCGCTCGCTCATTTGTTCCTGAGTTAATTGAATTTCGTCAATTAAACGCTGGTAAGAAAGTGCGATCTCGATAGGATCTAAGTCATGACGCTGAATGTTTTCAACCAATGCCATAACCAATGACTCATTGTCGTTAGCAATACGAATGTAAGCCGGAACATGAGTTAAACCAACTAAAGTTGAAGCACGCAAACGACGCTCTCCAGAAATTAACTGGTATTTATTAAAATCTAATTTACGAACAGTAATAGGTTGAATTACGCCAAGTTCTTTAATAGAAGTAGCTAATTCGCGTAATGATTCTTCATTAAAATTGCTTCTAGGCTGAAACGGATTTATTTCTATAGCACTTATTTCAAGCTCAATGATATTTCCAACAACCTTATCAGCATTTTTATCATCTACTGATGTAATGTCGTTTTCCGGATCTTTTAATAACGCTGATAATCCTCTTCCTAAGGCTTGTTTTTTAATTGCTTTTGTCATAAAAACTATTTACTGTTTTTCTTTATAATCTCTTGAGCTAAGTTAATATAATTAACTGCACCTTTGCTTGTAGCGTCGTAATTGATAATACTTTCGCCAAAACTTGGTGCTTCGCTTAATTTTACATTTCGCTGAATAACGGTATCAAAAACCATATCGTTAAAGTGTTTTTGAACCTCTTCAACCACCTGATTTGATAAACGTAATCTAGAATCATACATGGTTAGTAATAATCCTTCGATGTCAAGGTCAGGGTTGTGTATTTTTTGAATACTCTTAATAGTGTTCAATAATTTTCCTAATCCCTCAAGTGCGAAATATTCACATTGAATAGGAATAACTACAGAATCAGCAGCTGTTAAAGCATTTAAGGTTAATAAACCTAACGAAGGGGCACAGTCGATAATGATAAAATCATATTCTTCTTTTGCTTCTTCTAATGCTTTTTTAAGCATGTACTCACGGTTTTCTTTGTCAACCAATTCGATTTCGATAGCAACAAGGTCAATGTGAGCAGGGATCACGTCAACATTTGGAGCTGTACATTTTAAAATGGCTTCTTTTGGCGTTATCGTATGTTCAAGAATTTGGTAAGTTCCAAGTTCAACAGATTCTACGTCAATTCCAAGACCAGATGTAGCATTGGCCTGTGGATCAGCGTCGATCAATAATACTTTTTTCTCTAAAACACCTAGTGAGGCTGCAAGATTTACAGATGTTGTCGTTTTTCCAACGCCTCCTTTTTGATTAGCAATCGCAATGATTTTGCCCATTTATTTTCTGAATTTAGAACCGTAAAAATACAATTATTTATGGTTTTTGAAAATCTATTTTGTTAACATTTATGAAACCTCGCTTAATCGCGGTTTCATGGGTCTTCGGGATAAAATAATTTTTAGCTGTAAATAAAATTGTAAGCTAAGTTTGATCAATTTAACTGGTGTTTCTGCTGTAAAAGGAGAATGAATCTAATTTTAACTTTGAAGAACGGTTTTATTCTCAACTTATTTTAGTATTTCAATTTTTACATAAACTAAGCCACTTCTTTTATTGGAAGCAATTTCCATAAAGGCTCTTTTACTCAGGTCAATTTCTCTTCCTTTAACAAAAGGGCCTCTGTCTGTAATTTTTACAATTACATATTTGTCATTTATTTCATTTGTTACTTTTAGTATTGTTCCAAATGGAAATTTTTTATGGGCGGCCGTAAGTTCATCATTGTTAAATTTTGCACCGCTTGCCGTTTTTCGTCCGTTAAACTTATCATGATAATAAGAAGCATGTGCATCTATCTTGTACAACTCATATTTTTTACCGGAATCGCAAGAATCAATAGGGGTTTCCTGTGCACTGGCAGCTACCGAAATAAGGAATATTATAAATAGTATTATTTTTTTCATCGTCTAATTTTTTCGATCGGCAAAAAAAATCTATTTATAAATGATGAGGCTGTCCAATAAGGCATATTAATGTTACTAAAAGACAAAGTTTGCATTTTGTATAGTTTTTGATAAGAAATTTGAAACTAAAAATGGACTTTTAGATTAAGGATTATGACTATTTTGGGCTTTTTAAAATACTATTAAACCAAAAAGATTATGATTAAAAAGTTAACCTCAGTATGTACTGTATTTGCAGTTATGCTGATGCTATGCAGTTTCGTAAAACCAAATTCATCTGACGAAAAAAATCAGGAGAACAAGGTAGAAGGTAAAATTGTTTACAACAAGAAAAAACACAATATAACCTTATCATGGCCGGCATTCGGTTCTTCCGGAAATTACATTATTACAAGAGGAGGAAGTCGTTTGGCATCAGACTTTGTATCGGTTGGTTCAACTTCTAAATTAACATATACAGATAATAAACCAAATACAGATAAATACGAGAACTACTATAAAATTACTCGTAACGATATCACCGTTTTAATTTCCCTGGAGAATCAGATTTTTGGCAGCAATATGTATTTCTACGATAGAAAATATGAAAAAGCCGAAACAGCCCGAAAAGATATTAATTCCCAGTTTGGTTCTATTGGTCTTGGCGGACCAAATGGTGAGTGGACAACAAAACGTCAGGCTTATTATTTAAAAGCAAATGTCAATGGTCAAACGTATGATTCAGGCGGATCGGGTTCAGCATCATCTGCAGAAGCAAACTCTATAGAATTAGGGTTTTATTCTCATATTGGAGGTTTGGGAAAAGTGCCTTCAGATGTTAAATTGGGATCTGTATTTACAAGACCTCACCTTTCAGGCGGTGCAAATGCTACATGTACATTTTGGCGTTCTATAGAAAATGTCGAAGTAATGCGCGATTTTGCCTGGACAGTTTCTCAATCTACCAGCGCAAGAAGAATGCTGATTGAAAGCACTTCGAAATATATTTCGGATATTGGAGATACTAATTTCTGGGGAAGCGGTGGTTTTATTGCCGATACGCATTATACTTCATCCAGACCAAACTGGGGCGGACAACAACAATGGTACACCCGAAATACTATTTTTCCTTCTGGTTCAGGAGCTATGGGAGGTTCATATAATATGGTTTGGCAGGGTTGTGTTAATCCTCCGCAGGCAGATGAAGCCAATTCTCCAATTTCAACAACGCCAATTATTAGAGAAAAACCTTTTCTTTTTATAGATAAAGATGGCGAATATAAAGTCTTTGTTCCAGCGTGGCAAAAAGATAGAATAGGAGTTTCCTGGTCGGCAACAGATATGGGCAAAGGCCAAATTCAAGATTTGCTTACCAATTGGTATGTTACTAAAGAAGGCGACACTGATCTGGAAATCAACAATGCATTAAAAGAGGGTAAAAATATATTTTTCACTCCAGGGCATTATGCCTTAAATGCTCCTATTCAGGTAAACAGAAAAGATGCTATACTTTTAGGTGCAGGTATTGCTTCGGTAACCTTAGAGCCTACAGAAAAAAATAAGTGGGGATGCATTTATGCCGATGATAAAGACGGAATTATTATTGCCGGACTTCTGATGGATTCATTTAACAGTACGACTTATCAGGTTAGAATTGGCGGCGAAGATGCAAATGCAGATCATGCTGCCGATCCTATTTTGCTTTCGGATATTACCTGTAGAGTAGGTGGCGTTCAGTCAAAAAATATTCAGATACATGCTTCTATGCAGATAAACAGCAACAATGTGGTGGGAGATCATTTCTGGTTGTGGCGTGCAGATCATGGTTCGCAAAAAGGCGGAAATGCGCGCTGGTTAAGAGACAGATGTAAAAACGGACTTATTGTTACTGGAGACGATGTTACGCTTTATGCTCTGTTTACGGAGCATTATCAAGAATATGAAGTATTATGGCTAGGAGAACGCGGGAGAACTTATTTCTTTCAGAACGAACCGCCGTACGATGCGCCAAATCAAGCAAGCTGGAGCAGTCAGGGAGGCAGAGTCAATGGTTATGCTGCATTTAAAGTAGCTAATACGGTAAAAGAACATCATACTATAGGAATGGGGTCTTATGCGGTTTTTACAGGAACTGACGGAAATGTGAATAAGAAAAATGGTTTTGAAATTCCTAACAGTCCAAATGTAAAATTCGAAAAAATGTGTATTACTCGTTTTGCGGGTCCGGGGAATATTCAAAACGTTATTAATGGCACAGGCGGCAGCACAGCAACTGGTGCAAAACGTGTGGCATTATATAATAACGGTACAGGCACGCAGCCTTTTGATGAAACTTTTGAACTGCCAAATCGTGAATCGTATCCTGCTTATATTAATATGGAGAAGTAGTAATTACTTATTAGAAAATATCAAATAAATAAAAAACTCTGAGAATTAATTGATTTTTAGAGTTTTTTGTTTTTAACCTGAGGTGTTTTGATTTTAAATGAGAATATTATAAACTGTGCTGAGGACTTATTGTATTTAAATATAGCCCGCGGTTTCAACCGCGGGGACATAATATATTTATCACAATGCGTTATTCTAATACGTTTCCCGTGGTTGAAACCACGGGCTATGTTTTAATCAGAGATGATAATCGTTAGGAATTAATTTATGCTTTAAAAGATTTTGAGTTTATTGCAAAAAAAAAGTCTTTTCAAATAAATGAAAAGACTTTTGTCGGGGTGGCAGGACGACCTACCTATTCCTTAATTCCTTGATTTTATTGGTATTTTCAGGTATTCTTCCCAAAGGGGGTAGCCGAATAGGTCTCATTTATAATAAGTTACCTTGTAGCCCTTTGTAGCCTTGATCAATTTAATAGCAGTCAGTCAATGTACTTTTATCTCGTAAATTTATTAAAAATTTCATTATGATACAAATATGAAACATCTTGAAATTTCGTTACTTCAAAATTCATCTAAGTTGCTCTTAGCATGCATTAAAAGTTTTCATCATCGAATTGATTTCCAAGTTCAAAAATCTTATTGTTTTTTTCCTCGGTATCTGCAAATCGCTTCCAGTATTTTGAAATAAGGATCCATAATCCAACTATTGGAGTGTACATTAAGGCACGTAAAGTGTTTTTCTGTGTGTCACTTGTTAAAGAATCAATCATTTCTACTAATTTGTACGGAAAATTATATTGGAAGTCTTTGTAGATGAATTGAAAGGTCATAAAAATAATTATTAGTAACACAACAAATATATTGTAAGATAATCCCATTGTCTGCCATCGCCTTAGATTTGTACTGATAAAATTAGCTTTTAAGGTGTTTTTTAAAAGATCTATTTCTTGATTTTTTTGGGAAAGCTCGGTTTGCTGTCGGTCACTTTTTGATTGTAAACCACTTAAATGTTTTGATTGCGTACTTTTATGGAGCTCAAATTGTTCTTTAAGTTTCTGATGTTGCTCTTCAATTTCTTCAACCTTGCTCTCCAAAATTGTTTTAGAAATAGCTTTTGTTCTTTCAATAATTTCTTCTTCACCAATTCCTTTTTCAAGAATACCATCAAATTTCTTTTGGATAAGGGTTTGAACAATTAATCGTTGTTGCTCAAAGTTTTCGGTCATTTCACTTATTCCTGAGAGTACAACATGCAGTTTTTCTGGATTGATCTGGCTTTCTCCTGTGGGCAAATTTAAAAAACTTACAAAACTATTAAAATCATCATCTGTTCTGTTGATATATCTAAGTAAAATACTTAACCACTGGCTCGGTAATATGACAATTGGAGTAACGGAGTTTCTTTGGTAATCCCACCTCCTTAATGACTGATCAGTCGATATTATAAACTGCTTTGTGTCAAAAATATTTGTGTTTTTTCCATTTCTTCTCGACTCAACAAGGAGGATATTACACGCATCATTGTAGTCGCCATTTAAGCCATGTTTAGCACCTTCATTACTTTTAAACGATGAAATGTTTATCGATAATTCATTCAATTTTCTTTCTGTTTTTTCTTCGTTTTCGTCAAAAGGTATGTTAAAGTCATGAGCAATTTTAAAATCATTTTTAAATTTTTCATATAGAGCTATTACGTGGGCTTCAAATATATCTAGGCTATCATTGACCTTTTTTGCACGCCATTTATAATAAAAGTCGTACATGTCTCCTAAGCTTTTAAAATAACGCTCTTCAAAAATTGCAGGATTTACTTTTCTATGATGTTTATGACGGTCAAGTTTATCAATGTAAAAGGAAACAGTATCCTTAAATTCATTTTCAGTAAATTTTGATATAACTATCTGTGTATTTGCTTCTAAAAATTTTTGTAAAAAAGTTATAGTTCTATTTTGACGATTGCCACCATTTATTCCAAGTACTCTGAAGATAACATTAGTGTCTAAATAGAATATTTTATTTCTAATATTATTTAGTTGAACATGAGAGCCACCACCATTATTGGAAATCATACAATATTCTAAAGCATAACTTGCAATATCAAAAATTGCCTTATTTTTATCGGTATTATCCCAAGCTAAAAATTCGTTAATTACTTGTCTTTCCAGTGCATTATATGTATGCGATTCTATATTTATTAAATCTTCGATATTTTTTTTGCTATCTAGCAATTTTTTAAAACTCTCAATATTAGTGTTTAATACTTCATATAAAAATCTATATAATATATCTTTTACATCTATTCCGATAGCCAACTGGGGATTTAAAATAATGAAATCATTTATAAAAAAATCTATAGTTTTAGTAGAAACCTTTTCTTCGATAGCTGCCCGTCGCTTTTCAGAAAGGACAACTTTTAATTCGTCATTCTTTTCATTAAATAAAAAATGTTCATGTTTATCTAATGTTATTATATTTTTTATTTCTTGTTCATCAAAGTGTAGTTTATATTTCTCAAAAATAATGTCAATCAATTTATGAATATTTATTGATTTGTTTCCATTTGAAAGTAAGGCTGATTCAATTACTTTTTTATGAATTTTTTTTGGAGATACTTCGTAATTATTGTCTGCATAAAGAACAGTCGCAAGACGAAATAAGTTTTTAGGTAATTCTTGGTTCATACGATATATTTTAAGCAATTTACAAATTTTTAGCAAATATTTTATTATTATGTTAAATCTTTAAAGCTTTGTGATTTATTGAGAATTATTGATGGAATGAGTTAGTTTTGCATTATTATGCAAATGTCTTTCTGGATAATATTATATTAAAAGGCGTATGAATACTTTTAATATAGTACTGCCAATCTAAATCTAGCAGAAACAGAAAAGGCTAAGTATTTTTTCAATGCTTTATCGTAGTAGCTGGAAGCATTCAATTATCTAATCAGATTATCTGGGATTATTATAATATTTTAAAATGCGCGTCTTGTTTTTTTCTCTTGTTTTTGTTTGCATAGCCACTCATATAAATGCCAAAGAGTATCAATCAAATTAAAATGTCTTTTGATAATTTATAGTTAAAATATATATATATTTGAAAGTAAATAATGTGTAAAATTTGGCAAACATATCTACCCAAATTTAGATCGCTTTGTGTGATTTTGTCACACATATAAAAAAGTTAGTGGCTATTTCCAATCCTGAACATAATGAAAAGAATCATCGAGTACGTACCTATCATAACTGTTTGCCTAATATATTTTGGTTTTTGTAATCTGCATTACTATTATAAAGAATTTAATATTGATGTCTATCATTATGTGAGTAATACAGAAATTCTACTCTCTTTTTTACCAACAATCGTTGTACTAGCATCATCACTTTATTCTTTTACTTATAGTAGATTAATTAATTACCAAAGTGATACTAAAAATAATAATGAAACAATCAATGAAGAAGAAGTTGAACCAAAAAGAAAAAACAAAATATTGAGTTTTCTTTTGTCTTTACCAGGTTCATTATTAGCACTAATTACAATTGAAATTACATTACATTTGCTATTAACAAAATACTGTGGTTTTAAACCTTATCAACTACAAGATTTTAATCTAATCGGTGCCTGTATTTTTTTGGCACTAATTTTTTTTTCAGCCAATATTTTTAAAAATCAGGAAGTGATAAATAACAATCTGTTACTAATTACTATTTTTTCAGTAATATATATTGGAAATCAATTTAGTACTTATAGAAAGCTTGATGCAGATAAGATTAAGGATGGAATATCCATTAAAGAAATTGCTTTTCAATACAATAAAAAGAAAATTTCAACATCTAAAAAACTTTTATATATTGGAGAAACTCAATCAAATCTTTTCCTATATAACATAAATGATAATAGCACTTTAGTTTATAAAACAGAAAACATTGATTCGCTTGCAATAAAAAGAAACAGCCACTAATCGCTGGAGTTTAGGTTGGCTTGAAAAGTCAACAATGAAACTGTAACTATTATGTGCCGTTTATTATTTCTCTTTATATCTTACAACATATTCTCCAGTAACTTTATAACCAACTTTTTGAAATGCTTTGTTAGAAGCAGGATTGTATCCATCTGTCATTAATAAACATTTTTGGTGTCCATTTTCAATTAAACCTTTTGTTATAGAGTAAATTAAAGATGAGGCAATACCTAGTTTTCTAAAGTTTGGATGTGAAATAACATGACCTATAACAGGAAAATCAAATTCTTCGTAGATGACTTGTGCAATGCTAACAAGTTTATTATCTAATACCCAACAAAAAATATTTCTTTGTTGAACCCCAGATAGCATTATATTAAAAACATTGTCAGAAGGGTTTTCTTCGCCATAAAATTCATCTACGAATATGTTTCCCAATTCGACAAGTTCAATTAAGTCTTTTTCATTTGCCATTTGAGCTTCTCCCAAAGCATGTTGAAAAGATTCTGAGACTTTATTACACTCATAATATATTCTGTGTTTTTGTTCAGAATACTCAACATCAAATTTTGAAAATAAAGAATCGATTATGTTTTTGGTACCAAAAAAAGTATATCTTTTGAATTTATGAAATTCTAAACCTTGTGCAACTAATGATGTTATTTCGTCATTTACTTCCGAGGCGTAAACTAAGCATTCATTTTTTACAAGTAGTATAGATATAAAATGATTTTCACCAACTACGTTAAAAAATCTTATCAGTTGGACTTCGTTACGCAAAACTCTCATGAATGTTTTTTCAAGATTGAAATATAGAAAAGGATTACTTTCTATGAATTCCATGTTGGATTTCATATAATCTCTAAAATCATTAAATTCTATTATTTGATACATGAGCGATGTTTTAAATGGCATATAACGTTCTAGCGCTAAGAGCAGTTTGGGACTATATCAACGTTATCTTTCGGATTTGCCAAATCTTCCAAATACAAACCAATTTTTCAATTAAGTCAAATCCCCAAATTGCTTTTAGCGTGTGTTGCCGGCAGTGTTTTTAGTCAGTTTCGTAATCAATCAAATACTCTGTTGAAAAATTTTCTTGATTAAGTTCTATTAAAACGCCTAAACCATAACGATAAGTACTTTCTTGATTTACAAAGTCTTCAATTTTATTTCTGTCAATTATTCGGTCGTAATTATTCCACCAACCTTTAAACTCAATTATTAGAGCATTATTATCGTTTAAATTTCTTCTATGAAGAATAAAATCAGGTTGAACTCCTCTTGGTCTTCTCGCCGTAGCTTTTATTCCTTCTCCGTTTTTATTGTATTCTAAATCAATATCTAAATCAGAAATCCAATCTATGTTTCTTGTCAAATTATAAAAATATAAACCAAATCTAAATGTAATACTACGTTCTAATCCTCTTCGATTAAGTAGTAGAATATCATTCACATATAGTGTGTTTAAAGTTTCATTTATTACTTCTTTAAGTTGATTAATTTGTTCAGCTGTTAGTATCATTTTTTATTAATGATTTTTACCATTTCTATAACAGTATCATCGATACTGACTGCTTGACCTTTGTAAGGAATTTTAATAGAAATTAATTTTTCAGTCAATTCTTTATATTCATCAAGAAGTTTTATTCTATTTTGTTCGTAATAAATATCATTTTCGATTTTATTACTTTCTATTAATTCAATTAGTAATCCCAATGATTTCATAATCTTACTATAGTCTTTCCATTCTATATTTAGTATGTCAATTTGAGAATATTCACGATTTACATTAATTATATAATCACTCATTTTAAGTTGTTTGTTTCTGTTTTACGTTAATATTGTCGCCAACTAGTACTAGTAATCGCATCAGACATATCACCCAAAATTAGGTATATATGTCTGATAAACGTAGGGTTCATATATTGTCAAATATATAATAATAAACTTATATACCAGCAAGTAGACTTTTTATTTGTCGAATACTTCTAGTATTAATATAAGGGGGAATTTCGGTGGACTTGCTACTGTAGTGAATGCACGTAGACATGTCAAACCAATAGTAATTTTTACTTCAAATCACAAAATCAGGCATTATTTAAAATCTTTAAATTCTCTAATAAATGTTTCAAATTCTATACCGTCAAGGTCAAGTAAATTATTAATATAATAGGCCTTGGTCATACAAAATTTAAAAACAATTGTTGAAGGATTTGATGATTCTGAAGTGAATTTTAATACTCTTAACTTTTTCTCTAGTTTATAATTGTATATACACTTCTTATGACTTGTAGAAAAATTAAAAAAAACAGGTAATTCTACGGGGTTCCTACTATTATTAAAAGAACTATTTTTCGGATTCAAAAATGTAATTACGGAAAACCGTAATATAAGGGAAAAATGGTTTTGTATGTTTGCTAGATGCATACTAAGATAGAATCAAGGCTTACAAAATTTGAGCGTTAAAGGACATTATTCTATTGCAAGTAAATGACTTTGATTCACTTTTAAAGATTACAATATGAATAGAGAGGCTGACTATACTATTAAAGGATTTATTTATCAATTTAATAAAACACTTGAACAAATCATTAATGAACCAGAGGGAACTGAAATTACTGTCGAGGGTATAGTAGAAGATATTGATGTTCAGTCTCTTGGTTTTACAAAAGCTATTCAATGTAAGTATCATGAGACTATAGAAAAATATAAATCTTCTGACATTGCTAAACCTATTTTGCAAATGTTAGTTCATTACTATAAAAATCAGGAAAAGGATATTCAATACATACTATATGCTCATTTTTCAGATGAAGCTGTGGGGGAAAGAACGCTAGCTAAAAGTGAGATTGAGACAATTTTAAAATCCAAAGATAAATCTTTGATAAAGTACATTTCTACCCTAAAGCCACCAAAAGATAATACTATAAAAGATTTAGTTTTAAAATTAAAAAAAGATCCACAAGAAATTAAACAAATTATTGAGTATTATAATAATACTCCTGATTTAGAAGTAATAATAGACTTAGATGATTTTTTAAAACCTAATAAATTTAGTTTTATAATTGGTAAATCGTTTGATGATTTAATATCGGATGCAAAAGATTTATTAGAAAAAAAAAGTAATTTTTCAAGATTAGATATTGAAGATTTGTTTTATCCAAATGCGATTCAAAAAATAGCAGATAAAAGCATATTGCATAATTCTGACGATCGAAAAATTAATAATATAGATTTTATTTCAGAACTAGAAAAAAGTAAAAAAACAGCAATATCACGTTGGACAAAAGAACTATTATCGTATTCAGCTTTATTAAAAAAAAGAAGAAATCAGCTAAAAATAAATTTGCAAAAGAATCACAGATTAAGGTGTTTTTTATTTGATTCTAAAAGCATATTGAATTTTGAAGATGAAATCGTTCAATTCATAACAAATTATGTAGACAATTATCATCACAAAATTAGGCTTCATAGTAAAACACCAATGTTTTGTTTGGATGTAGAGAGTATAGAAATTCTTCCTGAAATCGAAAGTAGATTACATCAAAAAGGACTAGTAATTGAAAATGGTTTAAGAGGAAAAGATTTCTTTGAGGCTGATTTCTTGAGAGAGCCTAAGGTTATAAATAATCAAAACTGGAGAGAATTCGATATACGCCTTTGCGCTTGTCATAAAGAAACTATAAAAGCAATAAACAGCAAAAAAAGTGATGATCTTTTTTTAATAGGAAAGCAAGCTTTTGAGGAAATAAACAAACAAGATGTAAACATTGAATTGTTAGAAGTAACCAATCTTAACGAATTACAATATTTACTTTTATTAACTGATAATATTGACTAAATGATAAACAGTGAATTAAAAAAAATTGGGACTGTTATTGAAAGTGCATCGAATGCAATTTTGATAAGAATTGAAAATGATGAAGTTTTTGAAAAGAATAAGTCAGAGATACAGATTGGTAAGTATTTGCAAATTAAGGAAGGAAATCATAACTATGTAATCTGTTCAATTCAAAGCATAAAAATTAATGATGACACTAATAAATACATAATCAATTCACAACCAATTGGTGTTTTTTCAGATGATTTTAAACAAGGTAGTTCAGTATTGCCTTCACCTACCGAAGAAGTGTTTATAATTGATAATGTAATTATGAATAAAATTTTCAGCAAGGACAGCAATTACACTTTTGAATTTGGCAAATTAATTCAAAATCCTGATATAAAATTGCATATAAATGGTAACAGCTTTTTTAGTAAGCATATTGCGGTAGTTGGCTCTACTGGTTCTGGAAAATCATGTACAGTCGCTAAAATATTGCAAGATGCAGTTGGAATAAGCAAAAAAACTAACTTAAATAATGGAAATCAAAAAAATTCGCACATAATTATTTTCGACATTCACTCAGAATATAAATCAGCATTTGAAATTGATGGTAAAGAAAATTTTAATTTAAATGCTTTGGATGTTGATAAGTTAAAGCTACCATACTGGCTAATGAATTCCGAGGAGTTAGAATCATTATTTATTGAAAGTAATGAACAAAATTCTCACAATCAAGTTTCACAATTTAAAAAGGCTGTAATATTAAATAAAGAAAAATATAATCCTTTACTAAAAAATGTGACATATGATACCCCTGTTTACTTTTCAATGAATGAAGTTTACAATTTCATTTGCAATAAAAATGAACTAACGGTCTATAATAAGGGGTGCAAACTACTTTTAGCTACATTGGCATATGAGAAAGAATTCTCTGAAAATGATCTATGGGATAAAATAGATTTTGAGGAATCGACAGGTAATAGCAAACATGCAACTTTTAATGAAAAAGTATCAAAATATGGTGGTTTTAATGGAGAATTTGAAAGATTTATTTCAAGGTTAGAAACAAAAACTAATGATAAGCGATTAGGATTTTTACTTCAACCAATTAAATCAGATGGAGACTTATATAAAACACAAGATTTTGAAGAAATATTAAAACAATTTCTAGGCTATCTATATAAATCAAATATTACAATAATCGATTTAAGTGGTATTCCTTTTGAAGTTTTAAGTATAACTGTAAGTTTGATTTCAAGGTTGGTATTCGATTTTGCTTTTCATTATTCAAAGTTAAAACATAGTGTAGGAGAATTAAATGATATACCCTTTCTAATAGTTTGTGAAGAGGCGCACAATTACATTCCTAAATCTGGAGGAGGAGAATATAAAGCCTCTAAAAAATCAATCGAACGTATTGCAAAAGAAGGAAGAAAATATGGTTTAAGTTTAATGGTTGTGAGCCAACGACCTTCTGAAGTTTCGGATACTATTTTTTCGCAATGCAATAATTTTGTTGCACTAAGATTAACTAATATTAGTGACCAAAATTACATAAAAGGGTTATTACCCAATAACGCCAATTCGATTACGGATATTTTACCGACCTTATCGGCTGGTGAATGTTTAATTGTTGGAGACGCAACGCCGATGCCTGCTATAGTAAAAATGGAAATGCCCGATCCTGAACCAAAATCAGAAAGTATAAAATTTCACAGTCAATGGGAAAATGAATGGAGAACAATTACATTTAGTGAAGTTATAGCAAGATGGAGAAAAGTATAATTGACTTTAAAAGTCATTTAAATAAAGTAGTTATTATAGGAGAAAAATTTAAGAAATTATATGTATATATTTGGTAATTATAAATGTAAAATTTCTTGGTTTGATGCATATAGATGATCTATATAAAAAAGTCTCTAATAAGTTATTTAATATTTTCTATGTTGACCATAAAAAATATGGTCGTCAAAAGGAAAATGGAAGCTATCACTTAGTAAAGGAAACACTTTCTGTGGTTACCATTGATGATATGTTAAGAAATCAGAAAAGTCTCTTAACGTATCAAGAACTTCATGTTGTAAATACAGCAAGAATTAAATGGATTTGTATTGATTTGGATATTTCTAAAAAAGAAATAGATCAAAATGATATAAATATTACAAATTTAACACTTGTGAAAGAAGGTGCAGATATTGTGTGCCGTTTTTTAGAATCAAAAGGAATACCTTATTTGCTCGAATTTTCAGGTCGTAGAGGATTTCATGTATGGATCATTTTTGATAAAATTATTACGAAAGAGTTAGGATATAGATTGATAGAAGTAATTACTAAAAACGTAAGGACTGAGATCGATGATCGAATTTTTATTGATAAATTTCCCAAGACTTCTTTTGTTTCTAAAAATTCCAAAGGAATAGGCTTCGGTATAAAATTGCCATTATCACAAAATAAAAGTAGTGGTACACTTTCTTTTTTTCTTGATAAAGATAAATATTTTGACTTCAATAAAGAAAATTGGAAAACTAAACCAGACATTAATTTTTTACGAAATCAACTTTCTATACTTGATTCAATTTCATATTTTTCAATAGATAAATTAGAGGAATTCTTAAAAATTAATGAGGATGCTAGTTTAAATGTACGATATAACAAATTAAAAAAAGTTAATTCTTTCCTCTCCAATAATTTGGATTTGAATGAGATATTAGATTCGTTAAAAAAGTGCCATCATATGAATCATATTTTATATGATTACGAGAAGGGAATTAATCGTAAAGAAAGAAGTATTTTAGTTGGTCTTCTTATCCAGCTGAAAACAAAACAAGATGATAATTTCGGTTATAATTTACTTTTAGAATTATTCTCAAATGTTGAAGGGTTTAATGAAGAAATTACAAAACGAAATTTAGAAAATCTTAAATATTATCAGCCTATTACATGTAAAAGTTTAGACAGATGTCCAAACTGTAATGAGTGTAATTTATACTCTCCAATAGAATTAATTGATGGTGTAGTTCTAGCTGAACAACCAAAGTTTGCCATTAGAAATATAACTGAGACTTTTTTTGAAAAGTTAAAAAATTCCGTAAGTCATTATTCATTTCAAAATGATGAAGTTCCATTCTATATTTTTCTTAAGAAGCTCGAAAAATTGGATTTTGAACATACAAAATCTCAAATTAATATAATTTTAGAGGGTGAACTTGATTTTAAAATTGAGTCTTATAAATTACATAGAAATGAAAATGAAAAGGTAAGAGATTTATATATATTAGATCCTCTAAATAATGTAATGTCTATATTCTTTGCCTTTTCAATAAATACTTTATTTTTTTCAGAGATATCAAATAATTCATATGGATACCAATTTTCTCCAAGTTTATACTTAAATAATATATTTAATAATTGGTTTGCTAATTGGGCTAAGTATACAAGAAAAATTGAGACAGTTTTATTTAATGAAGAGTATAGTGATTATTTTATGATAAAGTTTGATATCAAAAGTTTCTATGATTCGATTGATATCAAAAGATTACAAATAAAACTATTTGAAGAGGCACCTCGCAAAATCATTGATAAGTTTTCTGAACTATCAGATGACGATATCAATAAATATAAAAATATTGTTGATTATCTAATCTCATTGACTGTAAAAATTACAGGAAACGAAGATAAAGGTTTACCGCAGGGTCCAGCCTATGCGAGATATCTTGCGGAGCTATATCTAAATGGACTTGACAATATGATTGAAAGTTTTATAATCGAAGATGAGGGTCGAGGGTTTTATAATCGATTTGTAGATGATGTCTTTGTTTTTGTGGAATCTGAAGAAAGAGCTGTAAATCTTTTTAAGAAAATTAAAGACTGGATATCAATTAATGGTTTAGAAATTAATTATAATAAAACTAAATTATCTAATGTAACTGATTATGCTAATTCAGGAGAATATCAAAAATTTAAGGATAATACAAAGTATGACATTAATAAAGTCAAAAAGCGTAAAAATGTTCTAAGTGAGAATGAAATACAGGAGGCTTTCTCTAAATTAACAGATCTTACTGGTAATACTAAATTTGGTCTTAACGATAATTTGAGATTTTTTTACTATCAAATAAAAAATGATAATCGCTTAGACTTTATCCGTAAACGACTTTCGCAAAAACTTCCATTTTCTACAGATGGCCGTGGTACATTGTACTGGTTATTTTACAGTGATCTTATAGGTAATCATCCAGAAATTTTTTGGGAGTTATTATCAAAATCTTCTACAATAAGAGGATTGTCTTTGACGCATTTATTAAATGCTATTTTGATGTCTGAGGACTTAACGAATAGTTACATTAAAAATTTATTACTCGATTTAAGCGTAAGAATTGATTTGTTAGATGTGGATAAGGTTTTAATTACATTACTGAATTTAAAATATGGAGCCAATATAAAATTAAAATTTGATGAAAAAATAATGAATTCTGCCCTTGAAACACCCAATATAAAATTTGACTCTTCAAATTGGGACATTATAAATCAAAAACTTGAAAGAATTGATGATGGACTTAAATTCTTGCAGGAAATCGATCGAATTATTAGGGATTATACTTATGATGTACAGTTTCTAAATAAATTAGCGCAATATTGTTTTATTAGATTTTCTGAATGGTATAGTGTAGAATCTTCCGTAGAGTTTATTAATAATACTAACACTTTGTTATTATATTATCATACTTTATGTTTTTTAACATTATTTGAAGTTTCAGAGGCTTATGATGTTGTTCAATTTTCGTGGGAAGTATTACTGAAAAAATCAGAAAAAATAGGTAGTCTTCCGAATAAGGATTATGAATTTATCTGGATAAATAAATTAGAAGAATTTACTTTTGAGGACTTTTCAAATGGTAGTTATTCATTAATATTGAATGATAAAAAAGGAAATACTTTAAGTACTAGCCAATGTCCAAATGAATTTAGACAGCAGTATAAAAACGTTTTATTAATGTTGTTATTTGCCAAAGATAAAGCTGGTAATTTTAAAGACTTTCGAAATTCTGTAAGTCAGTATATGGATTCGGATTCGCTATTTTTTAATTGGGTAAATAGTAGTAGTGTCTCTCTGTATCCCCAAGACGATGAAATTTGCCTTAAAAATATAGCTTTAAATGGTCTCATTGTTTTAAAGAAATCAGATAAATTATTTATAAAAAGTATCAACAAAAAAATAAAGTTTGACACCTTCGATTATCTAAGTATTAGCGGAGATTTAAGTGAACTTCAAGAAGTAGAATATGAATATTCAAATGAAATTCTTGATGATAAAATTATAGGAGATAGCGTTTTTGAAGTAATAATGAACATTAATGAAATTTTATCTGAACAAAATGAGTTTACAAATACTTATAAAACAAATCAATTATGTTTTTATAAACCTTCGCTAGTATCAGGTTTAAAACCTATGATTCCTTTTTATTCTGATAAATCATTTGAATATATAATTACGCAAAATGGGTCAATAGAGAAGAATTCTATTAATAATTATTGGAGTAATTTAATGACTACTGTGTCAAAATTAGATAATATTAGTTTATTTCCGAAGGACATTGATAATCCGTTCAACTTTTCATTGCAAGAATTTGAGAACAGGTTTTTTCCTATTTCTTCAGTTTTTATCGGTGGTGTTGAAGGTAAAATAGAATTTATCGGAAAATTTGTGGCAGTGTCAAAAAATGAGAAGCCAAAATCGATTTTTGATTTCCAGTACTACTGGAGTAGTACAGTTTTAACGATCCTTAACAATTTAAAGTCTGATAATGCAATTCTTATTGATTTTCTAAAAGTTCATTTTGATCAGTTTGTTGATAGTGATGGAAAAGCTAGATTGGATGTTTTTTTTGCTGTAAATGAAATGACATCAATTAATGATAAAACGCTTTCTAGTTTTTTTGATACGATAAAAAATTCAATTTCGATATTCCAAGCTCAAATTGAAAACTTAAACGTTGATTTTACAATAGAAATAGATAATTTTTTACAGGATATTTTTCCAAATACTGATGCTAACATTTTCGGACTACATCAATCAGATTTTTTACTTGAAAAAATTACCATAACGAGCAAATATGACCAGATTTTAGGTCAACAAATTTTCAAAATTTTATTAGATGGTGAAGAAATAAATGATGATTACACAGTTTTATTTTTTGATTCATATCTAAATACATTTAATGAATTAGACTTGCAGGAATTGCAGTTGTCGATTTCGAATAAACAAAAAATTTACTATAAAATATCAGAAAATAACTTTTTTATATACGTTCCTGATGATGAGCTTTTAAAAGCATTTGAAAGAATTAAAATTAGAGATACAATTTATTCAGAATCACAAGATATCTCAATTACAGGAAACTTAAATTTAAGAAAGCTCTTTCCCAAAGCTTTAGTTTCGCAAATAGCAGAAAAATCATTTGATACATATCATAGAAAAGATATACTTGAAAAGAAACTTATCCATCATTACCCACCTCGTGTAAATATTAGAGATAGAGTTGTTAGCTGGTTGTCTTTGTTTTCCGAATCAGTAATAAAAGATAGTGAACTTGAAAAGTATATGATCTCTAATAATATAGATCTAGCTACTTTATATGAAACAATTTTGGATATATTAGAATCTCATTATTCTATGGATGATCAGGATTTGGAATTCTTTAAAAATCGTTTATTAGAGTATAACAATGAAGTAGATACAATTATATTTCCTATAAAAAACCCGAAATATGATGAAAATGGACTATCAAGATTGATTGACAGATGCGGATTTCAACCTAGAACTTTCAATTTTTTTGACTATAAAAATCAACTATATAAAGTAGATTGTAAAGGCAAGAAACTTGTTATTGTGACAGATTTATCAATTTCTGGTGGTCAATTCCTTAAAGCTTGGGAATATTATAATAAGCCTCACAATATAGGTGATGATATTAACGATTACAATAATACTCGTATCAAAAGTAAAACGCCACAACAAGAACGTTATTTTTGCTTTGACACAATTGGAGAGTCTCAGAGATTCCGTGAAAATATATTAGGTTTTAAAACAATTATATTATTGTCTCCTATGATGACTGTTAGATTTGCTGAAAACATACAGGGTCTTAGTGATGTATTCCTTGTAGAACATAGTAAGGAATTAATTTCCGAAGATAAATATTTATATGGGAAAGCTAAATTCAATAATTCAAGTGAAAAACTTTTCCTTAAGCTGTCAACTGATATTGATCTAATAAAAAAACTTTTTAAAGATACTAGTTTTTATGAAAAGAATGTAAACGAGGAAAGATTGAAAAAATCAAATATCATTCTTAGACCTCAGTCTCTGCCCGCTCATCATTTACTTTTATTTTCTTTGGAATCAAAAAACGGTGTAAAGCTTTTGGAGCATATACGTAACTGGTAGCATATTCATAGCATAAACTTTATTTATAGTTAATCGGAGTATGATGCAATTTTAAAATTTACAGTGTATAAGTCTACTTAACCAATCAATTGCATGTAAAATGCTAATTACGGTATGTAATGTGACTCTAAATAAAGTTCTGTTTATTGATGAATCAATTCCTAAAAGTTTTGCGTAAAGAAAATTTATTAAAAGTTGGATTTGTCACTTGAAAAGACTGATTTTGTTATTGAAGTCGGATAAAATCTAAGTATTTAATACAAGCATTGTAAAATCTTGGTAATACCGGACTTAATTTAAAAGATAAAAGTGGAGCTTGTGAAAAATTGGAAAAAAGCACTAGAACTTAGTGCCGAATATTTTAAAAATGAAATAGACCATCTCATTATTGTAAAGAAGAAAGGCAAAAACACATTGATGTAAAACTTTGAGATTTTTTTGGTGGGGAGCGCATAAATGAATAAAATTATTAACTGAAACTTTATTAGTTATGAAAAAAATGTAAATATGTTCTATAACTACGATACACCTGAACAAGCAATAATTTCATTGGAAAATGCATTTTCTAAAAAAGATATTGTAAATGTAGTTGCTTCTAAAAATTTTGAAGCTGAAGCAAAAATAGTTTTGCAGAGAACAAATGTGGAGCTAGATGAAGAGACTATTGACTTAACTGCTAAATTACTTGAATTATCACTTGTCGAGTATATTCTAAGTAATGGGTTTCCTGATTTTTCTATGGTAGAAAGGCAATTTTCTGAATTAAGTGAAATAGATAATAATTTGTATTTCATAGAGGAAACATTAATCTACGAGAATGGAGAAACTTACAGCAATATAGTTTTTCTAACATTCGAAAATGAAAAATGGAAAGTAGCTATGAATGAGGAAAAATAATTGCTAAAATTACTCATATGATTTCCCGAAAATATGAAAGAAAGACATAACACATGTATTCACATTGTTTTTAAATTATAACACTAAACCACGATTAAAATAATGGTAGACTCAAAAGGTCAAATTGGTAACAAAGAAATACCAAGGAATCTTTCATTGAAGGTTCTGCAAAAAGCCATCAGGAAATAATAAATTTGCGTTTACTTTGGATAGACTTATTTTAAAGGTGTTAACCTCACAAACCTATAATTAGCTTGATAGTTTTTAATGGAAAAAGACAAATAAAATCCAAAATTTAAGAATAAAATTCTTGAGTTTATATCTGTGATAAGTAATAGTAACCGATATCAAAGATGGTTATTTAATTGTATCTTCATAAACTCGTCAATATCTATTAAATCTTGGAGAAGCAATCTAAACCATTCTCCACGAATTCGTTTATGGCTGTATTTTTTGTGCAATTCTTTTTCTATTTCCTTACTGCAACACCATAAGGCTATCAAATGAATCGCAGGTTCTTGAGAATGAAGTGTTTTTTCTCGATAACCTGGTTTTTTACTGGTGCCTATTTTAATTAAAGCAGTATCATTATTTACCATTAAATAAACATATTCTTTGCCACTTATTGTAGTTATCTCATAGTTGTTGTAAAAAAAATCTCTATATAATTCTACTCGATCAATCATCTCAATATTTTTAATACCTTTTGGTGATGGGCTTATAAATACAGCATCTTTTCCTCGATATTTTTTTAGCTCAAATGAAGTTATAGTAAAAAAACCTTTTTTCTCCAAAAATGAACGTACATCATTCTGAAATATATTGAAAGCATTTATTGCATCCACGTGATTATACTCTTTGGCTAGAAGATTACAAAAACGTAAAAGAAATTCAAAATAATCAGTATCATCCAATTCTAAACAAATGATGTCTCCTTTTAGTTCGTTGTCATGATTAATGTAAAACATTTCAACTTTATTTGGCACGTCATCAAATGACTGAATTCCAAAGCAATGTCGGCTTATCCTAGAAATAACATTATTAACATTTCCCGTGTTAGTTGACTCGTTCATTGCAAAAATATGTTCTCTTGATAAAGTAAAACAAATATCATTAAATCTATCTGGTAAGTTAGTTAATTGTTCCATTTGATTGTAGTTATGTAAACGTGTTCAAATATTTGACAACAAAAAAGAGACTCGAAAGTCTCTTTTTGGAATTAATATATCTTTTATGAAAGCGTTATTTTGCTTTTAGTAGTTTTTCCAAATATTCAACTTTATCTTGCTCGGCTTTCAATAATCTTTCGTAAAGTTTTTTATTCTCGTCTACTGATTCCATTAATTTATCAAGTGGATTAAATGTAGGCTGATATTGAAAAAAACCGGCATTATCATGATTATTTACGGTGTTACCAATAATATTAAAAACAGCTTCTTCTGAAAAGTTTTTAATTGCTTCGACACTTACTCCCAATGCTTTTGCAACTTCTTTAAGTTTTTCTTCATCTATGGTTTCGCTGTTTTCCATAATAGATACAGCCTGCTGATTTGTTCCCATAGCCTGGGCTAAAGCTTCTTGTTTCATGTCTTTTAGTTCACGAATACGGCTGATTTTTCGCCCTATGTGATTTGGTTTTGTTACTGTACTCATAGCTCAAAGATAATAATTAAGAATAAAAAAGTAAGTCTTCTGTATGATATAGAAATAGTCTTGTACGGTACAATACAAATTGATACGGTACAGTACGACTAATCACTTACTTGCCTGTGTGTTAAACAAAAATACAATTTTTCACACAAGTATTAATTAAAAAAAATAAAATTATGAGTAGTGCAATTCAATTTCAAGATCAGAAAGAATTGGAGAATGCCGTTAGAGAGCTCCAATCATTTATGGATATTACAGCGGTCACCCTGCATGAGGCAGAGACCGCAGGTAAAAAAGGTTATATACTTACTATAATCTTAAGGGAAGATTCACAGCAGATTGCATCGGAAATGTATGACTGGGCAGATAAGGTTTTAAAAAAATATCCGTCTGTTCCTTATGTGATTATAAATATATGGGATGTACTGCATCGCTTAAAGCATGGGAGCTTGTATTATTTAAAATGGTATTTATCAAACATAAGTCTGTTTAAAAACGAGGAGTTTGATTTTAAGATTACAAAAGATATTCCGGCTGTATCTGTTCTGCTTAAAAAAGCAGTAAAGAAAAACAGCGGGCTTTTAGCCAAAGCAGAATCATTAAGAAGAGGTTCCCAGCATTATGAAGGAACAAATAACCATTATATGGCACTCTATACAATCCATCAGGCGGTAAACCTTCTTTTTGGTATAATCGGAGAACTGGTCATGGGAAAATCTCATTCGAATCATTATACACTAGAGCACTTAAATACGATAAAGGATTATGCACCTATTTTGAAACAGGTGTTTAATACTGATCATGATAAGGATAGAGAAATTGCCGATTTACTTGATACAGCAAGGATTGAATTCCCTTACGGAGGCAAAACAAAGATTAAGAAAGACAGGGTTAAAGAAGCACAAAAGAAACTTTACCGCATCTTAAAAGAAACTAAAAAAATCTTCCAAGAACAGCTTTCTTACTGCGAGGAAAAATCCGTTTTTTTTATTGAACCAAAACAGAATCCAGAAATTTTAAACGATGGTGTCATCGACTATGAGAAAATTGTCAGTGATACCGTTACTTCTTATCTTAAGACTGAGGCAGTTTATTGTTTTGGGAAAGCGGAAAAAAGGGTTAAACACTTTTATCTATTAGTACTTGTCAAAGAAAGTAAAGTAAATGCAGTGCATGATCTGGCTGATATTATTAAAAGCAGAACCAAAGAGCAGTGCACCGCAACACTTTTGATTCATCATATTTCAGAGCTTAAGACTGCAACAGGCGATCAGAAATATTTCTTTTTGAATGTTATAAAAAATGGAAAGGCTTTGTTTAAAAAAGAATCTGCTGTTCCGGAATTTGGAGATCTTCCAGTGCGTAGTATAACATCTGCAAAAGAATACCTGTGCTATAGAAATATTGTGGTGAACAATATGGAAAAATGGCAGGAAGATTATGAATGGGCATGTTATGCTCCCCTTAAAGGTTTGATGCTCCATACTATGACAGAACAGATCTGTCTTGGGATGATCCGCTTGTTTATGGGGTATTCTCCAAATCATTTTAGCCTTTCTTATCTATTAGAAATCTGCGATCATTTTAACCCTGAAATAAGCAATTACTTTCCGAGGGTTACAGAGCAGGACAGAAACTTGTTTACAATATTAAGCAGATCATATGCTTCGCTGAGATATAGCGGTGCAGATACTTTTTCTGAATTGGATATGAATCTTTTGCAGGATCGATACAATGATTTTGCTGGTTTCTGCACAGCTGTTGTAAAAGATGAATTACGACGCGCTGAGAACCTGATTTCGGTAGAACTTTAAACAGACCGATCATGTATTATAACATTTTAACAGAGAAAGACCATCCCAAATATCGGGAAGTCAAGAAAACAGTGAAACTGTTAGTAGAGTTTGTAGAAGCTGAGTGTATTTTCTTTTCAGAGTCCGCTGTAGAATCAAGAACAGGAATCCTGACAGTTGTTGTAAGCAAAAAAAGCCCTCATTACTATGACGATGTTGTCTTTCATTTATGGAAAGTAGTTGAAAACTACAATAATTTTTCATTCTGTTTTTTTGACAGGGAGTGTATAAAGAGAGAAGTCGGAAAAGGAAATTTATTTTTTCTTTTCAATTGTAAAGAAACGGATCTTATGTATAGAAACAATGGAGGAAAACCTGTTCTGGATATAAAAAAATTAAATATGAAAAGGCTTTTGAAAAAGACTGTTGCAAATTATCAAATGTGGATATCAGAGGCCAATACTATTGGCAGGGACTTAAAATACCACCGTGGAAACGAGAATCATTTAATGGCATTGTATGTTATACATGAGCAGTTTCGATATCTTTTTATTAATGCCTCTTGGATTCTAACGGGTGAATGGGTGATGGTTGAAAATATTTCAGACCAGCAGGAGCGCATTGCGAAGTTTAATACTGTCTTAGGCAACACTTTTGATTTAGATAACAAAGAAGAAAAAGAAGTTTTAAGAAAGCTTGATTTTGCCCGAAAAGCTGTTCAGTGGGGAGAAGAAATTGAACCGTTAACTGCAGAAATTGTTGAATCTGCATATGAAAAAATGCAGTGGCTTATGAGCGAAGTAAAAACAATGTATCAGCAGTATGCTGAGCAAACCAAAAAAATATTTAAAGAATATGGAAACCAATGAAAATAAAAAGGCGGATGATTTTATCAAAGAACTGAAAAGCAGTTTTTATTTTAGAACATTGACCCCGCAGAAAGAGAAAGAAGGTATTTATCATGCAGATATAAAATTTACGAGCTACATAAAGCTAATTTTTACAGTACAGGATCTGCTCAAAATAGCACTTCACACACTGGAGAATTCAGATCTTGAGAATTCCAGCCAGATCGAAGATCCCGCTTTTCATCTTACGAGTATTTTGGAAATTGCAGTCCAGCTACTGCCGTGCAGTGAAGCGGAAGGGCTTGATAAACTGCACAAGCTTTATTTAGAGATTAATAGTGAAAATAAAAATGAACAAATGGATAACTAATTTTTTAAATCATGAAAAAGAAGAAAAAAAACTTTGAAACCAAGTTCTGGGCTGGATTTGAGGCAGGAAATCCATTTGAAGCATCAGATGCCCTTTTTGATTTTGCACATCTTGACTACTACAAGCGAAATTTAACACAGGCAGTACTGTACAGCTTTAAGGAAGAAATCTGCAGTAATGATAAATCAAGCGGGATTTTTATATTCTATAAAGCAATATGCTCATTTTTGAAAATATACTACTGCCTGCATAAAAAAAGCAGTAAATGGAGAGTGAAAGATTCAGTCCGCACCGAGGATGTATTTCACCTCACTTCACTGACAAAGCAGGAATATGACAATCCTTTCACAGTATTTCGAAAAGCATTTGCAGAGAAAAGCCTTAAGGAGTTTGAATTTTTCCTTTCTGAAATAGTGAGTCTTTCATTGTCTCCATACAAAGAAGAGGGGGATATTGACCTTACGACTCCGTATATCCATTTAATAAAAATGCTTGATGCGGGAGAGCTTATGCGTGAAAGAGGTCTTGAAAAAATAAAAAAAGTTAATGAATCGAAAGAGAATTCCGAATGCTGAAATTACTGCATAAATGCAGACATGCTCGATTTAACTAATAAAAGATATAGATATGAAAAAAAATAAAATCAAATTAAATGATCTGGTTGAAAATCCGGAGCATTACTTTATAATGCTTAAACCTGCATCAAAAATGCGGAACGATATACACAATCTCGAAATAAATGTTCAGGGATATTCCGATCTGTTTTGTATGATTATGGATTTACTTAAGGCAGGAATGCTTGCATTAGATGGAATGGAAGTCAGTACAAATAATAGTCCGAGGCATGTTGAAAGATACGTTTACAGCCTGTTGAGAATAATAGAAATGCTGATCCCATTGGAAGAGGCAGATTTACTGGACATGCTTTATATAAAACATCTCAATGAGAAAAATAAAAGTGGTTCCAAGTAACTTTTCTCCAATTGTAACTATAATAAAAATGGCGACTTTGGAGACGTTTTCCAGCCCCGGAGGGCAAGTTGTTTTGAGATGCTGAATTTATTTCAAGCATCTCAAAACACAACTTGCTATTTTCTCTCGAAAATATTATTACTGATGATTTTAATTGAAAGGGCTTGATGCCCTTTTTTTTGTAATGGTTATAGGTTAATTTATTTTAGAAATCTGCAAAGTGTGCAGGTTTATAACACAGCCTGATCATATAGCAGTTTTTTCGGTGAAGCCAGCAGATTGTGGGAAGATATATTAATGCAATAATTAACTTATATATCTTACTTATAAGCAAGGGCTCAAGTATTCAGGACTGCAAGTAAGCAAGTATGCAGGTGTTTAGGTATTCAAGTATGCAGGAATGTTAGCAGGCAAGTATGTTGGCATGCAAGAACGCTGGCATGCAGGTGTACAAGCCTGCAAGCATTTACTTATTTGTATAAGTGTTTTTAAAAGCATAAAAATGTAAAAATGCTTTTATGGTTTTTACGGAAACTTTGCAATTTTATTTCAGGCAAACGTCGAAGAGATAATTGAGCCTGCACAAGTACCAATAAAAATATATTTTCCAAAGAAATAGAAAAACGGAAAAAAGAAAAAGAAAGCAATGATAAAGGACGGGATGCAGACAGGACAAAAGGAAACGGAATAAGTCCCGAAGGGGGGGTTGTGAGGAACGAGCAAAACATTATGCCGTAGTCTTTTGAACAGGCTGATCCAGCACGTCCTACCTTGGTTTTCTTTTTATTATTTCTTTGGGCAGAATATAGATAAAGTCAAACAATTCGAGTTTAATAAATAAAAAATAAGGACAGAATATTGTCTTTGCTACTATTTTTCAGAATAAAACTAAATCCAGTCGTAGGGTTTGTCCTTGCGGTTGAGGTAGCAGTACATTTCTTCCTTTTTAAGTTCGGGAAAGAATTTAAGGGCATCTTCAATGGCATAGTTGGGAAGAAAGTAAATCTCATCACGGACAGCGGTAATTACTTTTTCACGACCATAAAAACGCACGATTTCATCAATTTCATCCTGTCCTCCACGCTCTACAATTCGGGCAATTACCATTTTATAGGAACGCTCCCAATTAATCTTATCAAATATAAATTCCCAAAAGAATTTAGGATCAAGATTGGGAATTTCTTTATATTTTTTTGTCTTTTTCATACTATAAATTTAACAATTATCAGTTTGTTATGCAACGATTTACGGGTGAAATTCGTCATTTTCCTGAAGAAATGGGAAGCCAAATACCTCCAAATACTTCCACTTTTAAGCGCCACTGCTTATAATAAAATATATTGGTTTTTAAATAACTATGAGGAATTGAAATCATGGAAAGTGAAGAAAAAAAGAAACTGTACAAAGGAGGCAGGCATCCTAAAAATGATCCTGCGGTCAACCGCTATTCAATCAGCCTTAATGCGGAAGAAAATGCCCGATTCCTGTCTTTGTTTGAACAGTCCGGTATGAATGTAATGGCGCACTTTATTACAGCGTGTATTTTCCAAAAGGGGATCACAACGATAAAGGTTGACAAGACAGCAATTGAATATTATGTACGCCTTACTGAGTTATTTGGACAGTTCAGGGCTGTCGGGGTGAATTACAATCAGGTAGTGAAGATCCTGTACCGCAATTTTTCCGAAAAGAAAGCTTCTGCATATCTCTACAAACTTGAAAAGCAGACTGCGGAATTGGTTGTATTACATCAAAAGATAATACAGCTTACGTCTGAATTCGAAACAAACTACCTTAAAAAGGACTAATGAAATGATAGCTGTAATTGACAGGGGCAAAGATCTAATGGGTGCGCTTTACTATAATTATCATAAAGTTGAAAAAGAAAATGCGCAGGTTCTCTCTACCCAGAAGATTATTGAAGCGCCCGATGGGAGTTATTCCGTGCAACAGCTGTTACGTTCTTTTGAACTGTATTTACTAGCCAACCGCAAAACGGAAAAACCGGTGCTTCATATTTCGCTCAATCCTGACCCGAAAGATAAGGTCAGTGATACTGATTTTGAAAAGATGGCACAGGAATATATGAAGCAGATGGGGTACGGAAATCAGCCTTTTGTGGTATTCAAACATACAGATATTGAGCGCACCCATATTCATATTGTGTCGGTCTGCGTGGACGCGGACGGCAGAAAAATATCAGATAAATTTGAAAAAAGGCGTTCGATGGATGTCTGCAGGGCATTGGAAAAAAAATATGATCTAAAAGTAGCTACTGAGCAAAAAGAAAACCCACAAAGCCAGGTATTCAAACCAATAAATTATAAAGAAAACGACATAAAAAGCCAGATTTCTTCGGTTGTCCGCCATCTGCCCACATACTATCATTTTCAAACCTTCGGTGCGTATAATGCCCTGCTTTCTCTTTTTAATATCACTGCAGAAGAAGTCAAAGGCGAATATAATGGAATACCAAAACAGGGATTGGTATATTTTGCGCTCAACGCGCATGGAGAAAAAGCAAGCAGTCCCTTTAAGGCTTCGTTGTTTGGAAAAAGTGCCGGATTAATACAACTGCAATCCCAATATGAGAAAAGCAGGACAAAACTAAAAGACAGTCCTGCGAAGGAATCAATTAAAAAAAGGATAGAATCAGTAATACAGACTGCTTCTAACGAATCCGAATTTAAGAAAAAACTAGTAGAACAGGGCATTAATCTTGTCGTTCGCCGAAATACTCAAGGACGTATCTACGGGATCACTTTTATTGATCATAAGTTCCGCTGTGTGTGCAACGGTTCTGAGCTTGGCAAAAATCTTTCTGCCAATGTATTTAATGACTGGTGGAATAATGGCAGTAAAAAAGATCTTTCAGAAAAAGAAAACATGGATACAAAGGAAACAACTTCCCTTGGAATCGAAATTAAAGAACCAAATAGCCTGCCTGACTTTTCAGGGCAGGAAGATACCGTTTACAGCGGGCAGGAAAATAATCTTATTGAAGCAGTTGGAGGCTTATTGCCCGCAACTCAGGGAGAAGATTTTCAGGAAACTGCTTTTGCTAATCAAATGAAACGCAAAGGTAAGCGCGGGAAACCAAAGTTTTAAATCTGTTTCCTAGTATATGTTATTTACATCAAATGTATGAAACATGATTTTCCATGTACCATATGTAAAGAATTTATAGGATACATTTTTCTGTTTTTTTTAATTGCTTATTAGTACAAAGTATAAATAAACTATTAAAAGAAGAATCATGGCAGGTAGAATTTTGAAAAAGCCACAGGCTGAAAGTCTTGATATAAGACTCGAACAAAAAGACAGCAATATTTGCGATCAGATACAAAAAGCTGAAAACAATCAGGTAAAATTAACTATTGAAGAATTAAGAAGTTGTAAAGGTTTTGAAACAGTATCAGAATTGGAGGCGCAGGATATAATAGAAAGCCTGTTTCGATTAGCAGTAATAGTTTATAATTTTTAAAACTAAAATTTTAAGTATTGAAAATTAAAATAAAGCTACTCAAAAGGATAAGGTAAAATAAATTTGACGCTGTACTATGTAAGCTCTAAACTGCAATTAGTAAATAACAGTCTGGAAGAGTAAAGGAATGAAATAGTTAAGTTTGTGTATAAGAATGGGTATACAGTAAAAAATATACTTGGAGATATTTATTAAGTGACTCGGAAGATTCACTAGAAAAGAGTTTGCAAAATTATTGATAGAGTGCAAAGCAGAGATTCAATTTACTTCGCATTGCTTACACCATCCATCAGTTTTTGAATATCTTCATAACGGTAATACATAAGCCCGCCAATTTTATTATAGGGAAGAGTGCCGTTTAATCTAAGATTCTGAAGGGTTCCAGCTGAAATATTTAGAAGTTTACGCACCTCATAACTTTTGAGCCATACTCGCGTTTCCTCACCTTTCTTGAGAGGGTATTGTTGATATCGCTTGATTTCTTCCAGTAATTCTTTTTTAAACTTTTCAAGGTCATCCCTTGTAATAAGATCTACATTCATAATACTCACTTTTACATTACTATATCATCACCATACTAGTATTGGTTTCAGATTGAAACAAAATAAAAGCATAGTAGCATTAGAAAGCACAAATGTGTTCTGTTTGGCAAGCTTTTGCTCTTTTTTTCTCCTAAATCGCTACTTATTGTTTAAAGTAGGTTATACATTTCAAAGGTCAAGCATTAGGAACAAATTAGATTAAACCAATAAAAAAGGCAGTCATTAATTTTAGACTGCCCTTATCAAAATTCCACGTTTTCAATCGTCTAATAAATGAGTAGACATCCGCTGTTCAAGTTTGCGCATATCCTCGCTGAGTTTTTGTTCAACCACCTTGGCATAGATTTGAGTGGTTCGAATGCTTGTGTGCCCGAGCATTTTGGATACGCTTTCAATAGGTACTCCATTGCTCAGGGTAACAGTAGTTGCAAAAGTATGCCGTGCAATATGAAAGGTTAGTATTTTAGTTATACCACTAATGTCAGCGATCTCTTTAAGGTATCCGTTCATTCGCTGGTTTGAAATTACGGGGAATACTGTTCCGTTATTGAGTGCCCTTGGATCATCACGGTATTTTTCCATTAAATCTATCGCCTGAGGCAGTAGAGGCACGCGTACCCCTGTGTCTGTTTTTGCTCTGCTTGTAGATATCCATAGACCACCGTCTATGCCTGTAACAATCTTGTGTGGAGTTAGTTCAGCGAGTTCAATATATGAAAGACCCGTATAACAGCTGAACAGAAACATATCCCTAACATGTCTAAGACGTTCAATAGAAAACTCTTTGTTTGCCATTGCTGTAAGCTCTTGTATATTCAATGACTCCCTTTCCGTTTTTTCAAAATGCTTTTTAAAGCTGGCGAAAGGATCTTTGACCAGCCAATCTAGTTTAACTGCCATATTTATCATTTTGCGCAATCTTTCGATATGCTTCATGATGCCGTTGTTGTTAAGAGGCTTTTGGTGATCTTTGGGTACATAATTAAAAAGGTAACGTTCAAAGTCCAAAATAAATCTGTACGTAAGCTGTGAAAGGATAATGTCATTTCTGTAAAGTTTCTCCAAAAGGAATTTTTTTACATACCGTTGCGTGGTATGGTAATTCTTCATTGTTCCGGGAGCAAGTTTATGTAGTTGTTGCTCATTATGATATTCAATCAGAGATAACAATGTTGGAGCCAGATTGTTCGTACCTAATACCCTATCGCGGATTGCTGGGCCATCAATTGCAACGTCATTTAATACCATCTGCTGATAAGTATTTATGATCTTTGCCTTGAATTGGTTAAGAAACATGTTAAGTTCAATTGTTTCTTTCCGGCTTCCTTTAGCCATTCCCTTTCTTTCATCCCATTCATTAGCGTTCACAGAACGCTTAACTGAAATCTCGGTTCGTTTTCCGTTTACAGTTACCCTGGCACAGATAGGAGCCGAACCTTGCATCGTGGTTTTTTGTGTCTTTAGGTAAAAAAGTACCCCGAATGTAGTGCTTACTGTTTTCATATCTCAAAAATTTAATGTTTCAGATCATTTGCAACATTAAAATGGGTCCCGATAGTACTCGCTTTTAAGATGAATACGAGCATTGTTCAGGAAGCATCAAATGTTAATATTTGAGCACAATTGACTGATAGTTAAATAATTAAATTGTTTCTGGGACCTAAAGGTAAAAAAAGAAAAAGGGTAGCCGAATAGGTCCCATTTTCTTTGATATAACTTGAATATTTTGGAGTTGAATAAAAAGAAAAACCCCTTAAATCATACGATTTAAGGGGTTTTGACTGCCTTTGAAAGGCTCTTTAGTCGGGGTGGCAGGATTCGAACCTGCGGCCTCCTGCTCCCAAAGCAGGCGCGATAACCGGGCTACGCTACACCCCGAAGATGTTTTGCTGTACTGCCCGAAAGCGGATGCAAAGATATAAATAAATTTGATTTGTAAAAGGAAAAAGTAAAAATAAATAAAACTTATTTTAGGATAGCTATTTCAGATTTATTTTCGGCGTTATTTTTTATAATAAAGTTTACATTTGCATCACAAAAAAACAATACACATTATGTCAGATACAATCGAAAAAATTAAATGCCTTATTATAGGTTCTGGCCCTGCAGGTTATACAGCCGCAATTTATGCAGCCAGAGCAAACATGAATCCGGTTTTATATCAAGGAATGCAGCCTGGAGGTCAGTTGACTACAACTAATGAAGTAGAAAATTTTCCTGGGTATGTTGATGGTGTTACAGGACCAGAAATGATGATTCAGTTACAAGACCAAGCAAAACGTTTTGGTGCTGATATTCGCGATGGCTGGGCTACAAAAGTTGATTTTTCTGGAGATATTCATAAAGTTTGGATCAATGATTCAATCGAATTACACTGCGAAACTGTCATTATTTCTACAGGAGCTTCGGCTAAATATTTAGGATTACCATCAGAGCAGCACTATTTAAATATGGGCGGCGGTGTTTCTGCCTGCGCTGTTTGCGATGGATTTTTCTACCGTAATCAAGAAGTTGTAATTGTTGGAGCAGGAGATTCTGCTTGTGAAGAAGCACATTACTTATCTAAACTTTGTAAAAAAGTAACGATGTTAGTAAGAAGCGAAAAATTCAGAGCTTCTAAAATTATGGAAGAGCGTGTTCGCAAAACTGAAAACATCGAGATTTTAATGAACCACGATACTGTTGAAGTTTTGGGTGATAATAATGTAGTACATGCCATTAAAGCATTAAACAAAACTACAGGTGAAGTTATCGAAATTCCTGCAACCGGATTTTTCGTAGCAATTGGTCACAAACCAAATACAGATATTTTTAAAGAATACATCACACTTGACGAAACTGGATATATCGTAAATACGCCAGGAACATCTAAAACAAATGTTGATGGTGTTTTTGTTGCCGGAGATGCTGCAGATCACGTATACCGTCAGGCAATTACTGCTGCAGGTACAGGTTGTATGGCAGCACTTGATGCTGAAAGATATTTAGCTTCTAAAGAATAAGTCACAGTGTTCAGTTTACAGTCGCAGTTTTCAGTGACAGTTTACAGTTTTTACTGGAATCTATAAACAAAAAGTCCCAATCTCTACGATTGGGACTTTTTGTTTATTTTAAGTTCTGCAAACTGCGACTGAATACTGAAAACTGAAAACTGAATACTGCGACTGAACACTATTTAATCTTCTTAATCAACTTAGCTTCTTCAGAAAAACGGGTAAGTTCTATTTTCGGGTTTCCAAATAAAGAAACTTCTGCTTTATCTCCAATTGCTAATGAAAGCGTTGTGTCGGCGAAAATAGTTCCTACAGCATAATTTTCAGCAGTAACATTCGCATCTTTTAAAGTGAATTTTGTTCCGGTAAAAATCGAATTATTATCTAAACGGATAGTTGCTTTTTCTGCAATTCCTTCAATAGCAGCAGTTGTTTTTTGGTACAAATCACATTTGAATTTTATGGCAGAAACCAATGTTTTAATTGCAGCGTTTTTGCTTAATTGTAAAGTTCCGTCTTCAGTTTTTAAGTTTAATTCGGTTCTTGATTTATCATCCGCAATTAAAGCGAATTTTTTAGAATTTACATTCAGGTATAATTTAGAATAATCAACGCTGTTAAAAGTAATATCGTCTAACTGAATTTCCTGAAGAGCATAAATTACAGCTTCGTTTTTTGCAATTACTTTGTTTAAAGAACTGGTATAAGTAACTTTAACCGAAAGCTTTTTGAAAATAGTACTTTCTTTTGAGGTATATAAACGAAGTGTTTTATCTCTTAAATCCATGCTGATAATTTCATGAAGATTATCATCGGCTTCGATTTTTATTTCGTTTTTGTCTCCTTTTTCCAAATAGATTTCTAAGTTGTCGTCGGCTTCGAGTGCATCAAAACTTCCTACTTCTTTAATAGAGGTAGTTACAATTTTTGATCCTTTTACTTTTTCTCTTTTTTGTGCAAAAGTTAATGTAGTAACCAAAAGTAATAGGAGTAGTGCTGTATTCTTTTTCATTAATTCTAGATTTGATTTTGGCAAATATAAAAAAATCATCCACTTTTGATGAATGATTTCTTTTATATTTAACAGTTATAGAGATATTAGCTTTGGCTTACGCTTCCTCCAGAACTTGCCGTTTTGTTGATTGTTTTAGGAACATTGTCATAGTTAATGTTACCACCGCTGCTTGCCTCTGCTTTAAGGCTTAAAATAGGGTGAACTTTTGTAACTGCGCCGCTCGAAACATCTGCATCAACATCGTTTGCTAATAAATTTCCAGCTTCGATAGAAGAACCGCTTGATGCCGAAGTTTTAACTTTTAAAGCTTTTCCTTTAATATCAATCGAACTGCCGCTGCTTGAGTGACAAGATATATTGTCAAACTCAGTATTAACATTCATCGTTGCCGCGCTAGAAGTTTCTAATTCTATATTTTCTCCATGCAGAACGTCTTTACTGGTAACACTTGAGGCGCTCGATGCTTCTATTTTCTCGACTGCAGGCATTTTTACGGTTACCTTTTTCATCGTGATATTACGAAACGAGTTGAATTTACATTGAATTACTAATGTTCCGTTTTCAACCTTTGTAATAATTTCTTTTTGAAGATTATCATCGGCCTCTACTGTCACTTCGTATTTATCAGATTGTTCAATAACCAGATCTATAGCGTTGCTTACTTTGACACTTTTAAAATCTCCCTGAACAGTTCTTTTTTCTGTTGTTACATTCCCGCTTCCTTCAATTGTATTAAGGTTAAAATTACAGGAAGCAAAAAGTAATGCTGTAATTGTTGCAATAACAAATTTTGTAATATGAATGATTATTTTTATCATGGTTTTAGGTGTTAGTTAATTTTAATTACAACTCCGTTTTTATCAGTGGTTAGTTTGCTTTTAGTTTTTTTACCGTTTAAAACTTCTTTTCCATTTATTTTAATCGAAACTTCTTTTACGGTATCATTTTCAATTGTATCTAATTCGTCTGAATCACTATCGTTATCAGTATCTGTGCTGTCTGCTGGACAGTTTAAGCATTTTACTTTAGAACCTTCAACTTTGTAGCTGTAATCGCCATCATGAGTTAGATTAAAGAAATCATCTTCATAGTTAAAGTAATCGTTAACAGATGTATCAGGTTTAAATAACTGCCCTTCCGGAAGATATAAGTAAATATCAACTTCCTGGCCTCTAAATTTGTTTTTTACATCTGTCAGAAAATAATTGTCTAAAATTAAATGATTTCCGTTAATCTGAAACTTGTAATCAATTTTTTCTGCTCTTTTTTTAGCATTAGTAAAAGAGTTTCCTCTTGCACTTTTTTCTATTTGAATAAATGGAGTAGTTTCATCTGTACGCAAAACATGTATATGTACATCATTAGAATAAATCAATTCATTGTTTGCAGAGTCTTGTACAAATTCAAACTCTCTGTAATGATTTAGGCTTTTTGTATAATAATCGCTGTACTTGAACTTTACATATAATGTATCAGTTGGTTTGATGTTTAGTACTTTTTTCTCGATTATTTTATTATCGTGTGAAATTTCGGTTGCTTGTTTAATTCCAATACTTACTAAAATGGCAATTGCAATAATCCAAACTGCTAAAAGCGTATATTTTGTAATGTTTCCTATTGATTTTAAGTTAGGAGATAACAATTTAAATCCTAAAAGAGTCAAGAAGAAAAACGGAATTCCAACTGCAAAAAGCATTAATAAACCAAAAGACCAGATTGGATATTCTGTAAAGTTTCCTGCTTCAACGAAATTCTGCCAAGGGAAATCAACAAAAAGATTAGTTCCAAGAGTAAAAACTCCAACTAAAAGCATGATCAAGGTTGAGATTCCTGCGATAATTAGGATAACCCCTAAAAACTTAGCAAAAATTTTAAAAACCGTCATGATAAAGTCTCCAAATGAACTACTTATTCTCCCAGCTCCCGACTTTACCTGGTTTCCCATTTTGTCATAATCTGCGTTTTTAAACTTATCAGATAATGAATCAATTTCTTCACGAACTTTTTTTTCTATGTTAGAAATCGTAACCGGTTCTCCTGTCATTTCCAGTTTTTCAGATGTTGTAACCGCTTCCGGAGTTACAATCCAAAGAACGAAATAAGCTAAAATTCCAGTTCCAAAACCAGCAAAAACAAATATTAAGAATACGATTTTGATCCATACAGCCTCAATTCCAAAATAATGTCCTAACCCGGTTGCTACACCGCCAATCATACCATTTTCTTTATCACGATATAATTTTTTGTGTCTTCTTGTATTGCTGTTAAAAGACTGGCTTGTGCTTTCTTCGTCTTCAATTCTATAATCTTCAGGTTGTCCCATCACCGCAATTACCTCGTCAACGTCTTTCAGTCCAACAACATGTTTCTCGCTTTTTTGTTTTTCTGTTAATAATTCAGAAACACGCATTTCGATATCTTTAATAATTTCATCCTGACCAGATGAGTTGTTAAGTGATCGTTTTATAGCGTCAAAATAGCGTGTCAATTTTAAATATGCATCTTCATCGATGTGAAAAAACATACCGCCTAAGTTAATATTTACTGTTTTGTTCATGACTTATTGATTTTGATTGGTGATTAGATTTACGGCGTCAGACAATTCTGTCCAGGTACCGCTAAGTTCGTTTAAAAATGTTTGTCCTATTTCGGTTAATCCATAATATTTTCTTGGTGGTCCAGATGTCGATTCTTCCCATCGATAATTAAGCAAACCGTCGTTTTTCAGCCTAGTTAAAAGCGGGTAAACTGTTCCCTCAACAACTAGTAATTTAGCGTTTTTTAAAGTGTCTAATATTTCAGATGTATATGCGTCTTTTTCTTTTAGGACAGATAAGATGCAAAACTCAAGAACACCTTTGCGCATCTGTGCTTTTGTGTTTTCAATGTTCATAATTTCATTTTGTTTTTTTTAGATTGAACAATTCGTTTTTTGATTGATGATGATTGATTGATGATTGAATTCGAAACTTATTTGATGATTGATTGAAAGGTTTCGACTATAACTTTTAATTCTTTATGTTACACTGACCGAAGTCGAAGTGCTTCATAAAATAATGATTACTTTATAAAAGGAATCGTTAACGGATATTGGTATAATTCTCCGTTTGAAGCTTTTATCGAAGCATAAATCACTAAAAAGAATTCAACAAATTTTAAAAGACCAAAAAGTAATACCGCAGTTACTCCAATACTTAAAAGTCCAATGTTTCCTTCGAAGTTAAAGTTTCTAATAACAAAATCGTTGTCGTTAAAAATAGCTTCGATTGGCAGGTTTTGTAAAAATACCGTAACAAAAATTGGTACCGCAATTAATGCCAGAACTAAGGTGTAAAGCAATAAACTTAATTGAAAATTCAATGCTTGTTTTCCGTGGTGATTTATAAATTCTGATTTGTCTTTATAACTCGACCAGATAATGATTGGGAAAATATAATTCCCAAACGGAATAAAGTATTGTGTTAACGTACTTAAATGTGTGAATGCCGAAGTATTCTTTTCTGATGATTTTTCCATGATGAGTGGTGTTGATGATTGCATGATTAAAAGTATATAGTAATTTCTTATGCAAATATATATCTAAAAGACAGTATCTTGTTTTGCATAGTACCAAATATTAACATAATTTTAACAAAGTTAAAATTGAATTAACATCATTAATTAGCTGAAAATCATCGTGAAGTACTGGTTTTGTTGATAGTCTTAGAAAGTATTATCAATTTATTGTGCGTGCATAGTTTTTTTGTATTTTTACAAAAAAACAAATCACATGGCAATATCTGTATCCAAACTCAACAAATTTGTATTATTCAAATTGCCGTCGGCATACTTTTGCGGCGTGCGTGTAAAAGCAATCGACAAAGACAGATGCATAGTAAGCGTAAAGCACCGCTGGATTAATCAAAACCCTTTTAACTCGATGTATTTTGCCGTTCAGGCAATGGCTGCCGAGCTGACAACAGGCGCTTTGGTTATTTCGCAGATTCAGCAAAGCGGAAAAAAAATCTCAATGCTTGTTGCTAATAATAAAGGAAACTTCACCAAAAAGGCAACCGGCCGAATTACTTTCGTGTGTAACGACGGACATTTAATTGCCGATGCGATTAAAAGAACAATAGAAACAGGAGAAGGGCAGACTTTCTGGATGAAATCTATAGGAACAAATGAAGAAGGCGTTCAGGTTTCTGAAATGGATTTTGAATGGAGCGTTAGATTGAAGTAGATTTTAAGCTTTTTGCCACAGATTAAAAAGATTAAGGATTTCTGAGCAAAGAACTTTGACAAAGTTTTAAACTTTGTCAAAGTTGATGCAGTATTTAATATAAAAAAAGACCTCAATTGTTTGAGGTCTTTTTTTATACCAATTTGTGAATCAGTACGTTTTCTCGTTTTATTTTGTATTTTTATTACACAATTCCTATTACATCAAAATTCTGTCTTTTAATTTGAACTTCATTTAGTAATACTAGTTTTACATTCAAATTAAGCTGTATTTCAATAAATTTTCGATTTATCTTTTTAAGTATTTGCCTCAAAAAGTAAAAGTATATGGATGATAAAAAACAAATATTCCAGACCGCTACTCAAAAACGCTGGAAAACTTTTCAATGGTCAACACGGCTTATTTTGTTTCTTCTTATTTTAATGGTTCCCATTTTTTTCATCACTTTAAAAAGAGGATTAAAACCGCCATTACCGCTTTTAGCTAACAGCAGTCAAGTTGGTCATAGTCTTGAAAATCCTATTACGCCAAAGAATTTAAGCGCCAAAGAACTCAAAAAGTTTAAAGGATTTGATTATTTCTTAAGAGCAAAAACGAAGATTGA